>Ga0272446_1000542_pt1 | contig 59022 bp, 52 predicted proteins | sample YNPCB0061_FD_194587 | JGI IMG/M metagenome (GOLD analysis project Ga0272446, IMG submission 194587) | Hot spring microbial mat communities from Yellowstone National Park, WY, United States - YNP-CB-006-1 | ecosystem: Environmental > Aquatic > Thermal springs > Hot (42-90C) > Sediment | place... | reverse complement strand
CGATCAGCTTCTTGCCCAGCGTGTCAAAGCGGTTGGCGGGCACCACGAAGTTGGCGAAAGGCTGGCCGGTGGTGGGGTCCACGATCCGGGTAGCCGGGTCGAAACGGCCTTGCCGCTGATCGGCGTTTGGAACCGTGGTGAGAAAGGTGTCCGCGAAATTCTGGCGGAAACCTTCATAGCTGCCAAAGTAAAACAGCTTGTTCTTCACCACCGGCCCGCCTGCCGTGCCGCCAAACTGATGCCACTTCAAGTTCGACTTGGGCAGATTGTTCAGATTGTTGGACCAGCCGCGGGCCGCCAGCGCGGCATCGCGATTAAAATACCATCCCGAACCGTGCAATTCATTGGTGCCACCCTTGATGGACACGTTGACGACGGCGCCAGCGCTGCGGCCAAACTCGGCCGAAAACGAGTTGGTCTGCACCTTGAACTCGGCGATGGCATCCGGGTTCGGCTGCACCACCTGCGCGCTGAGCGCTTGGGCGTTCGTGGTGCCCTGGTTGTTGTCGATGCCGTCGAGAATGAAATTGTTCTGCGTATGATAATTGCCATTGGACACAAACCAGCCGGGCCCGCGGGTGACCGGCGTGAGCGTGCTGGGCGCGACGCCCGGGGCCAGCAGCGCGAGGTCGGTGTACCGCCTTCCGGCCAGCGGGAGCTCGATCGCGGTACGCCCGCCGATGACCTGTCCAAGCGAACCCTGCTCCGTCTGAATGCTGGTCACGTTCGCCGTGACCTCCACCGTCTCGCTCACCTCCGCCACGTCCAGGCGCACCCGCAGCAGGCGGCGTTCGTCCACGTTGATCCGAACCTCGTTCACCTTGAAGCTCTTGAAGCCCGGCTTGGCCACCAACACTTCATAGAGCCCGCGCTGAATGGGGCTGAACACCGTATAGCCATCGCCGCTGGTCAAGCCTTCCACCCGCACCCCGGTGGCCAGATTGGTGAGCGTCACCGTGGCGGCCCCCACTGGCGAGAGCGTCGCATCTTCCACCAGCACGCGAAGCGAAGCGGAGTCGGTCTGGGCGGCCATCCGGCTTGCCAGCGAGAGAAAAAGCACACCTGTTACCAAAGCGAATCGACGCATGGACGCAAGCATACCGGATCAGCGTTAACGCTTGGTTGCGAACAGATTACCGATTGATTGCGCAGGGGCGTCTTCGCGCCCCGCGTCAGCAGGCGGGGCCAAAATCCCGCCTAAACGCGTCCGCCAGCCGCGCGCCCCAATCTCCCCGCGGCCGCAATTTGCCGGCGAAGAACCGCAGCACCGGCGGCTCTTCGTGGAACTCCAGCCCGCCCATCCACGCGCGGTTGCGGCGCCGGCCGGCGCGCCGCAACGAGCCGGGCTACGCCTGCGGGAACCGGTACAGCCGGTGCGCCGTGCGCCCGAGAATCCACTCCTTGTCTTCCGCCGAAAAGAAGGGAATCACTTCTTTCATGATGGTGTACTCGAAGAAGTTCGCCCAAAGCAGCCGCCGCGGCCCATAGCGGTCATAGAGCCGGCGGAGAAACGGCCACACATCGCGGTAGGGGACTTCTTTGGTCTTCGAAGGATTGTGCAAGGAAGTGCGAATGTAGACGTTGGGCAGGCGCGCCATTTCCAGCAGCGGGCCAAATCCCTCCGCGTCCGGCGCGTGAATATCGATCATGGCGAGGTGGTCGATGACCACGTTGACTCCGGGAAAGCGCTCCGCCATCTCCGCTACCTGCCGCACCTGGTGCGGCATCATAAACAGGTTGAACGTCGCGCCCAACTGCTCGGCTTTCTTCCACAGTGGGTAACACACCGGATCGTTGATCCACTGCACCTTGGGATCGTAGTACGGGCTGAGCCGCAAGCCGCTAAGCCTGTCCTCCCGAATGAGACGTTCGAGCCGGGAGGGGTTTTCGGGATCCGCGGGCGCATACAGGCGGTGGCCGACCAGCAGCCCAATGCCGGCGAACTTGCCCGGCCACGTCTTGATGCAGTAGCTAGTGTACGCATTGTTGCGGCCGTAGTAGCACACATGCGAGATCACGACGTGGTCCACCCGGTAGGTGCGCATCTCCGCCAGCAGATATTCGCCGGAATACTCGTGCTGGGGCAGGTTGCCCGGACAAGTGGACAGCTCGGGGCGGATCGGAAAACGCGGGTCGTGCAGCACCCAGGCGTGTTCGGCGGCGTTCACTACCGGCGGGCGCGGGGCGGACGGGGGCGCGGCGGGCAAGGAGGCGCTCAGGGCGAGGGCTTGGCGGCGGGTCATCCTGAAGCGGATGCTATCACGGCTGCTCCGGCTGTGTTACACCTAGGTTTAGAGATCCGGCGCCGGAGGCCGATTTTCGCACGCGTGCCCGCCCGGGGCGCTCTCCGGCGGCGGCATCAGCACAGGCCAGTTTAGGAAGTCTACAGGTTTTCTGAGCATGCAAACAAAACTGACTCTTCTTTTGCTTTTCTTCATGGGCGCGGTGTCCGTTTCCGCCCAAACCATTCTCGGCACCATCACCGGGCGCGTCCTGGACGCACAGGGGGCGAGCGTCGCCAACGCCCGCGTCGAAGCGACCAACACGAGTACGGGACTCGTCTACCGGACCACCTCCACTCAAGCGGGCAACTACGTTTTGCAACAGGTTCCGGTCGGGCTTTACGAAGTCGCGGTGGAAGCGCCGGGTTTCCGTCGTTTTGTGCGGCGGAACGTTGAAGTAACCGTGGCCCAGACTGTGACGGTGGACGCCTCGCTGGAAGTCGGCCAGATGGAACAGGCCGTCGAGGTGACCGACACCATCGGCCAGTTGCAGAACTCCACTTCCGATCTCGGGACCACGATTTCGCGGCAAAAACTGATGGACCTGCCCCTGTTCGTGGGCGGAAATGTCCGGGATCTGGAGCAGTTTATTTTTCTGGCGCCCGGCGTAACCGGCAACACGGCCAACACGCAAATCAGCGGATCGCCCAGCCGCGCCAAAGAGGTCCTGATCGACGGCATCGCCTCGACGGGCGTCGAGAGCGGCGGCATCATCCCCGGCACGACGCGGCCCTCGGTGGAGGTGATTGGCGAGTTCCGCCTGCTACGCGCCAATTTCAACGCCGAGTATGGCCGCACCGGCGGCGGCATCCAGATTTTCAACACCCGTTCCGGCACCAATCTCTACCACGGCGCCGCGTTCAACTACCTGCGCAACGACAAGCTCGATGCCCGGGGCTTCTTCCAGCGCGCGCGCCCCGTGAACCGGCAAAACGAATTCGGCGCCACGCTGGGCGGCCCCGTGCTGATCCCCAGCCTGTACAACGGGCGCAACAAGACGTTCTTCTTTGTGGTCTACACCGGTTTCCGCTTCCGGCAGGGCGCGCAAAACGTCTTGCAGAGTCTGCTTCCGCTCGATTTCCGCGAGGGCGACTTTTCCCGGCTGACCTCGACCATCTACGATCCGGCCACCAACCGCAGCACCGGCGCGGGCATCACCCGCGACGCCTTCCCCGGCAACCGCATCCCCGCCAGCCGCTTCAGCTCCGTCGCGCGCAACATCCTGCCGGTGCTGCCTCAACCCATCAATAACAATCTGTTCAATAACTTCCTCAGTGTGGGACGCGGCGCCACCGATTCGAACCAGATTAACGTCAAGATGGACCACGCCTTCACCGACACCAACCGGATCAGCGGCTATTTCTACAAGGACGGGCTGGACCAGCGCGATCCCGAGAACATTCCGGGGCCCACGACGCCCGGGCGCGTCATCGGCAACCGCAACCACTTAGCCCGGATCACCCACGACTTGGTTCTGTCTCCGACCGTCCTCAACCACGTCAATCTGGGCTTCTCGCGGTTCAAAGTCACCATCGACCACTTCTCGCTCAACCAGGACTGGCCGAACCGGCTGGGCCTGCGGGGCGTGAACACCGGCGAGAACAACGCCTTTCCGTGCGTCGAATTTGTCGCCGCCGGCTACACGCGGCTGGGCGATCCCAACTGCAATGCCCGCGCGTTGCAGACGAACAATAATTTCCAGCTCGGCGAAAGCCTGAGCGTGGTGCGCGGCAATCACAATCTGAAGTTCGGCGTCGATTACCGCTTCATGGAAACCAACGGCATTGACAATTTTCAGGCGCCGGGCTTGTTCCAGTTCAACGCGCTGGAAACCGGACTGCCGGGCATCACCGGCAGCGGGAACGCGGTGGCCAGCTTTCTGCTGGGCGCGGTGAACCGCGGCACCTACCGCGTGTTCGCTTACTTCCCCCGGAACCGCTATCAGTATTTCGCAAGCTATGCCCAGGACGACTGGAAGGTCACCCGCCGGCTGACCCTGAACTACGGTCTGCGGTACGACATTTTCTTCCCGCGCTACGAGAAGCGGGACAATCTGTCCACGGTGGATCCGAGCGTGCCGAACCCCGGGGCAGGCAACCGCCTGGGCGCGTTGGTATTCCTCGGCCAGGGCGAGGGCCGCATCGGCCGGCGCTCGTTCGCCGATACCGATTTTCGCTCCTTCGGACCGCGGCTGGGCCTGGCTTATCAGCTCTCCCCCCGGACGGTGTTGCGCTCCGGCTATGGCATCTACTATGCACTGGGCAACGCCAACGCGGGGCTGCGCGATTCGCTCAATTCCAGCAACGGCTTCATCGCCACGCCGGTGTTTCAATCGCTGGACCAGGGGTTGACGCCGGGTTTCTATTGGGACAACGGCTTCCCGCAAAACTTCCCCCGCCCGCCCTTCATCAGCCCGACCGCCGCCAATGGCACCGATGTGCGGCTCATTCTCCGCCAGGATGGCCGCCCGCCGTATTTCCAGAACTGGTCCTTCACGGTGGAGCGCGAGCTGGCTTCCCGGGTGAACCTGGAGGCGACGTACCTGGGCACCAAGGGCACGCGCATCGGCAACGGACTGGTGCACCTGAACGAATTGGATCCCAGCCTGTTGAGCCTCGGCCCGCTGCTGTCGCGGCCGTTCGATTCGCCGGAAGCCGTCGCGGCGGGCATCCGTTCGCCCTACCCGGGTTTCCGGGGCTCGGTGGCGCAGGCGCTGCGGCCGTATCCGCACTACCTGAGCCTGTTCAACCGCTCGAGCCCGGCGGGCAGCTCTACCTACCACGCCTTCCAGTCGCAGTTCGCGGTCCGCGCCTCGCGGGGCCTGGACGTGCAGATGGCGTACACGTGGGCCAAAACTATCTCAGATGCGGACATCCTGGCGGGCGGCGGCCCTGCGGGTCAGACGACCTACAACCGCCGGCTGGAAAAAGCCATCGCCACCACGGACGTGCCGCATGTGTTCGCCCTCAGCTACAGCTACGAATTGCCGTTCGGCCCGGGCAAGGCGATGCTGAACAACGCGGGCTTCACCGGGAAGGTGCTGGGCGGCTGGGTGGTCACCGGCATTCACCAGTACTCGTCCGGCGTGCCGCTGGTGCTGCTGGCCAACAACACGCTGCCGCTGTTCACCTCGGCGCTGCGTCCGGACGTCATTGCGGGTGTCTCGCGGCGAACCAGCGTTTCCGGCTTCGACCCGGCGCGCGACCGCTGGATCAACCCGGAGGCGTTCCGCGCGCCCGCGCCGCTCAATTTCGGCTCGTCGGCCCGCTCCCACACCGATCTGCGCGCGCCGAATGTATACAACGAAAACTTCGGGCTGCTCAAACGCATCACCATCCGGGAGCGGTTCGTCGTGCAGTTCCGCGGCGAATTGTTCAACGCGTTCAACCGCACCGTTTTCGGCGCGCCGCAGAGCAACGTCAGCAACGCGCTGTTCGGGCGGATCACGGCCCAGGCCAACCAGCCCCGGCAAGGCCAGTTGGCGCTGCGGTTTGAGTTCTGACGCGGCGGGGGCGGCCCGGCGCGGAGGGCCGCCCGCCCACTCCCGCCTCAGGCGTAGATGCCGCGCAGCTTGATCGCGAACGCCACCCGGTCGAGCGCCAGCATGTATGCCGCGATCCGGTTGTTCACCTGGTGCTTGTCCGCGTAGGAGACCACCGCGTCAAAACTGCTGTCCATGATCTCGGCCAGGCGATCGTTCACCAACTGCTCGTTCCAGAAGAAACCTTGCCGGTCCTGCACCCATTCGAAATAGGAAACCGTCACGCCGCCGGCGTTGGCCAGAATATCCGGCAGGACGAAGACCCGCTTGTCCGCCAGAATCTCGTCGGCGACCGGCGTCGTCGGGCCGTTCGCGCCTTCGCAGAGAATTTTGGCGCGAACCCGGTGGGCGTTCTCGCTGGTGATGGCGTTCTCGGTCGCTGCCGGCAGCAGCACTTCGCACTCGAGGAACATCGCCTCGTTGCGGTCGATGTTCTCGCCGCCCGGGAAATCGACGATCGACCCGGTCTCCTTCCGGTGGGCCATCAGCGCCTCCACGTCCAGCCCGTGAGGGTTGTAGACCGCGCCGTCCCATTCGACAATGGCGATGATCTTGAACCCGGCGCGCCGCATCAGTTTGGCGGCCATGCCGCCTACGTTGCCGAACCCCTGCACCACCACCCGGCAGTTCTCCGGCGACAGCCCGAAACGCCGGAGCGCCTTCAGCGTCACCAGCATGCAGCCGCGCCCGGTGGCTTCCGCCCGCCCCCGGGACCCGCCCAAGTCCATCGGCTTGCCCGTCACCACCGCCGTCACCGTATGGCGCGCATGCATCGAATAGGTGTCCATGAACCACGCCATCACCTGCTCGTTGGTGTTCATGTCCGGCGCGGGAATGTCGCGCTCCGGGCCGATGATATCCATCAGCTCCGCCGCGTACCGGCGGGTGATCCGCTCCAGTTCGCTGTCGGACAGGACATGGGGATCGCAAACCACCCCGCCTTTGGCGCCGCCAAAGGGAATGTTCACCACCGCGCACTTCCAGGTCATCCAGGAAGCCAGCGCGCGGATTTCGTCCAGCGTCACTTGCGGGCTGTAGCGGATTCCTCCCTTCGCCGGTCCGCGCGCAATCGAGTGCTGCACCCGGTAGCCGGTGAACACCTCCAGGCGCCCATCGTCGAGTTGCACCGGAATATAGACCGTTACTTCCCGCGTGGGCATGCTCAGAACCTTCCGCATGCCGTCGTCCAGGTTCAGCCGGGCGGCGGCTTCATCGAACCGCGCTTCGGCGGCGAGCCAAGGATTGGTTTCCTGTTCAAAAGTCATGGACAACGTGGTCGTCATAGTGGGAGTTCCCCCACGGAAATTATCGCACCACCTGCCGGAGGTGGGAAGCCCCGCCTCAGCCTATTGGCCGAGCAGCTCGAGCGCCTTCCGCACCACCGGGTCGCGCGGAATCTCTACCTCATCGCCCTTTTCGACGCCGAAAGCCTGGTTGAATACCTCGGCTTTCAGGCGCGTCTGCACGAATTCGCGCTCGCGGGACCATTCCGCCAGCCCCGGCCGGATGTTGCGTTGCGACAAATAGACCTGAAACTGGTCCAAAACCGCCGCGGTCACCTCGAAACGCTCGTCCGGCTTGTTCCTGATTAAGTAGTCCGTGGCGAAAGACGTGATCAGGCCGCTCGCCTCCAGGACCATGCGCAGCCGGGAGGGAGGGTCAGGATAGACGACGTGGTCCGGGACGATGCCGCCGCCGCCCCGCACGGTGCGCCCGCCGCTGGTCTTGAACTCCCGGTCGTTCTTCGCCGACGTCTCCGACAGGGCGAACTCCTCGCCAAGCGGCCGCTGGATGGACCGCCCGCTCGGGGTGTAATACAGGGCCGTGGTCAGCGCCAGTCCGTGGTCAAAGGACAACGGATAGACGCTCTCCACCAGACCTTTGCCGAAGCTGGGCTGCCCGAGCACGACGCCGCGGTCGTGGTCTTGCACCGCGCCCGCCACGATCTCGGAAGCGCTGGCGCTTTTCTGGTCGATCAACACGGCCAGCGGAAATTCGTAGGGGACCGTGCCCGGGGGGACCACCTTCTCCTGCTCCGGCACCCGCCGCCCGCGGACGCTGAGCAGCCGCTGGCCGGGCTTCAGGAACAGCGCCGCCGTCTCGAGCGCGGCGGGCAACACCCCGCCGGGATTGCCGCGCAAATCCAGCACCAGCCCTTTCAAAGAAGCGCCGCCCAGTCTCTCGATCGAATCGCGGACCAGCTTCCCCGTATTCTCGTCGAAGCTCGTCACGCGGAGATAGCCGATGCCCGGGTGGAGCAGGAACGACCGGTCCACACTGGGCGACTGCAATTCTTCCGGGACCAGGACAAAGTCCAGCAGGCGGGCGTTGCCGGGACGGCGGACCGTCAGCCGCGCCTGCTGCCGCCGCGACTGGCTGAGCAGCGCGATCAATTGCTCGATCTCCAGGCGGGACAGATCGTAGCCATTGATCACCAGGATCTCGTCGCCCGGCGCGATGCCCGCCTTGGCCGAGGGCGTCCCGGGCAGCGCTTGCAGCACAATCACCCGCCCGGGGACCACGCTCACCACGCTGCCGAACCCCTTTTGCATCGAGGTTTGCAATTGCTTGAGCTGGTCGAATTGCTGCTTTTCTAAAAAGACCGAGTGCGGATCCAAGCGCCGCAACAGCCCGGGAATCGCCCCTTCGTAAAACGCCTTATCGGTATCGACCGGGTCGGCCGCCTCCTGCTCGACCAGCGCAAAGATGTCGACGAACGTCTTGACGTGCTTTTCCAGCGCGTCGTCGCCGCCCGCCTCTTGCGCAAATGCCGGAAAAGCCAGCCCCAGCAGCAGCAACAGCCACATCATCGGGTGAACCTGGTCGCTTTCCTTTCCGCATGGCGCTCGAGCGCCAGTTCCACCAGCCGCTCGACCAGCCGCGGAAAGGGCAGCCCGGAAACCTCCCACATCTTTGGGTACATGCTGATCGGCGTGAAGCCGGGAATGGTGTTCACCTCATTGACGTACAACTGGCCCGTATCGTTTTGCATGAGGAAATCCACCCGGGCCATTCCCTCGCACTCCACCGCCAGGTACGCCTCCACGGCCAGTCTCCGGATCTCTGCCGCCGTCGCCTGCGGCACATCGGCCGGCGCCTGGAGGCGCGCCGCGTCCAGCAGGTACTTGTCTTCATAGTCGTAGAACTCCCGCGAGGGCCGGATCTCACACGGCAGGGAAGCCTCTGGGCGCGCGTTGCCGAGCACCGAACACTCGAACTCCCGGCCCATGACGCCGCGCTCGACCACCACCTTGCGGTCGTATTGGGCCGCCAGCGCCAGTGCGGCCTCCAGTTCCGCCCGGTTCCGGACTTTGGAGATGCCCACCGAGGACCCCAGGTTGGCGGGCTTGACAAACATCGGGTAGGGCAGTTCGCGCTCGGCGCGCCCCGCGTCCAGATTCTCGCGCCGCAGCACCGTGTACTCGACAATCGGCAGGCCCCGGTCGCGGCAAAGCCGCTTCATCATGTCCTTGTCCATCGCCACGGCGGAGGCCATGACGCCGGCGCCCACGTACGGCAAGTCGGCGAGCTCCAACAACCCTTGCAGCGTACCGTCCTCTCCAAACGTGCCGTGCAGGACGGGGAACACCACGTCGATGCCCGGATTGGCGCCGGGCTCGGGGATGATCGGCCGCGGGTCCCACTTCCCTTCCGGACTGATGAAATACGGATTCACTTCGAACGGTCCGGCTTCCAGTCCCTCCCGGACCGACCGGGCGGACCGCACGGACACCTCGTGCTCCCCGCTCCGGCCGCCAAACAACAAGGCGACGCGTGTTTTCAAAGAATCCTCTTTCCCATCGCCGACATAATCAGCTCGACGGCCAGATCGGCGGTCCGGTTCGATTCGTCGATCACCGGGTTGACTTCCACCACCTCCAGCGAGAGCAGATTGCCGGCGTCGTTGATCAGCTCCATGGCCAGGTGCGCTTCGCGGTAGGTGCCGCCGCCGCGCACGGGGGTGCCCACGCCGGGCGCCTCGCGCGGGTCCACAAAGTCCATGTCCAGAGACAGATGAATCCCGGCCGTGCCATCCGAGGCGGCGCGGATGGCCTCCGCCATCACGTCCTTCATACCGCGCTCGTCGATATCCCGCATCGTGAAGACGCGCACGCCGGACTGATGGACCGGGCCACGCTCAGCCGCGTCCACATCGCGAATGCCCACCAGCGCGACGTTCTCCGGCTGCACCTTGGGCGCGAAGCCGAACAGGCCGGCGAGTTCGCGGGGCCCCAGTCCGATGCAGCAGGCCAGCGGCATGCCGTGCACGTTGCCGCTGGGCGAAGTTTCCGGCGTATTCATGTCCGCGTGGGCGTCGATCCAGATGACGCCCGGCTTGCGCCGCTGCTTGCGCAGGTGGCGCGCGACGCCCGCCACCGTTCCCACCGCCACCGAGTGATCGCCGCCCAGCACCAGGGGCGCTTTGCCGCCCGCTAGCGCCTTGTCCACCATCAGGCCGACCCGCCGGCAGGTTTCGGCGATCTGGGGCAAGTACCGCGCCCGCGCCGGGCCTTCCGGCAAGCTCTCCCGCTGGTCTACCGCCACGTTGCCGAGATCGTCCACCTGGTAGCCCAGCGTCCCCAACCGCCGGTGCAGGTTCGCCACCCGCACCGCGGACGGTCCCATGTCGACACCCCGCCGGTCTTGTCCCAGGTCCAGCGGCGCGCCGATGATGGCGATCGTGGATTGGCGCATACCCAGCTAGAATGCCGCGCTGCCCGGCGTGCGGGGAAATGGAATCACGTCCCGGATGTTCTTCATTCCGGTCAGATACATCATCATGCGCTCAAAGCCGAGCCCGAAACCCGCGTGCGGCGCCGTGCCGTACTTGCGCAGTTCCAGGTACCACCAGTAGTCCTGCTCGGGCAGGCCATTGCGGCGGATCTTGTCGAGCAGCACGTCGTGGCGCTCCTCGCGCTGGCTGCCGCCGATGATCTCGCCGATGCGGGGCGCCAGCACGTCCATGGCGCGCACCGTGCGCCCGTCGTCGTTGAGCCGCATGTAAAACGCCTTGATTTCGGCCGGGTAGTCGGTCACGATCACCGGTTTGCGGAACACTTCCTCGGTCAGGTAGCGCTCGTGCTCGCTCTGGAGGTCCATGCCCCAGCCGACCGGGTACTCAAACGCGCGCCCGCCGTCGCGCGCCTGCTCCAGAATGCGGACCGCCTCGGTATAGGGAACATGCTCGAAACTGCTGCCCGCGACGTGCTCGAGCGTCGCCAGCACGGTCGGGTCGATGCGCTTATTGAAGAATTCCAGGTCCGCGGCGCACCGGTCGAGCACCGAGGCGATGATGTACTTGAGAAATTCCTCGGCCAGGCGCCGGTTACCGTCCAGATCGCAGAACGCCATTTCCGGTTCGATCATCCAGAATTCGGCCAGGTGGCGGGGCGTATTGGAGTTCTCGGCCCGAAAGGTAGGCCCGAACGTGTACACGTTGGAGAACGCCAGCGCGAAGATTTCCGCCTCCAACTGTCCGCTTACCGTCAGGAACGTTTTGCGGCCAAAGAAATCCTGGGAGTAATCAATGGCGCCGTTGGTGCGCGGCAGATTCATCAGGTCGAGCGTGGTTACCTGGAACATCGCGCCCGCGCCCTCCGCGTCGGACGCACTGATCACGGGCGTGTGCACATACAGGAACCCGCGCTCCTGAAAGAACTGGTGGATGGCGAAAGCCAGGGCGTTGCGCACGCGGAACACCGCGCCGAAGGTATTGGAGCGGGTGCGCAGGTGCGCGATCTCCCGCAGGAACTCCATGGTATGACCCTTTTTCTGGAGCGGGTAGGCGGCGGGGTCCGCGCCGCCATAGACCTCAATTTCGCGGGCCTGCAACTCGACGGCTTGCCCCGCGCCCTGCGAAGGCGCCAGGTCGCCGGCGGCGCGCATGCACGCGCCCGTGGTCACCTGGCGGAGCGTGTCGGCGGGAATCGCCCCCGCTTCGATCACGACCTGCAAATCCTGAAAACAGGACCCGTCGTTCAACTGCACGAAGTGAACGCCCTTGCCGTCTCTCCTTGTCTTCACCCAGCCGCGCGCCTCGGCCGCGCGCGGCACGGGGCCCGCCAGCAGGTCTCGAATGTAGCCGCCCGGTTCGATCATGCTTCCTCGCCGTTTCCCGGCAGGCTCTCCAGCCGGTCAAACACCTCTTTCACCATGTCCAGCGGCTTGCTCATTCCTTCCACTTCCTTCAACTCCAGCAGCAGCGGATACTGCCCGGGGCGGGACCGCAGCAACTTCATCACGCGCGGCCAGGGGATCGTGCCACCCTCGGCGACCAACGGAAACAGGTGCTGATCGGACTGCCCGTCGTTATCGTGCACGTGCAGCGAGCGGATGCGCTCGCCCAGCACCGCGAAGGCCTCCGGCACGCCCTCGCGCAGGTTGGCGTGTCCCGTGTCGAGCACAAAATCCAGGTCCAGGTGCGTGATCTCGGCGAAACGCCGCAAGCGTTCGGCGGAAGACAGCTCGTTGGGGATGTTCTCGAGGAGAATCCGCACGCCCCGGTGTCCCGCAAACAGGATCAGTTCTTCCAAAACCGTAAAAGCGGCATCGACGGCGCGCTCGCTGTATTCCTGTCCGCTGACGCCCAGGTGCTGCACGGCGTAGCGGCAGGGAATCTTTTCGGCCACCTCCAGCGCCCGTTTTAGTTCATCGACAATGGGAATCCGCCGGGATTTGATGGGCTCGGTGATGTCCAGCACCGATTGCGGGCCCGAGCGCCCCCAGTACTCGTCGTTGTGCATCGGCAGGTGCAGCGAGTGGACCCGCAAGCCGGCGTCGCGGAACCACAAGCCCAACTCGGAGACCTGGCTCCGGTTCCGCCAATCCAGGTGCTGGCGGGCCAGGAACAATTCCACGGCGGGGATGCCCTCGTGCTGGATGCGGTCCAGCAGCGCCGCCGTCAGGTGGTGATTGACAAAGAGGTGAGTGGAAAGTACCCGTTCCATACCGGGAGTCGCGTTCTGTTCAGTAGCCAAGCGCGGTGGCCTCCACGCGGCCGTCGGCGGCGCCTTGCAGCCAACTGCCGTCCCACAAAATAGCGCAGACCTCTCCCTGCTTTTCGACCAGGCGGACCTGATGGCCGCGCTCCTTCAGCAGGCGGATGGTGTCCGGTGACACGTCCTGTTCAACCCGCAGTTCGTCCGGCATCCACTGGTGGTGAAAGCGGGGAAACTCGACCGCCCGCTGGATGTTCATGCCGAAATCGAGGACGTTGACCAATACTTCCAGCACCGTGTTGATGATGGTGGTGCCGCCCGGCGAGCCGAGCACCATTCGCAGCGCGCCGTCCCGCAGCACGATGGTGGGCGTCATCGAAGACAAGGGATGCTTATACGGCTCCACGCGGTTGGCTTCGCCCTGAAGGGCGCCGTACAGGTTCGGCGCGCCGGGCTTGGCGGAGAAATCGTCCATTTCATTGTTGAGCAAAAAGCCGAGTCCTTGGGGCGTGACCCCGCTGCCGTAGCTGCCGTTCAACGTGTAGGTGACCGCCACCGCGTTGCCCTCCGCGTCTACCACCGAGTAATGCGTGGTCTCGGCGCTTTCGCGTTCGGCGGCGGCCACCTGGCCCGGGCGAATCGCGGAGGAAGGAGTCGCGCGCTCCGGGTCGATGCTTCGCCGGCGCGCCGCGATGTAGTCCCGGTCGAGCAGGCGGCTCACCGGCACGGGATGGAACTCCGGATCGGCCAGATGCTCGCTGCGGTCGGCGTAAAAGCGGCGCTGCGCCTCGGCCATGAAATGAATCACGGCGGCCGAGCCCGCGCCGCCGCGGAAGTATTCACTTTCCTCCAGGATGCCGAGCATCTGCAACAATCCGATGCCGCCCGAACTGGGCGGAGGCGCGGTCAGAATTTCATAGCCGCGATAAGAGCCTCGCAGCGGCGGCCGCTCCACCACGGCGTACCGCTTCAGGTCTTCGAGCGTGATCCATCCGCCATTCGCCCGCATGTCCGCCGCCAGCAGCCGCGCGGTTTCGCCCTCATAGAAATCCCGGGCGCCCTGCTCGCGGATCCGTTCCAGCGTCCCCGCCAGGTCCGCCTGGACGAATCGCTCGCCGGGCTCGTAGTACAGCCCGTCCTTCAGAAAAATGCGCCGGGACTCCGGGAACGCCTCGAACAGCGCGCAATGGTCCCGCAGCGACCGGGCTTGGTCATAGGTCAACGGGAATCCTTCGCGCGCCAGGCGGATCGCGGGGGCCAGCAACTCCTCCCAGCGCGCGCGTCCGAACCGGCGGTGGGCCGCCTCGAGTCCCTTGACGGTGCCGGGAACGCCGGACGCCAAGTATCCGTACCGCGACCAGTCGCGCAGGTGACCAGCTTCGTCCAAAAACATGTTCCGCGTGGCGGCCAACGGCGCCCGCTCGCGAAAGTCGAAGAACACGGCGCGGCCGTCCGCCATCCGGACCAACAGGAAGCCTCCCCCGCCCAAATTCCCGGCCGAGGGGTGGGTGACCGCCAGCGCGAAACCAATGGCCACCGCGGCGTCCACGGCGTTCCCGCCGGACTTCAGAGTCTGGATGCCCACTTCCGTGGCGTGGGCCTCGCGCGTCACCACCATCGCGCGCCGCGCGCGGACGGGTTCGCGGGCGGCGAACAGCGGCGCGTACAGCACCAGCGCCAGCGCCGCCAGCCCCGTTTCTCGCATATCCTTACATTGTAAGCATCGCGGCGTTCCGCGGAGGTTTTCTCATGCGTTTGGCTTTTTGCTTGTTTTGCAGTGTTCTCTGCGTGGAAGCGGCCCCGCAAGAGGCGCAGCCCACCGGCGTGCGGAGCATCGATCCGGCGCAGGCCACGCTGCATCGCGAACTTTCCGAGCCCGGCGCGGGCGGCAAGAAAGTTGCGGCACAGCTCGAGCAGGCGGAACGCGAGTGGGCCGCCGCCGTCTGCCGGAACGATTTCCCCCGGCTGGAACAGATCCTGGCCACCGACTTGATCTACACCCACTCGACCGGGCTGGTTGAGAACAAAGCGCAGTATCTGGAGGCGCTGAAAAGCGGCCGGCAAAAGTACGACACCATCCAGTTCGAGGAGATGCAGGTTCGCGTCCGTGGCGAGGCCGCGATGGTGGCGGCCAAGGTGCGCATGACCGGGAACACGCAGGGCAAACCGTTCGACAATCGGCTGCGGTTCCTGCACGTCTGGAAGAAGGCGAAGGGGGGCTGGCAACTGGTGGGCCACCAGTCGGCTCGCCTGCCGAACTAAGAAACGGAGGAAGAGAAGCGTGATTCGACGGATGCTAGCGGCGGGCCTGCCGGTCCTGCTGGCGGGAGCAGCGATGGCGCAAACCGAGGACGCGCTGCGCAAGGCCGAGGAACAGTTTGGCGCGGCAGTGACCAGGCAAGACTACGCCGCGCTCGAGAGAATCCTGGCCGACGACATGATTTACACGCACTCCAACGGCGTCGTGGACGACAAGACCAAGTTCATCGCCTCGCTGAAGGACGGGACCCGGAAGTACGAGTCCATCCAGATTCGTGAGATGACGGTGCGGCCCTTCGGCAACACCGCTGCCGTGGCGGCAAAAGTCACCATGGTGATCACGTCCCGCGGCGAGACCGCTCCGCGCGAAATGCGGTACTTGCGTTTCTGGGCCAAGAAGGGCGGCCAGTGGCAGTTGGTCGGCCACCAGTCGGTCACGCTGCCCCAATAGGAATGCGCTAACGCCGCATGCGGCGCCGCCACTCGAAGAGCACCACGCCCGCCGCGACCGACACGTTGAGCGACGGAATCTGCCCGGCCATCGGGATGCGGACCAGCACGTCGCAATGCTTCTTGATTCCGTCGTGCAGGCCTTTGCCCTCGCCGCCGAAGACGAACGCGGTGGGCTCCAAATAGGCGGCCCGGTCGTATTCCTCGCTGCCCCGCTCGTCGAGACCGTAGATCCAGAACCGGCGCTCCTTCAATTGCTCGATCGCGCGTGCGAGATTCACCACCCGCGCGACCGGCAAGTGCTCCAGCGCGCCGGCGGCCGTTTTCGCCACCGTCTCGGTCAGACCGGCGGCCCGGCGCTCTGGCACCACCACCGCATCGGCGCCCGCGGCGTGGGCGGTGCGGACGATGGCGCCCAGGTTGTGGGGATCTTCCACGCCGTCCAGCAGCACGAGCAACCGCGCTTGGTCCAGCAAATCCTCCAGAGCGGCGTAGCGGTGGGCCGCGGCCAAGGCGACCACTCCCTGGTGCGCCGCCGTTCCGGCCAGGCGGTCGAGACTGGCGCGATCCTCAAACCGCACGGGGATGGAGCGCTGGCGGGCGCGCTCGACGATCTCCTGAAGGCGGGCGCCCCCTCCCTTGAGCACCGCGATTCGCTCCACCGGGCGTCCGCTTTTCAACGCCTCGAGCACAGGATGGACTCCGGTAATGGCCACGGCCTGCATTATACCGGCGTGGTCTCCCTTGCGCCTCCCGCCAAGGTTGCGGTATAACTACCTCACCAGTTCATTTGATGTCTTACCGGCGGAAGAAAGTCCTGATCACGGGGGGGCTTGGCTTCATCGGTAGCAATCTGGCGATTCGGGCGGCCGCGTTAGGGGCGGATGTCACCATCGTGGATTGTTCGGTGGAAGGCTGTGGCGCCAATCCCCACAATATTGCTCCCATCCGGGATGCTGCCCGGGTGCTCGCTCTCGATATCGGCCAGGCGGCCGACTTCGCGGACGTCCTTGCCGAAAGCGAGGTGATCTTCAACCTCGCCGGCGAAATCAGCCACCTTCATAGCATGCGCTTTCCCGAGCGCGATCTGGAAATCAACACTCTGGCGCAGTTGCGCTTTCTGAACGTGGTCCGCGAGGCCGCACCCGGCGTCCGCATCGTCTACGCCGGCACCCGCCAGATCTACGGCGTCCCCGAATACCTGCCGGTAGACGAACTCCACCCGGTGAACCCGGTGGACTTCAACGGGGTCCACAAATACGCGGCGACGATGTACCACCTGATGCTGACGCGGATGGGGTACCTGGACGCCGCCGTATTGCGCTTGACGAATGTCTACGGACCGCGCATGGCGCTGCACATCACCAGCCAGGGATTCCTGTCCACGTATTTGCGCCGGATGGTGCTGGGAGAGGGAATCGAGGTCTTCGGGGACGGCAGTCAACTGCGGGACGCGTTGTATGTCGACGACGCGGTGGAAGCGTTTCTGCTGGCCGGCGACTGCCCGCGGCTGCCGTCGAACACGTACAACGTGGGCGGTCCGGCGGCGCTGCCCATCGCCGAGATCGCCCGGCTGGCGGCGGAAGCCGGTGGTGGTTTGCCGGTGACCTTTCGCCCGTTTTCGCCGGAACTGAAAAAGATCGATATCGGCAGCTACGCGACCAACTGGAGCCGCATCGAGCGCGAATTGGGATGGCGTCCTGAGGTGACCATGCGCGACGGGCTCGCGCGCTCCCTCGAGTTCTACCAGCGGGAACGGACCCACTATCTGCCCCCCGCTGGTGCGCGCCTCGCCACCGCCTCATGATGAATCCCGCCGAGTTCGCAAACATCGCGAAGGCGGAGGCGCAGTTCTGGTGGTACCGCGGCATGCGGCGGATCATGTACGGGCTGCTGGATCCGCTGTTCGCGGCGCGGAGCTACGGGCAGGTTCTCGAAGCCGGCTGCGGCACCGGCCACTTCGCGCAGGTGCTGCGCGAGCGGTATCAGACGCAGGTAGTGGCTGTGGATCTGGGCTGGGAGGGACTCGAATACGCCCGCCGGTTCAACCTGCCGGCTCTCGTCCAGGGCGACATCCGGGCGTTGCCGTTCCGGGACGGCGCGTTTGACTTGCTGGTCAGCATGGACGTCCTGGTGCACCTGCCGCGCGGCGACGAAGGGGCGGCGTTCGCCGAGTTTGCCCGCGTGCTGCAACCCGGCGGCACGCTGGCGATCCGCGTCGCGGCGTTGGACATCTTGCGCAGCCGGCACTCGCAGGCGGCTCACGAGCGGCAGCGGTTCACGCGCGCCCGCCTGGTCCGGGCCGTGCAACAGGCCGGATTCCGCGTGGACCGGTGCACCTACGCGAACTCGCTGCTGTTGCCGGTGGCGTTCACCAAATTCCGCCTGGTCGAGCCGCTGCTGCCCGGTCCGCCCGAAAGCACCGTGCGGCCGGTGAGCCCATGGCTCGACAACCTGCTCTACCAGCCGCTGGGGCTCGAGGCCAGGTGGATCGCCCGCGGGGGCAACTTCCCGCTCGGACAGTCGCTGATCCTGCTCGGCGCCAAGGAAGGCTGAGTCCGCTTTCTTTCTGTGGCTCAGTCCCGCCAGCGCAGTTCGAAACGGTCGCGGCCGGTTCCGTCAATTGAAACGTCGCGCACGCGGTTGTCGTCGGTCACCACCATGGTCAGCGCCCCCCGGAGATCTCCGCCGGACACGTCGGCAAAGACGCGGTCCCGGTCGACCCGCGTGACCCGGCCGCGGAAATTCAACCGCTCGCGGCGCGCCGTTTCGAAGCGCGCCTCGAGATCGCCGTTGCGCGTAATCTCCACCTGGCACTCTTCCAGCCGCTCGTCGTCGCCGCGGCGGTTGCGGTAATAGCCTTCGCCCCGCGCGCGGAAGCGGAGGTCCCGATTCCAGTTCCCGCTGCCCCCGGACCAGTTGCCGCCGCCGCGGCGGCCGCGGCCGTCCCACCAGCCGTCTCCCCTCCCGGCATCCGAGCCGCCGCGCCACTCCAGGTCGAACGTGTATCCTTCGCGGCCCCCTTTGGGATCCTCGATCCGGACGACGGCCCCACCGCGGCCGCCCGGCTCGCGGACCAGTTGCTGACGCCCCCGCCCGTCAATCCCCCGGAAGCGAAACTCGCCGGGATACGCCGGCATGCGTTGGTTGCACACGAACCGCCGCCAGACGGCCGGTTGCCCGGAGATGGTCCTGATTCGGCCCGAGTCGCCCCGAATCTCGATCTCGGCGATATCGTCCACCTCCACTTCGACCGTGCACTTGCCGCGGTCGCCGCCCCCGCCGCGGACGTCCGCCTGGCGGGTCTCCTCCTGCCCCCATTGCGCTCCCAGCAGACTCGCCATCAATGCCGCCAGGATCATGATTCCGGCATGGAAAGATTTCGTCTTCAATGGTGTCTCCCTAGGTGAATCCTTCCGGCTGAATTTACGCCTCTGCATCCGCACAAAAGCCGCACCGCGCCGCGGTGCGCTCCACCGCCGATCATACCAGCGTCGGAACCCACGGTCGGCGGGTGTGCGTAAACCGTTCCGGCGCCCGCCGCGCGGGAGCCGCGCGCGGGTACTATTCGGCAGCCACCAAATCCAGAAAGGCGCGCGCGGCGTGGCTGAGCACGCGGCGTGCCGGGTACACCAGCCGGATCTTGCGTTCCACGCTGAGTTCGGGCACCCGCACCGCCCGCAGCGTGCCCTGCTCCAGCTCCGGCTCCACGCACATGCGGGGGAGGAACGCGACGCCCTGGTTGGCCTGCACCAGCTTGCGGATCGTCTCGATGGTGGGCATCTCGACGATGATTTGCAGCGGCACCCGGTAGTGCTGGAACTCGCGCACCACCAGTTCCCGGTAAGGGGACATCACGTTGTGCGCGATAAACGTTTCCGCGCCCAGTTCCGTGATGGATACGGACTCCCGGCGCGCAAACCGGTGATACGGGGACACGACGAATGCCAGGGCGTCCGTATAAATGATCCGCGATTCGATCCGCCCGTCGCCCGGGTCGTAGCTGATGACCCCCAACTCGAGATTGCCGTCGATCAACTCGGCCGGAATCTTGCTCGACAGGCTCCGCTGCACGCGGACCTTCACTTTCGGGTACATCTCGCGGAACTTCTGAATGTCGCGCAGCAGGTACAGCGTGGTCGACTCGTTGGCGCCGATCAGCAGCGTGCCGGCCGATTTGTCGTGCAGCTCCTTCAGTGCGTTCTCCATTTCCGAGCGCAAGTTCTCGAACCTCCGGGCGTACTCCGCCACCGCCCTGCCGGCGTCGGTCAGCACCAATTCCTTGCCCGAACGGTCGATCAGACGTTCGCCCAACTCGTTCTCCAGCCGCTGAATCGCCAGTGAGACCGCGGGTTGGGTGCGCAGCAGTTTCTCGCCGGCGCGGGAGAAGCTTTTCTCGGTCGCCACGGTCAGGAAGACTTGCAGGGCGTGGAACTCCATAACACAAGTTTATACAAACCACGAATATTATCAATTTGGCAAATTAGCCGGAGGGCGGCAATAATAGGGGACACGGCAGCGGGCGTACCCGGCCCGCGCCGCCAAGGCGAAGAGCGTATGATGAGCAACCGCGTATTCATTTTCGACACCACGCTGCGCGACGGGGAACAATCGCCCGGATGCAGCATGACGGTTTCCGAGAAACTGCAAATGGCCCGCAAGCTGATCGACCTGAATGTCGATCTGCTAGAGGCGGGCTTTCCGATCGCTTCCGAGGGCGATTTTGAAGCGGTGGACCGGATCAGCCGGGAGTTTCCGGAGGCGCGCGTGGCGGCGCTGGCGCGGGCTTGCACGCTGGACATTGAGCGGGCGGCGCGGGCGCTCGAAAAGGCGCGGCGGCCGCGCATTCACACCTTTATCGCCACCAGCGACATCCACCTGAAGTACAAGCTGAAGAAGACCAGGCAGCAGGTGCTGGATGAGGCGGTGGCGGCGGTGCGCCTGGCGCGGCAATACGCCGACGACGTCGAGTTCTCCGCCGAGGACGGCGCTCGCACCGACGGCGATTATATAGTAGAAGTGTCGCGGGCGGTGGTGGACGCGGGGGCCGGCACGGTGAACATTCCGGACACCGTCGGCTACTCGACGCCGGATGAATACGCGGAGTTGATCGGCCGCATCGTGCGGGCGATCGGCGATCGCGCCATCGTCAGCGTGCATTGCCACGACGATCTCGGCCTGGCCGTGGCCAATTCGCTGGCCGCGGTGCAGGCGGGCGCGCGGCAGGTGGAGTGCACGATCAACGGCATCGGCGAGCGCGCGGGAAACTGCTCGCTGGAGGAAGTCGTGATGGCGATCAAGGTCCGCAAGGACCGCCTGCCATTCGAGACGGGCATCGCCACCGAGCATCTGTTCTCGGCCAGCCAGTTGCTGGCGTCGCTGATCACCTTCGGGCCGCAACCGAACAAGGCGATCGTGGGCGCCAACGCCTTCGCGCATGAGGCGGGCATTCACCAGGACGGATACCTGAAGGACAAGAGCACCTACGAGATCATCGACCCGCGGAGCGTGGGCGTTCCCGAAGGAAAGCTGGTGCTCGGCAAACACAGCGGACGGCACGCCCTGAACAAGCGGTGCGAAGACCTGGGTTACCAACTGACGCGCGAGGAACTGAACGTGGTCTACGAGCGGTTCACTGCGGCGGCCGACCGGAAGAAGGGTCTCACCGACCGCGAAATCGCGGCGCTGGTGGACGAGACTTTGGCGCAAAGGTCGGCGGCGGCCGATTGACGGCGCGCGGTTGCGCCGCTGCTATATTTCGACAGATCTTTCTATGCACCTGAACATTCTCGTCCTGCCCGGCGATGGCATCGGACCGGAGGTGACCGCCCAGGCGGTCCGCGTGCTCGAGCAGGTCGCCCGCAAGTGGAATCACAGCGTAGACCTGAAAGAAGGTCTGCTTGGCGGGGTGGCCATCCACCGTACGGGCGTGCCGATGCCGCCCGAAACGGAAGCGCTGGCGCACGAATGCGACGCCACGCTGTTGGGGGCGGTGGGCCTGCCGGAATTCGACCACGTGGCGCCCCAACTGCGGCCCGAGCGCGGCCTGCTGGGCATCCGGAAGACGCTGGGCGTGTACGCTAACCTGCGGCCGGTGCGCTCGTATCAGGCGCTGCTGGACTCGTCTCCGCTGAAGAACCACCTGGTCGACGGCGCCGACCTGATCATCGTCCGCGAGTTGAACGGCGGCATTTATTACGGCACGCCGCGCGGCATCGAGGGCGAGGGGCCGGCCGAACGCGGCTTCAACACCATGGTGTATACGCGCGCCGAGATCCAGCGCGTGCTGCGCATGGCGTTCAACCTGGCGCGCAACCGCCGGAAAAAGGTCACCTCGGTCGACAAATCGAACGTGCTGGAGACCTCGCAGTTGTGGCGCAAGGTCGCCGGAGAGGTGGCGGCGGAGTATCCGGACGTCGAACTCGAACACCTGCTCGTGGACAACTGCGCCATGCAACTCATCCTGCGGCCGAAGCAATTCGACGTGGTGGTGATGGAGAACATGTTCGGGGACATCCTGAGCGACGAGGGAGCCGTCATCGCCGGTTCGATCGGGATGCTGCCCTCGGCGTCCATTGGCGGCCGGAAGCCGTCGGGCGCGTACGTGGGCCTGTATGAGCCGGTGCACGGTTCCGCTCCGGACATCGCCGGTCAGGGCAAGGCCAATCCGCTGGGCGCCATCGGCTCGGTGGCCGCCATGCTCGAGTACAGTTTTGGTTTACTGGAAGAAGCCCGCGCGGTGTATGCCGCGATTGAAGCGGTGCTGAACAGCGGCCGGGTCACGGCCGATCTGAAGCCCGCGGGTCCGCCGGCCACCACCGCGGAGGTAGGCGCGGCGGTTTGCGCGGCCCTCTGAAACGGGGCGCGGGAAACGCAACACATGCCCAAAACAATAATTGAGAAAGTCTGGGATGCGCACGTCGTCCGGGAGCAGGAAGGCGCGCCGAGCATCATCTACATCGATCTGCACCTGGTGCACGAGGTGACCTCGCCGCAGGCGTTCCAAGGGCTGCGCGAGCGGGGCCTCAAGGTGCGGCGGCCGGACCTGACGTTCGCCACCGCCGACCACTCGATTCCCACGCACGACCGGAGCCTGCCGATTCTCGACCCGATTGCCAGGAAGCAACTCGAACAACTCGAAGCGAACTGCCGCGAGTTCGGCATCCCGTGCGAGGGAATCCACGGCAAACGGCAGGGCATCGTGCACGTGATCGGCCCGGAACTGGGCCTGACCCAGCCCGGCATGACGGTGGTGTGCGGAGACAGCCATACGGCCACACACGGCGCGTTCGGCGCGCTCGCCTTCGGCATCGGCACCAGCGAAGTCGAGATGGTGCTGGCCACGCAATGCCTGTTGCAGCGCCGTTCGCAAACCTACCAGGTGCAGGTGGATGGAACGCTCAAGCCCGGAGTGACGGCGAAGGATATCATCCTGGCGCTGATCGCCCGCCTAGGAGTGGGCGGCGGAACCGGCTGCGTTTTCGAGTATTGCGGCTCGGCGATCCGGGCGCTGTCGATGGAAGAGCGGATGACGGTCTGCAACATGTCCATCGAAGGCGGCGCGCGCGCCGGCCTGGTGGCGCCCGACGACACCACCTATCAGTACCTGGCCGGGCGGCCCTACGCGCCTCGCGGCGCCGCCTGGGACGCCGCCCTGGCCCGCTGGCGGCAATTGCCGACGGACGAAGGCGCGTCCTACGACAAACGGATCCAACTGGACGCGAGCGCGTTGACCCCCATGATCACGTTCGGCACCAACCCCGGCATGGGAATGCCGATCGACGGCGTGGTGCCTTCGCCCGAGACGCTGAGCGATCCGCTGGAGCGGGAGTCGCTCGCCAAGGCCCTGCGATACATGGGGCTGGAGCCGGGCAAGCCGTTGGCGGGAAAGCCGGTGCAGGTCGTCTTCATCGGAAGCTGCACCAATTCGCGGATGTCCGATTTGCGCGCCGCCGCCGCCCTGCTGAAAGGCCGCAAGGTCAGTCCGTCGGTGCGGGTGCTGGTGGTGCCGGGTTCGCAGGAGATCAAGCAGCAGGCGGAAGCGGAAGGGCTGCCGCAGGTGTTCCGCGAGGCCGGCTGCGAGTGGCGCGAGCCGGGCTGCTCGATGTGCATCGCCATGAACGGCGATCAATTGCAGCCGGGCGAATATAGCGTCTCGACCAGCAACCGCAATTTCGAAGGGCGGCAGGGCCAAGGCGGACGGACGCTGCTGGCCAGCCCCTTGACCGCGGCCGCCGCGGCGATTACAGGCGTGGTGACGGACCCGCGCACGCTAATGTGAAGCGCGCCGCGTTCCGCAAGCCCGTGGACAGAACGGAGTTTCCCGATGAAGCCTTTTACCAAGTTCTCCAGCCGGATCGTGCCGCTGCCGATCGCCAATATTGACACCGACCAGATCATTCCCGCGCGATTCCTGAAGACGACTTCCAAGGAAGGTCTCGACCAGCAATTGTTCTACGACTGGCGCTATGAGGCGGACGGCACGCCGAAGCCGGATTTCATCCTGAACCAGCCCCGCGCCGAGGGTGCGGCGATTCTGCTGGCCGGCGACAATTTCGGCTGCGGCAGTTCCCGGGAACACGCTCCCTGGGCGCTGACGCAGTTCGGTTTCCGCGCCGTCATCAGCACGTCGTTCGCGGATATTTTCAAACAGAACGCGCTGAAGAACGCCTTGCTGCCCATCCTGGCGCCAGCGGACGTGCATGCGATGTTACTCGAGGCGGTGGAGCGGCGTCCGGACCTGGAAGCGACGGTCGACCTCGAGAGCCAGACGCTGTCGGTCACGGGCGGACCCCGGATCGAGTTTCCCATCGACCCGTTCGCCAAGATGTGCCTGCTCGAAGGCGTGGATCAGTTAGGTTATGTCTTGAAGCAAGAGGACGCAATCACGGCGTTCGAGCAGAAGCGGACCGGTTCAATCAACACCCTGGCGTAACAGAAGCGCGCGGCTCCCGGCGCCGCTACCAGTAATGCAGCTCGATCTGCAGATTTGAGCCGCGCTCGCCATGCTCGAAGTGCGCGTCGGCAAACCGCGGCGGGCCGACGCGCGGTTTCGGATTGTTCGAAGCGCCATAGCCCTCCTTTGGGACGCCATACAGCTTCAAGTCGAACTTCCCGTTGGCATTCTCGTCGTGGAAGACCGCCACGGCGTAGCGGCCGGGGGCTACTGCCTCGAAATCACAGCGAGCCTGGCCGCCGCGCGCGGTCACCGCAAGTCCAGCCACCGCTTTTTCGAGCTTGCCGGGAAAGCCGGCCGCGGATTCGAAGAGCGCACAACGAACGATCCCCTTGTCGTTCCGGAGATTCCGGATTTCCACCCGGAGAGAGGGAGAAGGCAGCCCCTCGTTACGAGGGACATTGGCCTCGGCCGCGGCCAGAAGAAGCGGTGCGGCCAGGGCGCAGGTGATCATTTGGTTGATGCCTGTCAAATTACTTAGACGCTCGGCCATTGCCATGCGCTCCTTCCCGCCGATTAGAAAATTCCGATGGATCGAACGCGAGAAGCCGCATGATAGCCTGGAAGAAAACCAGGCCGCGCTGGCATCTACCTTTGAGGAGGGAGCTCAAGTATGTTGATTCGCGTGCCCGAAGGATGGGAGATCCCCGAGCGGGAAGCCGCGCCGGAGTGCGCGTATTGGAACCGGCGCCAGCTTTTGGCCGCCGCGGGGCTTTTACAGGCGTCCCCGGTGCTGCGGGGGGCGCCGGACGGGCAGCCGCCCTACCCCGCCGCGCGGAATCCTGAGTTCGCCGACGCCGGCCGGGCCATCACCGAGGAATGGGCGGCCACCGGCTATAACAACTTTTACGAGTTCGATCCTCAGGACAAGCAGGCGGTCAAGGACAAGGTGGGCGCCTTCCAAACCCGCCCTTGGGCGATCGAGGTGACCGGCCTCGTCGGCAAGCCGCAGACGCTCGACATCGATCAACTGGAAAAGACCATGCCGCTCGAGGAGCGCGTCTACCGGTTCCGCTGCGTGGAGGCTTGGTCCATGGTCGTGCCGTGGACCGGATTTCCGCTGCGCGAGTTGATCCGGCGCGTCGAGCCGAAGCCGGAGGCTAAGTTTGTCCGCTTCGTCACGGTGAACCGCCCCAGCCAAATGCCGGGAATGCGGCAGGCGAACTGGTATCCCTGGCCTTACTTTGAAGGACTCCGGATGGACGAAGCGATGAATCCGCTCTGCCTGGTGGCCACCGGCCTGTATGGGAAGCCGTTGCCCAAGCAGAACGGCGCGCCGCTGCGGATCGTGGCGCCCTGGAAGTATGGATACAAAAGCATCAAGTCCATCGTGAAGATTGAATTCGTGGCCAAACAGCCCTCCACGTTTTGGAACCAGCTCCAACCCGCCGAGTATGGTTTCTATTCGAATGTGAATCCGAAAAAGCCGCACCCGCGCTGGTCCCAGGCGACCGAGAAGGTGATCCCGCGCATGGAGCGTGTCGCCACGTTGCCGTATAACGGGTATGAGAAGTGGGTGGCAGCCATGTACACCGGCAAAGAAGATTAAGGGCGGGCCGTTAGTCGCCGCGGCCGGGGAGGCTGTTTTGGGCCCTCGCCACCGGGATGAGCGTTTTTTCTTCGCGCGGAGCTGGCCGGGGGTGGCTGGCCAGTTCCTGGTTCAGGGTGGCGACAAACTGTTCGATTTGGCGCTGCATTTCCGCCATCTTCGCGCGCATGTTCAGGATGATTTCGACACCGGCCAGGTTCACGCCCAAGTCGCGCGTGAGGTGCAGGATCACTTCGAGCACTTCCAGGTCCTCGTCCGTGTACAGGCGCGTGTTTCCTTCGCTCCGCGAAGGTTTGAGCAGTCCCTCCCGTTCATACAGCCGCAGGGTCTGGGGATGAATGCCGTACTGCTCAGCGACGGCGGAGATCATGTAGGCGGCTTTTCCGCGTCCTTTAGGCATGGTTTCCTTGCCCGCGCAATTGTTCGTCCTGCCAGAGGCCGCGCCGCGGGTCCTCGGCGGGCACCTGGCTCAATTCCCGGAGCAATTGCTTGACGCGCTCGTCGTGAATGTCGGGCGCCACCAGCACGACCTCGACGAACTGGTCGCCCCGCTGACCCGTGCGGCTGTTCGGCACGCCCTTCTCCCGCATGCGGAAGCGCTGCCCGTTCTGAGTGCCGGGGGGGATCTTCAGCGTTTTGAAACCGTCGATGGTGGGCACCTCGATCTTGGTGCCTAAGCCGGCCTCCCAAACGGTGACGGGCACGCGGATTTCGATATTGTCCCCGTCGCGGCGGAAGAAGGGGTGATCCTCCACGCGGAGGGTAATGTACAGGTCGCCCGGCGGCATGCCGCCGGTGCCCGCCGATCCTTTGCCCTGGACGCGCAAACGCGAACCGTTCCGGGCCCCCGCCGGGATCCGCACCTCAACCGTTTCCGGGCGGGCGACCCGCCCATCACCATGGCAGGACGGGCACGCGTTCCGCAGCCTGCCGGAACCCCCGCACCGCGGACAGGTGAGATTGAAGCGCATCGCGCCCGCCATCTGCGACACCTGACCCGACCCCTCGCACTGCGGACAGGTGGCGGCGTTTCCTGTGAACGCGCCCGTGCCCCCGCAGGCCGGGCAGGTTTCGTGCCGGGTGATGGTCAGCCGTTTCTGGCTGCCGCGAATGGCGCTCCAGAAATCGATCGTGAGCGCGTACTCCAGATCCGCGCCCCGCTCCGGCTGGCGGACATCGGCCTCGGCCTGGCGGCCGAAAAACTGGCTGAAGAGGTCGCGGAAACCGCCTCCGCCAAACCCGCCCCCCGTGCTGGCGCCCGCTCCCGGAGCGCCTTGCCCCCGGGCGAAGAAATCCGAAAAATCGAACCCGGAAAACCCCATGCCCGGATCCGCGCCGCGCCGCCCGGCGCCCGGCATGGCATGATCGGAATAGAATCCTACCTGATCGTACATCTGGCGTTTCTTTGTGTCGCTGAGCACCTCGTAGGCTTCCTGGATATTTTTGAAGCGCTCCTCGGCGGCCTTGTCGCCCGGATTGAGGTCCGGGTGATACTTGCGCGCCAGACGGCGGTACGCCTTGCGGATCTCCTCTGCCGAGGCGCTCCGGTCCACATTCAACGTCTTGTAGTAATCGTGTTTCGGAGGCATCGCTGCACCCTGGCGGGGCTGCCCGCCGGCAAAGACTGAACACGACGGCCGGGCCGCACCGCGCGCAGCCCGGCAAACCAAGCGAACTCTGGGTTCCGTCCGTTACTCGACGATCTCGGCGTCCACGACGTCGTCCTTCTTGCCTCCAGCGGCGCCCCCGCCCGGACGGGGCCCCTGCCCGTCGCCGCCCGGGGGCGGTGTCTGCGTCTTGTACATGGCCTCCGCCAGTTTGTGACTGGCCGCGGTAAGGCGGTCTGTCGCCGAATTAATCTCCTCGGTTGTGCCGCTGGCCATCGCCTTCCGCGTAGCCTCGAGAGCCGATTCAATCTCCTGCGCTTCGCTGTCGCTGATCTTGCTGCGATGTTCCTTGAGGGTCTTTTCGATGTTGTAGATCATCGAATCGGCGCGGTTCCGGGCTTCGATCTGCTCCTTCAGCCTGCGGTCCTCGGCGGCGTGCGATTCGGCGTCCTTGGCCATGCGCTCGACTTCGTCCTTCGACAAGCCGGACGAGGAGGTGATCGTAATCTTCTGTTCGTTGCCGGTGGCGCGGTCCTTCGCGGTGACATTCAGGATGCCGTTGGCGTCGATGTCGAAGGTCACCTCGATCTGCGGGATGCCGCGCGGCGCGGGCGGAATACCCACCAGTTGGAATACGCCTAGCAGCCGGTTGTCCTTGGCCATGCTGCGCTCGCCCTGGAATACTTTGATTTCGACCGAGGTTTGGTTGTCGGCCGCCGTCGAGAAGATCTCGCTCTTGCGCGTCGGGATGGTGGTGTTGCGCTCGATCAGCCGGGTCATCACGCCGCCCAGGGTCTCGATGCCGAGCGACAGCGGGGTGACGTCGAGCAGCAACACGTCCTTTACTTCACCCGCCAGCACGCCGCCCTGCACCGCGGCGCCAACCGCCACCACCTCGTCCGGATTGACGCCCTTGTGCGGCTCTTTCTGGAACAGGTCACGGACGATCTGCTGCACGCGCGGGATCCGCGTCGACCCGCCCACCAGCACCACTTCGTCAATCTGCGCCGGCGTGATGCCCGCGTCTTCCAGCGCCTGTTTGCACGGCCCGATCGACCGGGCCAAAATATCCTCCACCATCGACTCGAACCGCGCCCGCGTCAGTTTCAGCAACAGGTGCTTCGGACCGGTCGCGTCCGCGGTGATGAACGGCAGGTTGATCTCGGTTTCGAGTAGCGTCGACAACTCCATCTTGGCCTTCTCGGCCGCTTCCTTCAGGCGCTGCAACGCCATCTGGTCCTTCGACAGATCGATGCCGTGCTCTTTGCGGAATTCGGTCACAATCCAGTCAATGATCCGCTGGTCGATATTATCGCCGCCGAGATGCGTGTCTCCGTTGGTCGATTTGACCTCGACCACGCCCTCGCCAACCTCCAGGATGGAAATGTCGAACGTCCCGCCGCCAAAGTCATAGACTGCGATCGTTTCGTTCTTCTTCTTGTCCAGGCCGTAGGCCAGCGCCGCCGCCGTCGGTTCGTTGATGATCCGCCGCACTTCCAAACCGGCGATCTTGCCGGCATCCTTGGTGGCCTGCCGCTGCGCGTCGTTGAAATACGCCGGCACCGTGATCACGGCTTCGGTCACTTTCTCGCCGAGATACGCTTCCGCGGCTTCCTTCAGCTTGGTCAGAATCATCGCGGAGATCTCCGGCGGCGAGTACTTCTGGTTCCCGATTGCCACCCGGGCGTCCCCATTGTCACCCCGGACCACACGGTAGGGGACCATTTGCATCTCCTGGTTGACCTCGTCGAGGCGCCTTCCCATGAAGCGCTTGATCGAGAAAATGGTGTTTTCCGGATTGGTGATCGCTTGCCGCTTGGCAACCTGCCCAACCAGACGCTCTCCACTCTTGGTGAAAGCCACCACCGACGGGGTGGTCCGTGAGCCTTCCTGATTGGCGATGACGACGGGTTGCCCACCCTCCATGACAGCCACGACTGAGTTTGTCGTGCCTAGGTCGATACCGATAATTTTGCCCATGCTGGTTCCGAGCTCCTTCTGCTACGTGCCACTCCGCTTTAGCACAATTTTATTATCAGTATTGAGTGCGCTGTTGTCAACTTTTTTGCATAGGCTGTTCCTCGTTCGGCTCTGCGATCTGACAAGTCACCGCGTTTTCAATTCTTAAAGGGATCCTCAAATCGGACAGCGGCTTGCGTCCTGCGCCTCGCATTGGGAGCAGGGGGCTGAGCCAAACCTCAGGTTTTGGCCGCGATGGTATCGTCTGCGCGGGAAGAAATAGTCCACTCAGGCGCTGGCCGCCCGCTCGTTCGGCGACGAGCGCTACATCGTGATTGATAACGTCTGTGCTTGGCCTAATCTGAAACTGTTGCCCGATGGCAACCTTCTCGCCATCATTTTCAACGAACCCAGTCATGGGTGGAGGGAGGGCGATGTGGAGGCGTGGATCAGCCGCGACGGAGGCAGGCTGTGGGAACACGCCGGCACCCCCGCCCCGCACGAGCCGGGCGCCTCACGCCTGAACGTGGCTTTTTGGGCTGGCGCATGATGGATCGCCGGTCGTGCTTGCGGCCGGGGTGATGGTCGAAAAGCGGCCTGACCGGTGGCTGCCCGTCTGGGTCTGCCGTTCGGCGGACGGAGGGCGCACCTGGACGCGGAGCGCGAACGTGACGTTGCCGGAAGGCGTCGACTACCTGATTCCTTTTGGGGACATCGTGCGGCTGCCTGCCGGGCGTCTGGCGGCCTCCGCATACCACCATTACGGCGCGGTGCTGGTGGGCAGACAGCCCTCCGGGGAGCGCAAAACGCCCGGTGGCAGCGCCCATATCCTCTTCAGCGACGATGACGGTCTGACCTGGGGAGGCCCGGTCCTGACCGGCAAGGACGACTACAACGAGGCCACGCCGTTGCGGGTGAGTGAAAGACGGCTGCTGGCCGTGGCGCGCAGCTACCGCTCCGCGCACATGGAATTGTTCGCGTCCGAAGGCGACGGCCGCACCTGGAGAAACGCAGGACCGGTATCCCTGCCCAGGCAGCACCCCGCGAGCTTGACCCAACTGCGAGACGGCCGGATCCTCCTCACCTACGCGATCCGCGAACGGGGGAACCGCGCCGTTGGGGCCCGCACGAGTTCCGACCAGGGGCGATCCAGGGAAGCGGCGTGGCCGATCGTGACGCTGGAAGGTGCTGGCGACAGCGGATATCCATCCACCGTGCAGTTGGACGACGGCACGCTGGTGACCGCCTGGTACGCCAACGGGATTGTGACACACCGGCGCTACCACATGGGCGTATTGCGTTGGCAAGCCTGACGGCCGGACCGCCCGCGGTTCCCGCCAAGGCGTTCCCCCGAGCGCGGTGGACGCCAGACTGTTGTATGATCGCGGTTCGGAGTCTCCCTACGGAACCGACCATGTCCACCAATCCGCCGCCCGCGGGCAATTCCGCTCTGGAAGCAGGCGAGATGTTCGCCGGACGGTATGAGGTGTTCGGCCTCATTGGCTCCGGCGGTACCGCCACGGTTTACAAAGTACGCGACCGCCTGATCGGCGAGGTAATCGCGCTCAAACTGATCAAGCCGCAGGCCGCGCAGGACCCCAAGCTGGCTGGCAGTTTCCAGCGGGAGATCACCATGGCGCGGCGGATCTCGCACCCCAATGTTGTGCGGATTTACGACATCGGCGAGTTCCGCGGCCAGTTCTACATTGTGATGGAACTGGTGGAAGGGCAGACTCTGCTCGATCTGCTGGTAGAGAAGCGGCGCGTGCCCCTGGCGGAGTTTCTACGGATCTTCCCGCAGATGTGCGCCGCGGTGGCGGCGGTGCACCGGGAGGGCATCATTCACCGCGACATCAAGCCGTCCAACCTGATGTTCAACGCGCAGGGCCAGTTGAAGTTGATGGATTTCGGCATCGCCCGGTTCGCCGACGGCCAGGCGACGGTGGGCCCGGCGATCGGCACGCCGGCGTACATGTCGCCCGAACAGCTCATGCGGCAGCCACTCACGCCGGCCTCGGACATCTTCTCGCTGGGCGCCATGTGTTTCGAGTTGCTGGCCGGGCGCAATCCCTTCGCTGGCCAGAACCTGGCGGAGCGGTGCGTCGGTAAAGTACCTCAACTGCGCGGCAGCGTGCCGGGAATCCCGGCCGCGCTGAGCGAAGCGCTTGAGCGTTGTCTCCAGCCCGACCCCCGCGCGCGCTTCCAGTCCGTGGAAGAACTGATTCAGGCCACGGCGGGCGTAGAAGCGCCCGCGCCGCCCGCGCCGAAGGAGGAAGCGCCGCCAGCCGCCGAAGAAACCGCCGTGCTCGGGGACATTCTGCCCGATGACCCCGCGCCGCCGAAGGAAGCAGTGCCGCTGTTTCTGGAAATTCTGCGTGCGGTCGCGTCGATCTACGGCGAAGGCAAGCAACCGGTGTCGGTGATTCCCTCCAGCATCCTGGTGCGCGGCGACGGCACGGTGTCGATCGCCTCGATCGCCGGCGACAGCCCGAATCCGACCGTGGCCATCCGGGACCCGAAATACTATCCCCCGGAGGCGTTCGCTGATCCGGCCGCGGGGCGGCCTCCGCGGCAGACCAGCGACGTGTATTCGCTGGGCATGGCTTTTTACGAGATCCTGCTCGGGCGGCGCGAGTTTGCCCGGCAGTTCTCCGGGACGGAATCGGAGTTCGGCTGGCTCCAGTGGCAGGGCGATTTCGAGCGCGGCGCCCGGCCGCTGCACCAGATCCTGCCGGAGACTCCCCGGCTGCTCTCGGATACCATCGCCCGGATGATGGAAAAACGGCCTTCGCGGCGGCCGGCGTCGGTGGCCGAACTGCTGCCTGTGTTCGAGACCATTCTGAAGTCTCTCCAGGACACCCAGCAGGTGCCCGGGGTGGAAATCCCGCCGCCGCAACCCGCGCTCCGCACGCGGCGCGGGACCGGCCGCAACTGGATTGGCGCGGCCGTGGCCGCCGCACTGGCGGTGATCGTGCTGGCGATGATGGTAGACCGCTTCCGGCGAAAGCCCGATGCAGCCGAACCGGCGCCGGCTGCCGCCACGCCGGCCGCGGTGACGCCGGCCCCCGCTCCGCCGGCGGCGCCCGCCGAACTGCCCGAGCGCATCGAAACGTCCACGGGCGCGATGGTCCTGATCCCCGCCGGGGAATTCACGATGGGCCGCAACGCCAGCGCGGACGGACTCAATCTGGTTGCCGCGGCCGAGCAACCCGCCCACCCGGTGCGCCTCGACGCATTCTACCTGGATCTCCACGAGGTGACCAACGGCCACTACCGCCGCTTCTGCGAGCAGACGCGGCGGCCGCTTCCGCCCAATCCCGCCTGGGACGCCCAATACTTCAACCGAGCCGATTACCCGGTGGGCAACGTATCGTTCGAGGACGCCAAGGCGTTCGCCGCCTGGGCGGGAAAGCGTCTGCCCTCGGAGGCGGAGTGGGAAAAGGCGGCACGCGGGTTCGACGGCCGTCTGTATCCGTGGGGCAACTCCTTCACTCCAGGCGTGGCCAACGTCCAGGGCGGCGGAAAGGCGTTCGCCGCGCCCGCGGGAGGTTTTCCCTTCGACTTCGGGCCTTTCGGAGTGATGGATTTGGCGGGCAACGTGCCCGAGTGGGTGGATGCCGATTACGCCCCCTACTCCGGGGCGCCGGCCGGCGTGACGGGCGGCGTGACCGGACACAAGGTGGTGCGCGGCGGAGGTTTTGAAACGGCGGACGCTGGTCCGCTGGCCACTCGGCGCGGGCATGCGCCTCCCGCCGGCGGCGGATTCATCGGGTTCCGCTGCGCCGCAAGCGCCAGCGCGGCGCTCGCCCTTCGCCAGTAGCAAACTTCGCGCGCCGGCGAAAGCGCCTCAGTCGGCGCGCTCGAATTCGAAAAAGTACTGATAGGGCAGGAAGCCGTGTTCTTTCGTTTTCCGAAAACCGGCGGCCCGCAACTCCGCTTCGATCTCGGCTTCGGACAGTTTCATGGCCACGGGCGGGCCGACCGGGAGCGGCTTCTTGTAGAATTCGACGATCACGATGCGTCCGCCTGGCTTGAGCGCCCGCGCCAGTTTGGCGTAATAAGCCGGGCGGCGGTCAATGTGGTGCAGCACATTGCAGAAGAAGATGGTGTCGGCGGACGCGGGAGGCAGCTTGGGATCGTCCGGCGCGGCGACGATCGTTTCGAGATTCGGCGGCGCGTTCTTGCGGACCTCGGCGAGGAGCTTCGGCTCGATGTCCACCGCCAGCACCTTGCCGGCATGATGCGCGAAGCGGCGGGAGAAATAGCCGGTGCCGGCTCCAATATCGGCGATCACCTCGTCCGGGCGCAGGGCGAGGGCCTGCACGACTTCGTGCGGTTTCTGCCACTCCTCCCGGTCCTTGCTGTCCAGCACATGCTTGTACTCCTCCGCCGAGCGGGGCGGGTGATGCTGGTGGCGAACTTGCGCGGAAAGGGCCGCGGCGCAGGCGAGAAGCGGCAAAAGCCTCATACCTGTCAGTATAGGCCGGGACGGGCCGGCCGCCGCGGCGTGCGCGGCATAAAACAATTTGCATCGGAAATGTTCATCGTGTATGCTGGAAGAGCTCTGGCCTGAACTTTCCGCCGATTGTGGAATGCAAGCAATCGGATCGATACTGAGTCGCGATGAAATGGAGCGGCGCCGTCTGGACGCGGCGCGGGACCTGATGCAGGGCCTGTCGCAGTCCAAGGTCGCCAGGAAATACGGGGTGAGCCGTACGACGGCGTCGCGGTGGCACCGCGCGTTGTCGCAAAGCGGCGCGGAAGCGCTGCGGAAACGCCGCGCCACGGGCCGTCCTCCCCGTTTGACCCCCGAACAGTTCCGCCAGATCCCCCAACTTTACGCGTTGGGCGCCTCTCATTTCGGCTTCCCCGACAACCGGTGGACGACCGTGCGGCTGGCGGCGGTCATCGAGAGGACCTTCGGCGTGCGGTACGACAACGATCATGTCGGCCGGCTGATGTCGAAACTGGGCTTGCGTTCGCCCCGGCCCCGCCGGCGGGCGGTGGTGGCTCCCGTCGTGTCGTTTCCTGCGGTGGTGTATCCCGCGGCCGGAGAGGTCAGCATCGCCGTTTAGGCGGCCGGCTTCGTCCAGCCGGGGGACCAGGGGGGATTGGTGCGCCGGTCAACCGCGCATACACGCGCAAAGTTCGCCCAGCGTGGCGCGGTGGATGGCGGCGTCCACCAAGGCAGGCATCACATTGCCCGTGCCGCGGGCGGCGTCGCGCAACCGGCCAAGGGACTCCCGCAGAGCCTGCTGACTGCGCGAGGCGCGCCACTCGGCCAGCCGGGCGAAATGGGCGGCGTCCGCGCCGCGCGGCTCCGGCGGCGCGGCCGGGGCGGCGGCATGGCCCGTGACGCCCACGACGGGCTCGGCCGGGCGGCCGCTGGCGGCTCGCAGCCGGTCCCATGCCTGCGCCGGCGGCAATCCCTCCAGGGCGGTCGCTAAGGCGAGCGCACGCTCGGCGAGATCTCGCGTGCGGCGTTCGATCACGTCGCTGCCGCCCGCGGGGTCCACCGTTCGGGTCACGCCGGTTTCCGCGGCCAGGATTTGTAGAATACGCGCCGCCAGGCGGGCCGAGAGCGGCGCCGGGCCCCCTTGCGCGGCATCGTGCGGCGCGAGACTGATGATTTGCGCGCCCCCCAGCGCGGCGCCCATCGCCTGGAGTGACATTCGCACCAGGTTCACGTCCGGCTGCGCCGCCGCCAGACTGTTCTGCCACGAAATCGCCAGAATGGACAGCGCCGCGGCTTCTCCGAAGCGATGCGCGAAAGCCGTGCGGGCGGCGCGAAAGGCGGCCACTTGCTCGAGCAGGCCGAGGCCGCAGGCCAGGCGAGCCGTGGCGCGCCGCAGCGCGGCATCTCCCCAGCGTGAGGCGGACCAAGCGGCGTGCAGCAGCACGGCGGCGAGTTCTCCCGCCGGGTCGGCCGGCGTGCGTTCCCCGCCGCCGCTCAGGGTGAAGGGGATCGCTTGGGGGCATTCCACCGCCAGCCACGCGGACAGATCCCCGGCGGCGCGCAGGGCCCAAGGCTCGGGCCCGTCCCGCCCGTCGGCGAACGCCTCGCCCAAAGGGTCGTTCGATACGCCAAAACAGATAGCCGGCTGTCCGGAAGCGCGCGCCGCCGCCCACCAACAAGCCATCAGGGGCGCCGCCGCGGCGTCACACAACCAGAAGAGGCGGCTTCCATCGAGTTTGCCCCCCAGCAGGGCGAGATCGCCGGCATGGCTCAGGGCCACTCCGCCGACGCCAGCCTCATCGCGATAGGCCGAGTGGTCGCTATCGCAGCCGGCTCGCGTGGCGCGGTCGCACCGGATGGCGGCCGCATCGGCCCCGGCGTCGAGAATCTCGCGGACGACCCGGCTGGTCTCTTCCGGACCGCCTGCACCCGCCCAAACCTGGCTGATCCACGGACGCTCGTCGTAGCTTTCGCGGGTTCGTCCGCGCGTGTACGGCCAAGCCCCGGGTTCGCCCGGACTCATGAACGGGTGATCTTGCGCGCCCGCCACAAAGACGTCACGCCATACCAGGCCATGATGGCCGTAAACACAATCCCCACCAGCGCTTTACCGAGCGAGTCCGGATCCCCGCTGCCCCCGCTCAGGTTCGGCCAGACGCCTTTGAAAAAACCCACCACGGCACAGGCTAGAAACAGGAACCCGATGACCTCATGCCACAGGGCATGTAACGGCTTGATCACGGCGGGCACCACATGTTTGAAAAATTCGACGCCCTGCTCGCGAAGTCCTGGCTTTGCCATCTCGCCCCATGTTACCAGACTGCAAGTGGCTGCCCAGCGGCGCAAAACAGTCCGATAAGAGGAGGCAGGAGCAGCACGATACGCCCCGGCAGGGGCCGGGGCGGCGACCGGGCGCGCCAGGGGGTCGGCTACGCTCATCGATTGCACGCGGTGCGGCAAGAAAGGGCCTTGTTCCCTGGTACCATCTCCTCTACAATGAGGGTGCCTGCGCAGAGAGTGGAACCGCCGGCCCGGTTAGGGCATCCACTCCAATAGGGCAGTAGCCGGAAAGAGGCAACCGTTTGGACGAACGATTGAAAGGACTGATGCAGGAACTCGGCAACGCGATCAACGAGTCCCTGTCGGACTCCGAGCGCATAGCCGAGGCCATCGGTGAAATCAAGAGAGCGGGATACGACGTCTTTCTGGTTCTCGAAGCAACCATCGGATTTAATAAGCGCGATGATGCCGATGCCGATGCCGAACAAGAAAGTCCGGAAATGCCTCTCCGGTCCAAAGTCGGCAGCACCGGCAAAATCAAACTCACCACGCAGGACCAGAAGTTCCTGCGCGCGCTGAAAATCGCCGTTGACGACGAGCACGAATAGGTCAGACTCAGGCAGGAGCCGTTATCCAGCGACCGCCTGGTAGGCGGCCCAGGTATTCTCCACTGCCTTCTCCCACGTAAAGGCGGTTGCTCTTCTTCTTCCCCGCTGCGCCAATTTCGCTCTCAGCTCGGGATCGCCGGTAATCCGCCGGATCCCCTCGGCAATCGATTCGGTCCGGTGAGGATCTACCGGCACTCCGGCGTCACCCATGACCTCGGGCAGCGCTGAGGTCCGGGAGGCCACCACGGGCAGACCGTTGGCCATCGCCTCCAGGACCGGGATCCCAAACCCCTCGTCGAGCGAAGGGAACACGAGCGCCGCGGCGCGCTGGTACCACCCGTGCAGCTCGGCGGCGGAGACGTACCCGGTCACCAGAATCCGGTCGCGGCAGGGGCTGGCCGCGATGCGGTCGAGGATCTCCCCCGCCCCGTAGCCCTGCCCCCCCACCAGGACGAGCTTCCAGCCGGACGGCGCCGCCCGGAAGGCATCCACCAGCCGGACGACGTTCTTGCGCTTTTGCAGCACTCCCACAAACAACAGAATCGGCTCCCGCTGTTCCGGCGGGGTAACCGCCGCGGGGGCGTCCGCGCCATGGGGGACCACCCAGATCCTCTCGCGGTCCACGCCCAGCAGGTCCGCCACCTGACCCGCGGTAAACGCCGAAACCGCCAGGATCCCGTCCGCCGCCGAAGCAGCGTGGCGAGCCTGGGCGGCAAAACGCCGGCGGAATTCCGCAGTGGAGTATTCCCCGGTCAGGACAAACAGATCGTGAAACGTCGTTACCGCCCGGCGGAACCGGGTGTGCGGCAGCCGCTGATTCAAACCGTGGAACAACGTGGCGCGGGACGCCGGCCACCAGTCCCAGAGCAACTGCCGCCGCGCGTTGCGGGGCAACGATTCGCCCCAGGAGCGGATCCAGCGATGCGGCCGGTAGCAGAAATCGAAGCGGGTCTCGGGGTAGGCCGCGGCCAGCCCGAACAGGATCCGCCGGCAATAGACCCCGACTCCCGAAAGCTCGCGCCCGGTGCTATACGTTGCGTCGAGGGCAATCCGCAAGCCGCGATTGTATCAGAGGGGCGGCGCGAGACTCACTCCGCCAGCCCGTACTCCTTGATCTTGCGGTAGAGCGTAGTGCGGCCGATGCCGAGCAGGTGGGCGGCCAGCGTCCGGTCACCCTTGGCGTATTGCAGGACGTAACGAACGTGGCGTCTTTCCAGTTCCGCCAACGTGAGAATCGCCGGCTCCGGCGGCGGCAGCACGGCTGCCGAACAGGCGGACCCGGCGCCCGCCGCCACCGCCAGCCGGCGCGCCCCTATCTGGGCCGCCGCGCCGTGGTTGCGCACGGCGGTGGGCAGGTCGCCGGTGTGGAGGTAGGGTCCCGAACTGACCGCCACCATCCGCTGAACGCAGTTGTACAGTTCCCGGACGTTCCCGGGCCAGTCGTATTCGCTGAGGGCGCGCGTCAGTTCGGGAGTCGGCGCCTGGGGAGCTTCCAACTGTTGCAGGAAATAATCGATCAGCAGCGGAATATCCTCCTTCCGCTCCCGAAGCGGAGGCACTACCAGGCGAATCACGTTCAGGCGGTAGTACAGATCCTCGCGAAAGTTGCCCCGCTCCACCTCCTTGGCCAGATTCCGGTGGGTGGCCGCCACCACGCGAAGGTCCACCTTGTGCCGGACCAGCGACCCGACCGGGCGGTATTCGCGTTCCTGAAGCACGCGCAGCAATTTTACCTGCAAATCGAGCGGCAAATCGCCGATCTCGTCGAAGAACGCCGTGCCGCCGTTGGCCAGCTCGATCAATCCTTTCTTGGATTCCCCGGCTCCCGTGAAAGAGCCTTTCGCGTGGCCGAACAGTTCGCTTTCCATGAGCGTACCGACCAGCGAGCCGCAATCGATCGGCACGAAGTTCCCGGCGGGGTTGGCTTCGTAGATCGCCCGCGCGACGACCTCTTTCCCCGATCCCGTCTCGCCCAGCAGCAGCACGGGAGACCGGGACAGGGCGATCTTCGGGATCTGTTCCCGCAGGCGCTGAATCGCGGGGGATTCGCCTACCAGGCGGTGAGAGAACCGGACATTGGCGGCAACGGCGCTCATCGCGGACCCGGGTTTGGCCTCCTGGTAGGAAGTGGCCGCGCCCGGCGATTCCTCTCCAGAAAAGAATGGTTCCCGGGCGAAGCGGCGGGGACTAGAATAGAGGCGGCGTGAAGTCCTACCGCGAACAACTCGCCGAGTTCACCCGGGAGGCGGACTTGTGGGAGCCGCTCGAGGGAACCCGTGTGCGCTGTCTCGCCTGCGGGCATCGCTGCCCGGTGCTGGACGGGTTCCCCGGCGTCTGTAAGGTCCGCGAGAACCGGGGCGGAAAACTTTACGCTCCGCACGGCTACGTGCACGCCTTGGCTTGCGACCCCATCGAGAAGAAACCCTTCTTCCATGTCTGCCCCGGGGGAACGGCGCTGAGTTTCGGCATGATCGGCTGTGACCTGCATTGCGCGTACTGCCAGAACTGGGTGTCCTCGCAGGCGCTGCGCGACCCGCAGGCGGAGGCCGGATTGCATCCCTGCACGGCGGGAGGGATCGTGGACGCCGCCTTGCGGCGGCAAGCCGTGTGCGTGGTCAGCACCTACAACGAACCGCTGATCACCGCCGAATGGGCCGTGGAGATCTTCCGCCTGGCCAAGCCGCGCGGATTGCTGACCGGGTTTGTCTCCAACGGCAACGCCACGCCCGAGGTGCTCGCCTACCTGCGCCCGCACCTGGACCTGTTCAAGGTGGACCTGAAATCCTTCGACGAGCGGCGGTATCACGAACTCGGCGGGCGGCTGGCGCCCATCCTGGACTCGATCGGGCGGATCCACGCGATGGGCTTCTGGCTGGAAGTGGTGACCCTGGTGGTGCCGGGCTTCAACGACACGCCGGACGAACTGCGCGCGATCGCGCGGTTTCTGGCCGGGATCTCGCGCGATATTCCCTGGCACGTGACCGCGTTTCACCCCGACTACCGCATGACGGAGCAGGAACGCACCCCCGCGTCTACGCTTCGCCGCGCGGCCGAACTGGGCGTCGAAGCCGGCCTCCGCTATGTGTACGCCGGCAATCTCCCCGGCCGGCTGGAGGGATGGGAAAACACCTACTGCCCGGCGTGCCGCGCCCTCCTGGTCGAACGCCGGGGCTTCCGGGTGCTGCGGAATCTTCTGGCGCCGGGCGGGCGTTGTCCCCGCTGCGCCTCGGCGATTCCCGGAGTCTGGGAGCCCCCGCGCCAGGTTTAACCGCCACGCTTCAGGCTGGTCCCTCCGTCCTGCCGCCCCACCCGCGGCAGCAGAATGCCGCGATAGTCCTGCCAGTTGGCCGCCACCAGAAATACGCCGAAAGACAATGCTCCGAACGCCAGCAGCGACACCAGCACCACCACCGCGGTATGAAACGCCGGGCGCGTGACCTGGAAAAACAGCCTTCCGAACTCGCCCTCGAAGTTCATGCCGAAATAACCGGTGAGCACCGCGCCCGCGCCGAACAGCAGGCTCAACATCGCCAGCCGGTTGATCGATTCCGTGCTGCGGAACTGATAGTAGTTATGCAGCGACGCGTTGAGCTTGTCGACTTCTTCCTCGATCTCGGCCTTCATCTCCTCGATGCCGTATTCGCGCCGCTGCATGGCGAAGTGCTCGATCTCTTCATCCTTGTTGGCCAGTTCGCCGAAGTACCAGTAGTTGGAAAAATGCAGGAAATCGCCGCGCAGGTGGTTGGCCAGCCGGATGTCCTCATGGGTGATGCGGCCCTGCTCCTGGTCCTGGAACAGCCGTTTGGAAACCAGCGCCGTTCGCTCGGCGAAATCGAGCAGGGTGGCCCGGTAAAACAAGGCCACCAGCGTCATCAGGTAGTAGCGCCCGTCGAACATACGGTGGATGAGAAACCCTTCGCTGAGCTGATGCTCGTCGCAGTCGAAGACGCCGATACAGCAAGTGAGGCTGGAGTAACTGGTGAAGCCGTAGTAGGTGCCCTGGTGCGCCCAGCGCGTGTACAACTGCCGCTCCAGTTCCCGCTGGAGAAAAGCGCGGTCGTAGCGGAAGTCCGGCCCCCAGCGGTCGACGTAGAGGAACCGGCTGAGCAGCACCTGGTAGGCCTCCGAGTCGAGGTAGTCGCCGGGGACGCTCGCCGCGTCGATGGCCACGTAGGTGTCGACGATCATCCGTTCGTCGAGCACCGGCTCATACTCCTGCCGGGAATAGTCGGCGAAATAGAGTAGCGAGGTGATCGTATTCGCCAGCGGGGGCAGGTAACCGGTCATTTCCCCGCGCGCGAACCGCTCCTCGGCGAGCACTTCGCGCGCGCCGTCCGTCTCGATCGTCCACGCCAGGTAGTTCGGCGCGCGCCCCTCCCGGACCTGCCGGCCGCTGGACGGATAAATCTTGCGCATCGATTCGTTGATCCACAGCGCGTCCCGCGCCTCCAGGCCGAAGGCCTCCACGCCGATGCTCAGGATGGCGATCCCGTTGGCGAAAATGAACAGGCGCAGATCGGTGACGGCGACGGAAGCCGCGCGCTCCTTGGCGTCGCGCGCTTCGAAGAACAGTTGTTTGCCGCGCAGGTCGATCGTGTAACAGCGCAACAACGCTTCCCGCCGGCTGGCGCCGGTGGCGTCGGAGATGTCGAAAAACACCCGGCGGACAAACGGATGGAAAAACACCATGTCCTGGTAAGCAGGCGAATCCATGTCCGACCGCGAGTAGGGCGTGCGCCGCCAGCCTCCCAGCCGGTCCACGATTCTGGATTGGCCCCGCCGCGCGTGCGCCGCGATCCACTCGTCGAGTCCGTCAATCCAGTAGCTGTTCTTGGTCCAGATATCCTGGTGGTCGGCCCGCAACGCCTGTTTGTCGAGGGCGAACGGGAACAGGAAGTAGGTGTGAAGATGGGCAATGCGGGGGTGCATCCGCCTCCCGATTATAGCCTTCCGATTTCGTGCGAATCTGAGAAAGACACGGGGCCTTTGGCTAAGCCCTCGTCCCGCAGGGGTGGTGACCGTTGCGGCGCGCAAGGAGGATCATTGACGGCCTGCCCGGCATTCGCGAACCAGACCACAAGATGGAGGGCTGTCCCTGCGGCTCACGCGACGGCTAGTGGCGCTGCAGCGCTTACTGCCGATATCGCGTTGCACGTGAAACACTTAACAGCGCCTAGGGCTGCGGCTTCGGGGTGCGCGTGTTCCTCACAAACTCGCGCCCCACGGTGCGGGCGGCTGTTGATGACCATTGCCGCCATACAGGTCCGCCTATGAGCCACCCCACGCTGCTTGAGTCCCTCACCCTGCTCATTCTGCTGTTCATCTCCGCCGCTTTGTTCTGGCGCCGCTTTGGAAGGGTGGTGCGCCTCATCCGCTCCGCCAGGCCGGACGCGGACTTCGCCTCGCCGCCGATGCTGCCCCGGTTCCGGGCTTTGCTTTGGGAAGTACTTTGCCAAAGCAAGGTGATGCGCGACCGCCCCTTGCCCGGCCTGGCGCATGCGTTGGTTTTCTGGGGGTTCTGCGCCTTCGCGCTCATTACCGTGGCGCACTTTGCGGAGGGATTCGGCGTCGACCTGCTGCCCCGCGGCCGCCCGTGGGCGGACGCCTACCGCCTCCTGGTGGCCGTGTTTGCCGCCGCCGTGGCCGCCGCTATCACCGGACTGGCCGTGCGCCGGTTCGTCGTACGCCCGCCCTGGCTGGGCCCGCTTTCGCCCGAATCCGGATTCATCGCCTTGCTGATTCTGACGCTGATGGTCACTTACCTGGCCACCTACGCCGTGGAGGACGGAAGCTTGCTGGCCAAGACCAACTGGTGGACACACACGCTCGCGATTCTCGTCTTCCTTCCGCTCATCCCCCACACCAAGCATCTCCACCTGGTGTTGAGTCCGGCTGCGGTTTTCCTCAAGCGAAGCGGCTTCAGCCGCATTCCCCCGCTGGCCGATGACGAGGACTTCGGGCTCGATACCGGCAAGGACGTCACCCGTCTGGTGGCGCTCCAGGCGTTCTCCTGCGTCGAGTGCGGCCGCTGCACGGAACATTGCCCGGCCGCCAACACCGGCAAGGTGCTGGATCCGAAACAGATTATTCTCGGCGTGCGGCGCTACCTGGACGAATACGGGGCCGGGTCCGAACAGCCGCTGTTCGGAAGCCACCTCTCTGCGGAGGCTGCGTTTCAGTGCACCACTTGCGGCGCCTGCGAGGACCAGTGTCCGGTGGGCATCCAGCACCTGCCCATCATCATTGGGCTGCGGCGGGGCTCGGTGAATACCGGCAAGTGGGACGACGATCACGGCGCCGCGCTTTTCCTGAACCTGGAGCGCAGCGGCAATCCCTGGGGTTTCGCCGCCGCCGAGCGGACCAGGTTCATTGAGCAGCGCGGGCTTCCCTGGTATGACGGCACGCAGGAATACTGCCTGTGGCTCGGCTGTATGGGGTCCTACGATCCGCAGGGCCGCGACATCGTGCTGGCGCTCGTCGAGGTTTTGCGCCATCTCGGCGTCTCTTTTGGCGTGCTGCGCAAGGAACGCTGCACCGGCGACGCGGCGCGGCGTCTGGGCAACGACCTGCTCTTTCAGCAACTCGCCGAATCCAACCTGGAGACCATCGGGCAGGCGGGCGTGAAAAAACTGCTTTCCGTTTGTCCCCACTGCGTGCGGACCATAGGGGAAGATTGGAAGGAGTTCGGCGCGCACCTCGCAGTCGAGCACCACAGCGAGTTTCTGGCGCGCCACCTGCCGCGCTTTTCGCCCGCCTCCCCCGAAGGGCGAACCGTGTTCCACGACCCCTGCTACCTGGGCCGGTATCGCGGCGTTTACGACGCGCCGCGCAGCGTCGCGGCGCTGGGAGGTCCGCTCATCGAGCCGCCGCGGTCTCGGCATCGCTCCCGCTGCTGCGGAGCGGGCGGCGGCCTGGTCTTTCTCGGCGAGGAAAAAGGCGTCCGGGTCAGCGCGGACCGGGCGCGGGAACTCGCGGCCACCGGCGCTTCCCAGGTCGCCGCCGCCTGCCCGTTCTGCGCCACCATGTTCCGCGACGCCCTGGCGCAACTGCCCGGGAATCCGCCCCAACTCGTGGATCTTGCGCAATTGGCGGCGCGTTCCCTGCCGCCGCCGGCCGGGCAATCGGCGCCCCAGTAAGCACACTCCTGCGGCGGCCGGCCCCGGGAGCAGCCGCGACCTGCCCCTTCCCGCCAAAAAAAAGAAGGCTGCCGGGCGGAACACCGCCGGCAGCCTGTGGACTGCTTCTGGGTGGACGTTCTGCTTACACGACCTTCAGGATGATAATGACCAGCGTGTACAGCGCCAGCGATTCGATCAGGACCAGGCCGAGAATCAGCGCGAACCGGATCGCTCCCGCCGCGCCGGGGTTGCGGGCCATGCCCTCCGCCGCGCCTTTCACCGCATTGCCCTGCGCCAGACCGCACAGGCCCGACGCAATCGCCATCGAGAAACCGGACGAAATGGCTACCCAGTTCGTACCACCGCCTTGCTCCTGCGCAAACACCGGCACGGCGAAGACCATCAGGACCAGCGCCAATGCGAATACTTTCACGTTCATGGGGTTTGTTGCTCCTTGCTATGAATTGCTTCCGAGGAGGTGGTTCCACGACGCGGCCGGGGGGCCCGAAGGGCTCACACTCGAAAGCGGACTTGCTCTTAGTGCTCCTCGTGCGCCACCGCCCCCGCCACGTAAATCATGGTCAGCAGGGTGAACACATAAGCTTGCAGCACACTGACAAAAACGTGCAACGCCATAAAGATGACGGGCGCCACCAGCAGCGTCATCTTCAGAAAAACGATGGTCACCTGCTCACCCGCGTACATATTGGCGAACAGACGAACGGTCAGCGACAGCGGGCGCGCGAGGTTTGAAATGATTTCGATCGGAATCATGAGCGGCGCCAGCACCGGCATCGGGCCCGCAAAATGGGCCAGGTACTTGCCCGCGCCCTGGGACGCCATGCCCGCCCAGTTGTAGTAGGCGAAGGCCATGATCGCCAGCCCGAACGGCACCTCGGGAAACATGGTGGGCGATTCGAAGGTGGGGATCACTCCGAGCAGGTTGGCGAACAGGATAAAAAGAAACAGGGTCCCGAAAAACGGGAGATACTTCCGCGCGCCATGGCCGATATTTTCCTCGGCCTGCTCCTTCAGGAAATGATAGATGAGCTCGAAAATATGTTGCAGCGCGCCCGGCTTATCCATGGACAAACGCGCGCGGAGAACGCCGAACACCGCCACGACGATGGCGAACACCAGCAGTTCCATCACCACCGGTGTGGACCAGGGACGTTCAGGCTGGGCGGCCTGCACGCCTGCCAGCGAAAGAAGGGAATTGCCGAGACCGGCGAGATGATCGTTAAACAGGGCGGTCAGCCACGGTTCGTGTTCCATAAACGAGCGAGCTCGAACAGACTCTCCAGGAGCACGGCGGCGACGGCGGTAAACAGCCCGGCCAAAGCCGCGGGAAGGCTCAAGGGCGAGTATTTCAGCATAACATACGCCCCGGCGCCGAGCAGGACGTAACGCAGTCCCAGCAGGACCGCCATGCGCGCGCGCGGCGGCGCGCCGGCGGCGGTTTCGCCCAGGCGGTCCACCATCTTCCGAAGCCAGCGGAAGTTTACGTAGGAAATCCCCGCTCCCACCAGGAATCCTCCGGCAGCGTGCACGCCGCCGCCCGCATACGCCGCCAGCGACCCAAGCGCCCCCAGCCAGCCGATGTGCCTCTCCATCCGGCGGACAGCCCGGTCAGGATCCATTGCCGTTGCGCAGGTCTTTCTGGAGTTGCTGGAGCAGCTTGACAATCCCCGCCGCGATGCCCAGCAGCGTGAACACCAGGTACAGGTATTTCGTCCCAAACGCGCGGTCGGCGTAGACCCCGAGGACGTAGCCTACCGCGGTGGCGGAAGGCAACAGAAACGCCAGCGCGGAATACTCGCCTACTTTGGTCAACGTGGATTTAGGACGTTTCATTTGGCGGCGGTTTTCAACGTGTGCGGCGAGTGGCACGTCCAGCACAGCGTGTCCGCTTCCATTTTCGGGTGTGCTTCTGAAAGCTTGGCGTGGCACTTCTGGCATTGGGCGAGAGTATGGGCGGCGGTGCGCGGACGGTGGTGGCCGTGACAGGTGGCGCATTGCGGGGCGCTCTTGCCCGCCTTGGCCAGCACCAGCGCCGCATGCTTGCTGGCCGCGTACTGCTGCTGCGCATCCCCGTGGCAGCTTCCGCACAGTTCCGGAATCTCGTGTCCGCGGCTGACCCGGTCGGGCGCGACGGCGGCGTTCGAACTGGCATGCTGCTCGCTCTCGCCGTGGCAGGCGTCACAGCTCAGTCCGCCAGCGAAGTGTTTGTGCGTTTTGTAGTCGTTGAGTTTATCCTCGTGGCAGTTCTGGCAGACCTCGTGGTTCTTCTGCGCGTGGCCCGCGGGCGCGAAAGCGAAAAGAAGCAGAACTAAGAAAGTCCACATGATCGCTAACCGATTATAGGCGCCGGGCGTCTTCCAGTTGTAGCGTCAGGCTACCGGAGAGTCCGTATGTCCAAGGCGCTGATCGCCGCATGGCTGGCGGCGGGTCTGCTGCCGGCCGCGCCGTCCTCCTACTCCAACCTGGTTACCAATGCCGATGGCAGTATTGTCCTGTTCGAGGCGCAAACCGGGTTCGTGAACACCACCTGGCATGAAGCCCGCCGGTTGGCGGATGGCAAACTCGTCGTGCGCGCCCTCGAGCGCAGCCGCGGGGAACGGGAAGGTGACGCCGCGGCCGATCTGAGCGCGGACGGAAGCACCGTGGTGACGTCTTTCTACGGGAAGCGCTCCTGCGGGTTTGGCGGCAGCACCTGCTTTGTGGCGGCGCCCTGCCGCGCTTCTTTCGCGATTCAGGGACCGGAGAGCAGCCGCGAGGTTTCTGGCCATCGCACGCTGGCGCGCCTGACTCGGGATGGGCGGAACGTGTGGCTGGAACAGACGGAGGTCTGCCGCGGGCTGGAGCCGGAACCGCCGGTCTACCAGGGGCTCTACCGTGTCGACGGCCTTCAGCCCCTGTTCCCGCGCGGCGGCTTCAGCCTGGCCAGTAAACGCTCCGGCCGGCGCAACCTGACCGATCGCGATCAGGCCCTGGTGTTCTCATCCGGCGGCCAGTTGCATCTCGTTTCGGCCGCCGGCACCCGGGTGTTGCGGCACGTGTATGGCGCCGACGAAGCGGTGATCGACGCGCAGGGCCGCAACGTGGTCTACGTGGAAGGCAACCCCGGCCGGCTGCGCTGGATCGACGTGGAGCGCTCGGCGGATGAAGACCTTGCCCTAACACCGGCCGCCGGCTGGGCGCCCATGCTCAGCGACGATGGCCGCACGCTCGCGTTCCTCTCGCCAGACGGGCGGCTGCACCTCTACCGCCGCGAGACCCGCACGGTATCCGGCGTGACCCTGCCCGGCGAACCGCTCGCCGAGTTCGTTCTCTCCGGCGATGGCCGCGCCGCCTTAGCCGTCAACAGCGCTGGCCAACTGCTGCACGTGGATCTCTCGACGGGCGCGGCCGTCTCTTGGCTGGAGCGCCTCCCTGCTCTCCAGGAGGTCCCCGCGCCGTACGACGGTCCTCCGTGTCTGCTGGTCTGCTATGGGCCGGTGGAACCCTCGCTGGTCCTCGGCGCTGGGTCCCTGGTCGTGCTGAAGGGCGCGTTCGGTGACGCCGCGGGCTGGCGGGTCCACGCCGGGGGCGCCAGCGCGTGGCCGCTCCGCCCGGTCTCGCCGGATGCTGCCTGGTTCCAAACGCCGTATACGCCCGGCGCCACCCCACGGATCGATGCGGCCATCGAGCACCCCGATCACCCCATCCGGTTTCGCTGGAAGTTCCGCATCCAGCCTCGGGTGATCACCTGCTTCGGGTCGCTGCATGAGAACTTTGACCGCCTGGTCACTCCGGAAGATCCCGCCCGGGTGGGGGAAGTCATTCATCTTTACCTGACTGGGCTGGAAGGGGTGGAACCGGCGCCCTACGGCGAGCCGAATCCCGTGGACCGGCTGATCCCCGTCGCGGCCGCCCCGCCGCTGGGCGGCGAAGGCGCCTTCGAGCCGCTGTTTTTCGGACTGGCGCCGGGCCTGGTCGCGATCCAACAGCTTGACCTGCGCGTGACCCGCACCGTCGAGTCTGCGGATCAGCGTTTGTTCCTGAACGTCACCAGCGATTGCCGCCTGCCGCCGGTGGCCCCCTGAGCCGACCGCCCGCCAGGGCAGCGCGATCGCGGGGAGGAACCAAGTCCTTCCTGCACGATGGAGGCGCGCTGGAAGCGTGCGCCTCGGATCGCATCGGCGGCTGACCCGGGACGGCTAGCCGGATGATCGAGGAACTCGAGCAGGTCGGCTCGGGACGACTCCGCGACGGGAAGCTTCCACCCGCAAAGTCCGCCAGCCGCCCCGCGGACTGCCTACCTACCAAGCCAGCTTCAGGTTGGCTTCGTACCGCTCGGTGGACCGCATCATCTCGTCCCACGTCACCATCCGCTGCTGGTACGCCGCCATCCGCCCAAGGATGGCCGTCAGGTTACTCTCCACGGAAACTTCCGCGTTGTTGATCGGTTTGCCGGAGCGGATGCTGGCGATAAACGCCTTGACGTTTTCGATGGCGCCTTGCCGAAAGGTGTCGTCCTTCTCCGCGCCCAGCCAGGCGTTTTCGCCCACGATCCGCACTAAGCCTCCGTAATGCAAGTCGGCGGCGCCCTTGATACCGAAGCAGCGGACGCACAGGTCGCCGAAACTGCGGGTCAACTGGTTGGAACTGAAGGACACGTGCACGCCGTCCGGATACCAGAAGTTCACGGTGAAGTGATCGTAGGCGTCCCCGGCGTCGTAGCCGGTGCCGGACCAATCCGTGCGCCCGCCCGCGCCATGCGCCTGCACGGGGTGGGCGTTCAGCATCCAGTTGGCGACGTCAATGACGTGGATGTTCTGCTCGACAATGATGTCTCCGCCCAGCACCCGGTCCATATAGAAGTTCAAGGTCCGGCGCTGTCCGGGGTCCATGCCGGGCCGGCCTTTGTCTTTCGAAGGGCGTCCGGCGTAGTAATACACCTGCGCCATGGCCGGTTTGCCGATGTCCCCGCGGTGCACCCGCGTGGCGGCTTCCTGGAATACCGGCTGCGCGCGGGTCTGGAAATCCACCCAGAACGAAAGCCCCTTCTGTGCGGCTTTTCGCCCACTGTCGGCGATGCTCCGGCATCCGGGAACATCTACGGCCACCGGCTTGGCGAGGAAGACCGGCTTACCTGCCGCCACCGCCGCCGCGGCATGTTCCGGGTGAAAGTAGGGTGGCGTCTCGATCACTACCGCGTCCACCTTCGACTCGGCCAGCTCCCGGTAAGCGTCCGGCCCGTAGTACGCCCGGCCGGGATCGATCTGGAGCTTCGCGCGGGTACTATCGAGATGATCCCGAATGACATCGGCGATCGCGACGACCCGCGCGCCCGTGAACTCGGGAAAGAAAGGCGCGATCCAGTTGCCGCGGCCCCCGGCGCCCACCAGCCCCACCTCGATCGTGGAATTGGCCTGGCTGCCAAAGACCAGCGAGGGCTTGATCGCGATCAGACTGGCGGAGGCTTTCAGAAAGCTCCGGCGTTCGGCGTTCGGCGTCATGGCAAACTTCTCCGTCCGTTCCCATGCAATCGGCCTGCCGCGGGCCGCCAGGCTGCCGGAACGGTTCCCCGCCCTAATCCGGCAACGGGCGGAACCAGATATTCCGGAACCGCAAAAACGTCTCCTTCACGTCGGGGTGGAAGTGATCCTGAAGCATCAGCGGACCCGGTTTGCATAGGTCGTCTTGCGCGCCCCCGCCCGTCACCCCCTTCAGCGCCACGTGATCCTGCACCAGGACGCCGTTGTAGAGCAACGTCACCGTTCCTGGACGGTCCACCTTTCCGTCCGGACCGCAGCGCGGGGCGTGAAAGATGATGTCGTACGATTGCCACTGCTCGGGCGGACGGCTGGGGTTGACCAGCGGCGCGTACTGGCCGTAGACCGCGCCGGCGGCGCCCACGGCGTAGGTGGGATTCCGGTAGGAATCCAGGATCTGGATCTCATACCGGTTCTGGAGATACACGCCGCTGTTGCCGCGCGCCTGGCTGGTCGCCTCCGCCATCAACGGCGTTGAGAACTCCACGTGGATCTGCGCGCTGCCGTGCCGGCGTTTGGAGTACAGGTGCCCCGTGCCGCTCTTGCACACCAACGCCCCGCCGGCGATGGTCCATTTGGCGGGGCTCCCGTCTTCGTGCACCCATTCGGCGAGGCTCTTGCCGTCAAACAGGACGATCGCGTCCGACGGCGGCCGCCCCGGCCCTCCGGGATCCACGGCCGGAGGTTCCGGCTGCGCCCGCGCCCCTGGCGCGAGGGAAATCAGCCAGAGCGCCATGCTGACGCGTTGTTTGCGGGTCATCGGCTTATTGTCGCGCACCGGGCGGCCCGGGCGGGATAGAATCCAGGTGCATGGAACGCCGTTCTTTTCTGTCCGCGGCCGGCGCTGCGGCCGGGGCCGCGATGCCCCGCACCAAGGTCGCCGCCATCGTCACCTGCTATTTCCGTAACTCGCACGCCGACGTTTTTCTGGGCAACATGCTCCGCGGATTCTACTGGGAAGGCCAGCCGCATGCCTCGCGGTTGGAGATCGCGGCCATGTACCTGGAACAGACGCCCGCCAACGACATTGGGCGGGCCGAGGCCGCCCGGTACGGCATTCCCCTAACGCCTACCGTGGCCGCCGCCGTCCGCACGCCCGGAGTGCGGGGCGTCGTCCTGATCGGCGAGCACGGCGACTACCCCAACAACGAGAAAGGCCAAAAGCTCTATCCGCGTTACGAACTGATGGAGCACATCGTGCGTGTCTACCGCGAGACCGGCCGCGCGTGGCCCACGTTCGTCGACAAGCACTTTTCCACGGAATGGAAGAAGGCCAAACAAATGGTGGACTGGTCGCGCGAACTGCGGTTTCCGCTGATCGCGGGCACGTCGCTCACGCTGACCTGGCGCCGTCCTCCGCTCGAACTGGACCTGGAAACGCCGGTCGAACGAGCAGCAGGCTACTTCTACGGCCCGAAGGAGGCTTACGGCTACCACGGGATCGAAGTGTTCCAGGCCATGGTCGAGCGCCGCCGCGGCGGCGAGACGGGGTTGCGCTGGGTCGAGTGCCTGGAAGGCGAAGACGTGTGGAAATGGAGCGCCGCCAACCCGTGGGCGCGCGACCTGGCCGAGGAGGCGATGCGGCACGACGACACCCTCAAGCGCGGCCGGCTGGAAGACCAGGTCAAACAGCCGCTGCTGTTCCGCCTCGGCTACCGCAGCGGCCTGGAGGGCGCCCTCTTCCTGCTGAGCGGGATGACCGAGCAGGCCGGTTTCGCCGCGCGGATCGCGGGCCGCGCCGAACCCCTGGCCTGTTGCTTCCTGACGCAATGGGGCCGTCCGTGGAGCCATGGCAACGGTCTGAGCTACTGGGTTGAGCAAACCATCGTTCAGGGGCGGCAATTCTACCCTCCCGAGCGCACGCTGCTGGCGACAGGCGCTATCGAGGCGCTGATGGATTCCTCGTTTCAAGGGGGACGCCGGATCGATACCCCGCACCTGGACGTGCGCTACCGCGCGCCGCGCGAATCGCGGTTCATGCGCGGGCCCCTGCCGCCCTACGACCGCGTCCGGATCTGAATCCGGATATCCGGCGCGTGAGGAGCCTTGCCCCCTTCCCGGCCTGGACCTATAATCGGCGCGGGTTCCAGCTATGCTCTCTTTCTTGCGCCTGATCCTGACCACCTGCGCCGCGGCCGCCGCGGCCTGGAGCGCGGACTCCCTCCAACAGGAGCGCCTCCAGCACTTCAACGACGCCAAGTTCGGCATGTTCATCCACTGGGGGCCGTACTCGCTGGCCAGCGTGGAAGCCTCCTGGCCGCTGTTGCGCCCCGAGGCCGCCGGCATCGGCGAAGCCGACTACCGCGCCCTGCCCCAGCGGTTCAACCCGGTGCAATACGATCCGCGCGCCTGGGTCCGCCTCGCCAAGGCCGCCGGCCAACGCTACATCGTGATCACCAGCAAACACCACGACGGGTTCTGCATGTTCGATTCGCTTTACACCCGCTACAAGATCACGCGCACGCCGTACGGCAAGGACGTGCTGGCCATGCTCGCCGAAGCCGCGCGCGAGGAGAAGATGCCGCTCGGGTTTTACTACTCCCCGCCGGACATGGATCATCCGGGCTTCCGCGACACCAGCAAGCCGGTCCGCGAGAACTGGAACGGCGAGCCCTGGCGTCCGGAATGGCCGCTTTATCTCGAGTACATGGAACTGCAATTGCGCGAACTGCTGACGCGCTACGGCGACGTCTTCGTGATCTGGTTCGACGGGCTCAGCCAGCAGGAAAAGTACGCCGGCGCGCGCTTCCACAAGCTGATCCACGAATTGCAGCCGCGGACCCTGATCAACAACCGCATCGGCCTCACCGGCGACTACGTCACGCCCGAGCAGCGCCTGCCGCGCGGCATTCCCGTGAAAGGCGCCAAAGTGGGCAACACCGACCCCAACGACCAAGGCCTGGAATCGGGGCCGCCGCCGCCCGGCCAGTTCCAGCCCTGGGAAACCTGCATGACAATCAACCAGACCTGGGGTTACAACCGGAACGACACACAATACAAATCCTCCGTGGAGCTGATCCGGATGCTAATCGAGATCGCCAGCCGCGGCGGAAACTTCCTGCTGAATGTCGGCCCCACGCCCGAAGGGACCATCCAACCTGAATTCGAGGAGCGGCTGCGCGCCATCGGAGCCTGGTTGCAGGTGAACGGCGAAGCCATCTACGGCACGACGTACGGTCCGCTCCAGAACCTTCCGTTCGGCAAGACTACCGCGAAAGGAAAAACCATCTACCTGCACGTCTGGCCCTGGCCGGCGGAAAACCTGGTGGTGGAAGGCCTGGCCGCCAAGGTCGCGCGGGTGCGCGCGCTGGCCGGCGACCGTGTGTTGAAGTTCACCCAGCAGGGCAGCAGGGTATCCATCTCGCCCGCGGGCGTGACGCCCGATCCGGCCGCCACCGTGCTGGCGCTGGAAACACGTTAACTGCCGGCTGCTACTTTCCGTCCGCGAACGCGGGCGGCTGCGCCGGCACGGTCCACAGATACAGCGTCCGGGTGCCGACTTCCAGTTTCTTCAATGGGGCCCATTCGCCCATGTCGAACTGATGGGAAACGATGCGCGTGCCCGGCTTGAGCTCGGCGAGCAGCTTCGGGCGCAGCCGGAGGTTGACGCTGGACAACAGGTAGATCGTCACCACGGAGGCTTCGCGGATATCCGCCTTGAACAGGTCCGATTGGATGAAGCGGACGCGTCCGTTCACCCCGGCGGCCTTGGCGTTGGCCTCCGCCTCGCGGATGCGCTCGGGGTTGATGTCCACGCCCACTCCCCGGGCGCCGAATTCCTTGGCCGCCATAATGACGATGCGCCCGTCCCCGCAGCCGAGGTCGTAGACCACGTCGGTTTTCTTCACCTCGGCGAATTCCAGCATCTTTCGGACCACCTCCTCCGGGGTGGGAACGTAGGGGACCTCTGCATAGAACTCGTCGAACTGCGCCGCCAGCGGCGGGCAGGCGATCAATCCCCACAACAGCAGAATGCGTACACGCGCAAGCATCATGTTCGAGATTGTCGCAGCATTTCGGCCCGCCGTCCACGATGTGTACCGCGGCGCCGCCCGGTTATTCACTTAAGCCGAGGAAGCGGCGCGTCTGTTGCCACATGGGCTCGAGGACGTCGCTCAGTTCGTGGCCGGAATCGAAGAGCCGCAATTCGGCGTGCGGATGCAAGGCGCGGAACTCCTCGCTAAGCGAAGCCGGCACTACCTCGTCGCGGGTCCCGTGAAACACCAACACAGGCTGCTTCACCGGGGGGAACTCCTCGTAGCAGAGTCCATCCTCGAGCAAGGCGTAATGCACGCGGGCCTCCTCCTTGCGGGCGTAGTGATAGACGGTCAGCCAGCCCGTCTCGCGCCACGCCTGGACCGCGCGCTCGCCCAACCGCTGCGGCCAGCGGCGCGCGAACCCGAACGCCGGGGCCATCAGCACGACCCGGGCGACCTCGGGATGACGGGCGGCGTAAAGCGCCGCCAGATAGCCGCCCATGCTGGACCCGATCAGGCAGGCGGCCTGCCCTGCCAGCGCCCGTTCGACCACGGAAAGCTGCCCGGTGATGGTCAGGTGCGCGAAATCGCCGCTGGTTAAATCCGGCACTTCCAGCGTGAGGCCCAACTCGGCAAAGCGCTCGCGGAAATACGCCGCTTTCGACGAGGTCGGCCCGGAGGCGAAGCCATGAAGGTAAAGGTAGCGCATGGCACTCCTACGCAGCCAGGCCCAGCCGGACCAACAGCGGCTGGAGATCGGGATCGCGCCCCATGAACTCGCGGTATAGCTCGGCCGGGTCGCGGCTGTCGCCGCGCTCGAGCACCGACCGGCGAAACGCCAGCCCGACCTCGCGGTTGAAAATGCCCGCCTCCAAAAAGCGGCTGAACGCATCGGCGTCCAGCACCTCGGCCCACTTGTAGGAGTAGTAACCGGCGCCGTACCCCACCGGCGAGGCGAACAAGTGCGTAAATGACGCGATCATGGCGTGTTCCGGCGGCAGCGGCGCCGGGGAGAACTGCTCCAGCACGCGCCGCGCATAGCTGACCACGTCGCCGTCCCGCACCGGGTCCCATTCGCGATGCAACAACAGGTCGACGATCCCGAAGCTCAACTGCCGCATCTGGGCGTTGGCCGCGCGGTACGTCCGGGCCCGCCGCATCGCCGTAAACAGCTCCTCCGGGATCGGCGCGCCGGTCTCCCAGTGCCGCGCGAACAGATCCAGCGACTCGCGTTCCCAGCACCAGTTCTCCAAGATCTGCGACGGCAACTCCACGAAATCCCAGGCCACGTTCGTGCCCGCCAGCGACCGGATCTCCACCCGGCTCAGGCAGTGATGGAGCAGGTGGCCGAACTCGTGGAAGATCGTCTCGACGTCGTTGTGGGTCAGCAGCGCGGGTTTTCCTCCGGCCGGCGGGTTGAGGTTGCCGCAGATGAAACCCAGGTGGGGCAGCTCGCCTCCGGCTTCCCGCGGGATGCCGGTGAGAAACACGTCCATCCAGCCGCCGCCGCGCTTGTTCTCGCGCGGATAAAAATCGGCGTAGAAGGCGCCCAGCAACTCGCCCGTCGCCTCGTCGCGGATCTCGAAGTAGTGCACTTGCGGGTCCCACGTGGGCACGCCCGTGCGCTCGGCCACCTGGATGCCGAACACCCGGCGGAAGATCTCGAACATGCCCGCCACCACCGGCTCCAGCGGGAAATACGGGCGGAGCGCTTCTTCGTCGAAGTGGTACAGCGCGATCCGCTGCTTTTCCGCCCAGTAGGCGATGTCCCACGGTTGCAGCGTCTCGGGCGCCTCCGGCTCGACGCTGCGGCGAAACCGGATGAGCTGCTCGTTTTCGCGCCGGAACGCCTCGACGGTGCGGCCGCGCAAATCTTCGAGAAAGCGCAGCGCCCGCTCGCCGGTGTGGGCCATGCGATCCTCGATGACCAGGTCGGCGAAATCCGCAAAACCGAGCAGGCGCGCCTTCTCCCGCCGCAATTCCAAAATGCGCGGCAACAGCGCGGTGTTGTCGTGCTCGCCGCCCGCCGCGCGGGTGACGTAGGCGCGGTACATCTTCTCCCGGATGCCGGCATCGTCCAGGTAGGTCATCACCGCGTTGTAGCTGGGCGCTTGTAAGGTGAACCGCCAGCCGGTCTGTCCCTTGGCCTCGGCGCTCTCCCGCGCCGCCACGCGCGCGCTCTCAGGCAGTCCCGCCAGTTGGGCTTCGTCGGTAATCAGCAGGGAGAACGCATTGGTCGAATCCAGCACGTGTTCGCCGTACTTGGTGGTCAGCGTGGAAAGTTCCACGTCCAGTTCCGCCAGGCGTTTCTTGCCCTCGGGCGGCAGGTCGGCGCCCGCGCGTTTGAAGGCGTCGATTGTCTTGGTGAGGAACCGCTTCCGGGTTCCGGTCAGCGCCGCGGCCTCCGGAGTGTCCGCGTAGCTCTTGATCGCCCGCCACAGTCCGTCATGGAGCGGAATCGAAGCGTAGAACTCGCTCACCTTGGGCTGAATCGCGTTGTAGGCGGCGCGCAGTTCCGGATACGTAGCCACCGATTCCAGATGGCGGACGATGTTCAAGGCATAATCCAGCCGCTCGGTGATCGCCTCGTAAGCCAGCATCGTGTTGGCGAACGTCCGCTCCCCGGATAGTGCGGCCACCGCCTCCAGGCGTTGGCGGGCGTCCGCCAGCAGTTCGTCGAACGCGGGTTCCACGTGTTCGGCGCGGATCCGGTCGAACGGGATCTCGAAAGCAATCGAAAGCAGGGGGTTTTCGGTGACAGTCATGCGTTGCGTGGCGAAAGCTCCTACCAGGATAAACCGCGCTGGTTTATTCGCCCTCCAGGTGTTCGGAACTCACCACCAGTCCCCGGGGATCGCGCAGATTCACAAAACAAGCCTGGGCGTTCGGCGGCCAGTCCGCCTCGACGGTGCGCGCGCGGGCGTCCCAGCGGGCTTCGTAGGCGGTCCACTTCCGTTTTTGCCACGGCCCGGTGTCGGCCGTGCAGTGCAGCATCGCCGCCGCGATCGGCAGCTCGTTCCGGTACCACAGGCGCAGCGTGCGCCCCTGGCGTTCCCAGCGCGTGATGCGCGGCAGCGGCTGCCAGCCGCGCGTCATGGCGTCGGCGAAAGCGAAAACCTCAGCCGGCTTGGCGCCGTCCGGATGGCTGTGGTTCATCTCGACCTGGAGGCTCAGCCAGCGCGGTCCCCGGGGCAGCCGGTACGATTTTTGCCACGAAGAGAGCGGGTAGGCAAAATCGTTGGCGCCATTGATCCACAGAAAAGGCACGCGTGCCAGGGGGAGATAGCGGGACGGGTCCCAAAGCTCCAGCCAACGCTTCGCCCGCTCCGCGCCCATCTTTTCGAAGACGCTCGTCCACGCCGAATCCTCGCCCAAAAAGCCGCAGCCGTAGACCGGGACGGCGAACCGGAACCGCGGGTCGACGCTGGCGGCGATCGCGGTGAGGTATCCGCCCCAGGAAATCCCCGTGATGCCGATGCGCTTGGGATCCACTCCGGGCAGCGCGCGGAGAAACGAGTGCGCCAGAATCACGTTGGCCACGGCGTGATACGGCCACTGGTCCTCCGGCGGGTCGTCCACTTGCTGGAAGCCGCCCCAACCGTCCGGTCCGCCATCTTCGTGGCGCACCCGTTCCAGCCGCCAGGGTCCGTCTTTGGGCTTGGGCGTGCTGCCGCACGTGTCCAACGCGATCGCGGCGTAACCGCGCCGCACCCACATCCGGACCCACTCGGCGTAAGCCGTTCCGCCGCCGCCGTGGACCAGCACCATGCCGGGCGCTTTCGAGCCCAGGCGCGGCTCGGGCTCGGCATACCAGGCAAAGAAGCGGGTCCGCCGGCCCTTCCAGGGCAGCCCTTCCAAAAACACCGCTTTCACCCCTGGTTCGGCGAATCCGGCGGCGGGGTAGCTGGCCGGCGCCGCCGCCAGCGCCTCCCTGTCCCAAGGGATGGTCGCACGCTCCCCCGCGCACGCGAACGGAAGGATCAGGAAGGCAAAGACCAGCGCGAGCGGCATACGTGTTCGGCGAAAGCTCTTCCCACCAGTTTGACATTCCACCCACGCGGCGCGCTGCTATGCTGAAACGCGCATGGCCTCTCGCCCGCCGGCGCCCGAAGCCGGATTCGCGCCGCTGCACCAAGCCGCCTGGTACCTGCGCCTCCACGCCCGCATGCTGGCGCACGGCCTGCCCCATTACGAACGCGCGGTGGAAGCGCACAAACGGCAACTGTTCGGGGTCTTGCGCGGGAGCGTGGCGGAGATTGGGCCCGGCGCGGGCGTCAACCTCACCTATTACTCCCCCAGCGTGCACTGGACGGGAGTGGAACCCAATCCCTTCCTGCACCCTCTGCTCGAACGCAAAGCCGCCAGCGCGGGGCTGCGCGCGGCTCAGGTCACCCTCGGCGTCGCCGAAGCGCTGCCGTTCGGCAGCGCGAGCCTCGACGCCGTCACCAGCACCCTGGTTCTCTGCACGGTGCGCGACCTGCGGCAGGCTTTGCGGGAGGTCGTGCGCGTGCTGAAGCCGGGCGGCCGGTTCGTCTTCATCGAGCACGTCGCCGAGCCGGAACAACGCTGGCGGCGGGCGGCCCAGCGCCTGATCCGGCCTCTTTGGGAGGCCCTGTTCGACGGCTGCCAGCCGCACCGCGACATCGGCGGGGCGCTTGCCGCGGCCGGCTTCGCCCACATCGAAGCCTCGTTCTTCCGCGCCCCCCTGCCCCTGGTAGGCCCGCACCTGGCCGGCTACGCCGTCCGTTAACTGAAGCTTCCTCACACGTGGCGCACGCTTCCGCGTGCAGCGGAACTTTCGTTCCGCCGTCCGCGGCTCGCCGGTCGGACACCGGCGCCACAACGCCGTGGAGCAAGTCTCCGACTCGCTGCTCCCGCTACAGCCGCAGCCGCGAAACTGCGATGCCCCCGCGGAAACACCAATCGACGTCGCTATCCGGAACCCGGGGGCGGCGGTGATAGTTTCCACAATAGAAGTAGCCGCCCTCGCGCCGCTCGAAACGCACGTCGAACGGACTGGGATCCACTGGGCAGAGCGCCGGCGCGAAACCGTCCGCGCCGTTCTCCGGATGCGGCAGATTGATGTTCCAGTAACCGCGCCCATCTTGGGGCTGCTCGAGCACGAATCGAAGGGCGGCGCGCGCCCGGCGGCGCGAACCCTCCCAGTCGAGCGGGCGGGAACGCACGACGTACTGCGAGATCGCCAGGCCGGACCGGCCGAGCAACGCCGCCTCGCGCGCCGCCGCTACCGTTCCGGAGCAGTAGATGTCCGCCCCCAGGTTTCCGCCGTCATTGACGCCCGCGAACACCCAGTCCGCGTCCGGACACAGTTCCCAGAGGCCGAGGCGGACGCAGTCCGCGGGGGTGCCCTGCACGCGGAACCACCCCCGCCGGACTTGTTCGACCGCGATGGGCGCGTTCGTCGTCAGCCGGTGCCCCTGCTGGGAATGCTGTTCGGCGGGCGCGGCCACCACCGCTTCGCCGAACTCGGCGGCCAGTTCGGCC
>Ga0272446_1000541_pt1 | contig 59324 bp, 60 predicted proteins | sample YNPCB0061_FD_194587 | JGI IMG/M metagenome (GOLD analysis project Ga0272446, IMG submission 194587) | Hot spring microbial mat communities from Yellowstone National Park, WY, United States - YNP-CB-006-1 | ecosystem: Environmental > Aquatic > Thermal springs > Hot (42-90C) > Sediment | place... | reverse complement strand
GGATATTCCGAAATAAGAACAACCGGGTATCACACCCGGAATGCCGACGTGGTGGAATTGGTAGACACGCTATCTTGAGGGGGTAGTGACTTCGGTCGTGCGAGTTCGAGTCTCGCCGTCGGCACCACAAATTCAGTGTTTGCTCGTTGTCCGGGGCCGTTGAGGCAGGGTCGGGCCGGCTTGCGAAGCGCCCGGCCGTCCTTTGACAACAGCTGTTGCGCGAGCATACACTTCACAAACGATAAGATCGCGCAATGGCCCGGCTGCCGGGCACATCGGAGGGTGTGGGGTGCTGGAGAACTATCTCCCAATCTTGCTGTTCATCGGGGTCGGTCTTGCCTTTGGCGTGCTGCCCATCGTGGCGGGATGGCTGTTGGCGCCCAATCGCCCGGATAGCGAGAAACTCTCGCCCTACGAGTGCGGTTTCGAGGCGTTCGAAGATGCGCGCATGAAATTCGACGTGCGCTACTACCTCGTCGCGATCCTCTTCATCCTGTTCGACCTCGAAATCGCGTTTCTCTTCCCCTGGGCCACCGTCATCGACGAGGTCGGGCTGTTCGGCTTTCTGGCCATGATGGTTTTTCTGGGCATTCTCGTCGTCGGCTTCGTCTACGAATGGATGAAGGGCGCGCTGGAATGGGAGTAGGGCGATGAGCATCGAGGGCGTTCTCGAACAGGGTTTCGTCACCACGACGGCCGACAAGCTCATCAACTACATGCGCACCGGCTCGATGTGGCCGATGACCTTTGGTCTTGCCTGCTGCGCGGTGGAAATGATGCAGGCTGGCGCCTCGCGTTACGACCTCGACCGCTTCGGCATCGTGTTCCGGCCCAGCCCGCGGCAGTCGGACGTGATGATCGTCGCCGGGACGCTGTGCAACAAGATGGCGCCTGCGCTGCGCAAGGTATACGACCAGATGGCCGAGCCGCGCTGGGTGATCTCCATGGGTTCCTGTGCCAACGGCGGGGGCTACTACCATTACTCCTACTCGGTGGTGCGCGGCTGTGATCGCATCGTGCCGGTCGACATCTACGTTCCCGGCTGTCCGCCGACGGCGGAAGCCCTGCTGTTCGGCATCATCCAGTTGCAGAACAAGATTCGCCGGACCAACACCATCGCCCGCTAGCGCATGACGACGAAGCTCGATGTCCTCTCTTCATGCCTGACAGACGCGCTTGGCGATGCCGTGGAGTCGCTCGGCGAGCGTTTGGGCGAGCTCACCCTGACCGTGCAGGCCGGCAATCTGGCTGCGACGATGCAGACCCTGCGCGACCATCCGGGCTGCCGCTTCGAGCAGCTCATCGACCTGTGCGGCATGGATTACTCGGCGTATCGCGATGGCGCATGGGGCGGTCGTCGCTTCGCGGTGGTGTACCACCTGCTGTCGGTGGCCTTGAACCAGCGTTTGCGCGTGCGCGTCTTCTGCCAGGACGATGTATTTCCGCTGGTTCCGTCGGTGCTCGACGTGTGGCCGTCGGCCAACTGGTACGAACGCGAGGCGTTCGACCTTTACGGCATCGTGTTCGAAGGACACCCGGACCTGCGTCGCATCCTCACGGATTACGGCTTCGTCGGGCATCCGTTCCGCAAGGATTTTCCGCTCTCCGGCAACGTCGAGATGCGCTATGACCCGACTCAGCAGCGGGTGATCTATCAGCCGGTGTCCATCGAACCGCGTGAAGTCACGCCACGCATCGTTCGTGAAGAGAGTTACGGACAGGGACGTTGAGATGGCGGAAATCCGCAATTACACGATGAATTTCGGCCCCCAGCACCCGGCCGCGCACGGGGTGTTGCGGCTGGTGCTGGAGCTCGATGGCGAGGTGATCGAACGTGCCGACCCGCATATCGGCCTGCTGCATCGCGCGACCGAAAAACTCGCCGAGCACAAGACGTTTCTGCAGTCGGTCCCCTACATGGACCGGCTCGATTATGTCTCGATGATGGTCAATGAACATGCGTACGTCATGGCCATCGAGAAACTGCTGCAGATCGAGGTCCCCGTTCGCGCCCAGTACATCCGCGTGATGTTCGACGAAATCACGCGCATCCTGAATCATCTCCTGTGGCTGGGTGCGCATGCGCTCGACGTGGGCGCGATGACGGTCTTCCTGTACACGTTCCGTGAGCGTGAGGATTTGATGGACGCCTACGAGGCCGTCTCGGGTGCGCGCATGCACGCCGCCTACTATCGCCCCGGCGGTGTCTACCGCGACCTGCCCGACAGCATGCCCCGCTACGAAGCGCAACACACGCGCAACGCGGCGACGCTCAAGGCGATGAACGCCAACCGCGAGGGCTCGCTGCTCGACTTCATCGAGGACTTCACGCAGCGTTTCCCGACCTATGTGGACGAGTACGAAACCCTTCTGACCGACAACCGCATCTGGAAGCAGCGCACGGTGGGCATCGGGGTCGTCGCGCCGGAGCGTGCGCTGGCGCTGGGGTTCACGGGGCCGATGCTGCGCGGCTCCGGCATCGCGTGGGACTTGCGCAAGAAGCAGCCCTACGAGGTGTATGAGCACATGGATTTCGACATCCCCGTGGGAACCAACGGTGACTGCTACGACCGTTACCTCGTGCGTGTCGAAGAAATGCGCCAGTCGAATCGCATCATCCGGCAATGCGTCGAGTGGCTGAGAAAGAATCCCGGGCCGGTCATCATCGACAACCACAAGGTCGCGCCACCCGATCGCGTCTCCATGAAACAGAACATGGAAGAGCTGATCCATCATTTCAAGCTTTTCACCGAAGGCATGCACGTCCCGGAAGGGGAGGCGTACGCGGCGGTCGAACATCCCAAGGGCGAATTCGGGATCTATCTGGTATCCGACGGCGCCAACAAACCCTATCGGCTGAAAATCCGCGCCCCGGGCTTTGCACACCTGTCGGCATTCGACGAGATGAGCCGCGGCCACATGATCGCCGATGCAGTCGCCATCATCGGCACGCAGGACATCGTTTTCGGGGAGATCGACCGCTGATGCTGACGCCCGACGCACTGGCGCAAATCGACGCCGAAATCGCCAAGTACCCCGCCGACCAGAAGCAGTCCGCGGTGATGGCGGCGCTGCGCATCGCGCAGGTGGAAAAAGGTTGGCTGTCGCCGGAGACGATCGCCTACGTGGCGGACTACCTCGACATGCCGCCGATCGCCGCATACGAGGTTGCGACCTTCTACAACATGTTCGACACGCAGCCCGTCGGGCGTCACAAGATCACGCTCTGCACCAATCTGCCCTGTGCGTTGATGGGCGCGAACGCGATCGCCGAACACCTGAAGAACCGGCTCGGAATCGGCTTCGGCGAAACCACCGAGGATGGCCGCTTCACCTTGAAGGAGGGCGAATGCATGGGTGCCTGTGGTGATGCACCGCTGTGTCTGCACAACAATCACCGCATGCACACGCACCTGACGCCCGAGAAGGTCGACGCCTTGCTCGACGAGCTGAAATGACGGACGCGAGATGAGTCTGCTCACGCCCTCGGTCAAGGTCTGTTCCTGGACGCAGGATTTCGCCGATCCGGCCGCGCTCGCAACCTACGTCGCCCACGGTGGCTACCAGGCGCTGCGCCGCGTCGTCACGGAGAAGGTCCCCGCGGACGCGATCATCGCCGAGCTCAAGACCAGCGCGTTGCGCGGCCGCGGCGGGGCGGGTTTTCCGACCGGCCTCAAGTGGAGCTTCATGCCGCGCGCCTTTGCCGGCGACAAGTACATCGTCTGCAACAGCGACGAAGGCGAACCGGGCACCTTCAAGGACCGTGACATCCTGCGCTACAACCCGCATCAGCTCATCGAAGGCATGGCGATCGCCGGTTACGTGCTCGGGGCGAAGGTCGGCTACAACTACATTCACGGCGAAATCTTCGAGATCTACCAGCTATTCGAGCGGGCGCTTGCCGAGGCGCGCGCTGCCGGCTATCTCGGCAAGAATCTTTTCGGCACCGATTTCTCTTTCGAGCTGTACGCCCATCAGGGTTACGGGGCATACATCTGCGGCGAGGAGACGGCACTTCTCGAATCGATCGAGGGCAAAAAGGGTCAGCCGCGGTTCAAACCGCCGTTTCCCGCCAGCTTCGGTTTGTATGGCAAACCGACGACGATCAACAATACCGAGACCCTGGCCTCTGTGCCCTGGATCGTCCAGCACGGCGGGCAGGCCTTCCTCGAACTCGGCAAACCCAACAATGGCGGGCCCAAGCTGTTTTCGGTCTCGGGCCATGTCAACCGGCCCGGCAACTACGAAGTGCCGCTCGGCACGCCGTTTGCCGAACTGCTCGACATGGCGGGCGGCGTGCGCAACGGCCACAAGCTGAAAGCCGTGATCCCGGGTGGCTCGTCGGCGCCGGTCCTCCCCGCCGACATCATCATGGACTGCACGCTGGATTTCGACGCCATTGCCAAGGCCGGTTCCATGCTCGGCTCGGGCGCGGTGATCGTCATGGACGAAACGGTGTGCATGGTGCGCGCGCTCGAACGCCTGTCGTATTTCTATTACGAGGAATCGTGCGGCCAGTGCACGCCGTGCCGCGAGGGAACGGGGTGGCTGTACCGCGTCATCCACCGCATCGAACACGGCCAGGGCAGAGCCGAGGACCTCGATCTCTTGAACAGTGTCGCCAGCCGGATCGGCGGCCATACCATTTGCGCGCTCGGCGACGCGGCAGCCATGCCGGTGCAGAGTTTCATCAAGCATTTCGGCAGCGAGTTCGAATATCACATCGAACACAAGCGCTGCCTGGTGTGATTTCGGAATGCGATAAACGATGGCGACGCTGAATATCGAAATCGATGGCAAACCGCTTCAAGTGGAAAGCGGCAGCACCATCATGGATGCCGCCCACGCGGCCGGTATCACCATTCCGCATTTCTGCTATCACAAGAAGCTTTCCATCGCGGCCAACTGCCGCATGTGTCTGGTTCAGGTCGAGAAAGCGCCGAAGCCTTTGCCGGCCTGTGCGACGCCGGTCACCGACGGCATGAAGGTGCAGACGCGCTCCGAATACGCGGTCAACGCGCAGAAGAGCGTGATGGAATTCCTGCTCATCAACCACCCGTTGGATTGCCCGATTTGCGATCAGGGTGGGGAATGCACACTGCAGGACCTCGCGGTCGGATACGGCGGATCGAACTCGCGCTACCAGGAGCTCAAGCGCGTGGTGCCGGACAAGGAACTCGGCCCGCTGATCGCCACCGACATGACGCGCTGCATCCATTGCAGCCGTTGCGTGCGCTTCGGCCAGGAAATCGCCGGCATCATGGAGCTCGGCATGGCCGGCCGCGGCGAGCATACCGAGGTCATGCCCTTCCTCGAAACCCAGGTCGCTTCCGAGCTTTCCGGCAACGTTATCGACCTGTGTCCGGTCGGCGCGCTGACCAGCAAGCCTTTCCGCTTCAAGGCCCGCACCTGGGAACTGATCCGCCGGCCATCGATCAGCCCGCACGACAGCCTTGGCTCGAACCTCGAGGTCCACGTCAAGAACGACCGGGTGGTGCGCGTGCTTCCCCGCGAAAACGAGGACGTCAACGAATGCTGGCTCGCGGACCGCGACCGGTTTTCCTACGAAGGGCTCGATGTCGAGGAGCGGCTGACGCGGCCGATGATCCGCGAAAACGGCGAATGGGTCGAAACCGAATGGCCCATTGCGCTGGAGTTCGTCGCGCGCAAGCTCAAGGCGATTCCCGCCGCCGAAATCGGTGCGTTGTCGACGCCCTATCGGCCGGCGGAGGAACTGTACCTGCTGCAAAAACTGATGCGTGCGATCGGCACCGGCAACGTCGATCACCGCCTGCGCCAGTCGGACTTCTCTCTCGATGGCAAGGCGCGGGGCGCGTTCTGGCTCGGTATGCCGGTGACCGACATGTCGCGCATGCATCGCATGCTGGTGGTGGGCTCGAACCTGCGCAAGGACCATCCGCTGCTCGCCCACCGGATTCGCGAATCCGTGCGCTGGGGCGGCGAACTCAATCTCATCAATTCGTTCGATGACGAGTTCCTCGGCAAGGTTGCCAACAAGCGCATCGTCGCGCCGTCACGCCTGCCCGATGCCTTGGCCGGCCTGTGCCGCGCGCTTGCCGAGGCCACGGGGGCGCCGGTTCCCGGCATTGCCGCCCACGGCGAAGTCGATCCGACCCTGCAGGCCATGGCCGCGAGCCTGCTCGCAGGCGAGCGCAAAGCCGTGTTCCTGGGCAATCTCGCGCAGCATCACCCGCGCTATGGACAGATACACGTCCTGGCGCAAGCCGTTGCACGCCTCGCCGGGGCGGCCTTCGGCGTCCTCGGCGAGGCCGCCAACAGCGTGGGGGCGATCGCGGTCGGGGCGACGCCCGCGCATGGCGCGCTCGGCGCCGTTGCGCTGAAGGGGCTCAATGCGCGCCAGATGCTCGCGCAACCGTTGCGCGCCTATCTGCTGCTGGGCGTCGAGGCGGAGCTCGATACCCACGACCCGGTGACCACGATGCGCACTCTCCAGGCCGCGGAGTTCGTGGTCTGCCTGTCGCCTTACAAGGGGCGCGCGCTCGATTACGCGGACGTGCTGCTGCCGATCGCGCCATGGACCGAGACCTCGGGGACCTTCGTCAACACCGAAGGCCGCGTGCAGCGTTTCGAGGCCGTCGTGAAGCCGCTGGGCGAGGCCCGTCCGGCGTGGAAGGTCCTGCGTGTGCTTGGCAATCTCCTCGGATTGTCCGGCTTCGATTTCAACGACAGCGCGGAAGTGCTCCTGGAAGCGCTGGGCGAGACGCCAACCGGATCGGTGCAGGCCTTCGTCGACAACACGGTCGACGCCGTGCCGGTCGAGCCGGCACCTGAGGAGGCGCCACTGGAGCGTATCGCCGACGTGCCGATCTACCAGACCGACGCCGTCGTGCGTCGTGCGCGCAGCCTGCAACTGACCCCGGATGCGGCGCCGCCGGTGGCGCGCATGAACAGCCGCGTGATCGCGGCGCTCGGCCTGACTGGGAAGGCGAACGTCGTCGTGCGCCAGACCGGTGCCGCAGTCACGCTCAAGCTCGAATGCGACGACCGGCTGCCCGATGGCTGCATCCGTATCCCGAGCGGCCATCCGCTCACCGCCGATCTGGGGCCCATGTTCGGCCCTATCAGCGTGGAGAACGCCTGATGATTTCCCCGAGCATCGATTGGCCCGCCGTACAAACCGTGGCGTGGACGCTGGCCAAGATTTTCGCGCTGGTCGTCCCGCTGATGCTCGGCGTCGCGTACCTCACCTACGCCGAGCGCAAGATCATCGGCTGGATGCAGGTGCGGATCGGCCCCAATCGCGTCGGGTATTACGGGCTTCTGCAACCCATTGCCGACGCGGTGAAGCTCCTGATGAAGGAGATCATCATCCCCAGCGGCGCCAGCCGCGGCCTTTTCGTGCTGGGCCCCATTCTCGCCATCGCACCCGCGCTCGCGGCGTGGGCCGTGATTCCCTTCAGCGATTCGCTGGTGCTCGCAAACATCGACGCCGGGCTACTGTATGTCATGGCGATCACGTCGATGGGCGTTTACGGGGTCATCATCGCCGGCTGGGCCTCGAACTCGAAATACGCCTTCCTCGGCGCCATGCGTTCGGCGGCGCAGATCATCTCCTACGAGATCGCCATGGGATTCGCCCTGGTGGGTGTGCTGATGGCGGCGCGCTCGCTGAATCTCACCGACATCGTCCATGGCCAGGCGGGCGGGTTGCATCACTGGTATATCTGGCCGCTTTTTCCGCTGTTCATCGTCTACCTGATCGCGGGCGTCGCCGAAACCAACCGCGCACCCTTTGACGTCGCCGAGGGCGAATCGGAGATCGTCGCCGGATTCCACGTCGAGTATTCCGGGATGGCGTTCGCGGTGTTCTTTCTGGCCGAGTACGCCAACATGATCTTGGTCTCGGCGCTGACGACGCTGATGTTTCTGGGTGGCTGGCTGTCCCCGGTCACCTTTCTGCCGGACGGAATCGTCTGGTGGCTCATGAAAACCGGCTTCGTGCTCTTCCTGTTCCTGTGGTTTCGCGCGACCTTTCCGCGTTACCGCTACGACCAGATCATGCGCCTGGGCTGGAAGGTGTTCATCCCCGTGACGCTCGTCTGGATCGTCGTCATCGGCGCTCTGATGCAGACGCCGTATGGTCATCTCTTCCATTGAGCACGCCATGAACCGCCTTGCCAATCTCTTCAACAGCCTGCTCCTGGTCGAGCTCATCAAGGGCATGATGCTCACCGGCCGGCACCTGTTTGCGCGCAAGATCACGGTCCAGTTTCCGGAAGAGAAGACGCCCCAGAGCCCGCGGTTCCGCGGCCTGCACGCCCTGCGTCGCTACCCGAACGGCGAAGAGCGCTGCATCGCCTGCAAGCTCTGCGAGGCGGTCTGCCCGGCGCTCGCGATCACCATCGAATCCGAGCAGCGCGCCGACGGCACCCGGCGCACCACGCGCTATGACATCGACCTCACCAAGTGCATTTTCTGCGGCTTCTGCGAGGAATCCTGCCCGGTCGACTCGATCGTCGAAACCCGTATCCTCGAGTACCACGGCGAGAAGCGTGGCGACCTCTACTACACCAAACCCATGCTGCTCGCCATCGGCGACCGGTACGAGGCGCAGATCGCGAAGGATCGGGCAGCGGATGCGAAGTATCGGTGAGGCGGGATCCAGGGGCCAAGAGCAAGGATTCGGGGGTGGTGCGCGGCGCGCGCCACTTGATTGACGACAAACGAAACGGGAGGCAGGCAAACGGATGATTGCAAGCATGGGCGCGCAAGCGTGGCTTCACGCCCTGGCCCTGAGTCCTAGCCCCTGAAACATGAACTACACAGCCGCCATTTTCTACTTCTTCGCTGCCGTGCTCGTATTCGCCGCGCTGCGCGTCATCACGGCGCGCAACCCGGTGCATGCCGTCTTGAACCTCGTCCTGGCGTTTTTCACTGCGGCGGGTCTGTGGCTCATGCTGGAGGCGGAATTTCTCGCCATCACGCTCGTCCTGGTCTACGTCGGCGCCGTCATGGTGCTGTTCCTGTTCGTCGTGATGATGCTGGACATCAATCTCGACAGGCTGCGCGAAGGCTTCTGGGATTACCTGCCGCTGGCGGGCTTCGTCGCCGTCCTCCTGATGATCGAGATGGCGCTGATTCTCGGTCAACGGCATTTCGGTGCGGATGTCATTCCGCCGCCGCCACCGGTGGCTGCCGATTACAGCAACACCCGCGCCCTTGGACGCGTGCTGTACACCGACTACGTCTATGCCTTCGAACTCGCGGCAGTGATGCTGCTGCTCGCCATCGTCGCCGCGATCGCGCTGACCCTGCGCCGCCGCAAGGACAGCAAGTACATCGATCCGGCCCAGCAGGTCAGGGTCAGGCGCGGCGATCGTCTGCGCATCGTGAAAATGGCCGCAGAGAAGGGCCCGGGCACGCGCAATCCGGGAGGGGAGGGCAACGACGCATGATTACCTTGTCGCACTACCTGGTGCTCGGCGGCATCCTGTTCGCCATCAGCGTCCTGGGCATATTCCTGAACCGCAAGAACGTGATCGTCCTGTTGATGGCGATCGAGCTGATGCTGCTCGCGGTCAACATGAACTTCATCGCCTTTTCGCACTTTCTCGGCGACCTTGCGGGGCAGGTCTTCGTATTTTTCATTCTCACCGTTGCAGCGGCGGAGTCGGCGATCGGACTGGCGATCCTCGTCGTTCTGTTCCGCAACCTGAAAACCATCAATGTCGATGATCTCGACCAACTGAAGGGCTAGGCGATGGACATGCAGGCCCTCTATCTCGTCGTACCGCTCGCGCCACTCGTCGGCTCCCTGATCGCCGGGCTGTTCGGCTGGCTGATCGGGCGCAGTGGCGCGCACATCGTGACCATCGCCGGAGTTGCCGTCGCGTTCATCGCATCGTTGGTGATTTTTCAGGACGTGCTTGCCGGCCACACCTTCAACGGCACGGTCTACACCTGGATGGTGCTGGGCGACCTGCGCTTCGAGGTGGGATTCCTGATCGATGCGCTCACCGTGATGATGATGCTGGTCGTCACCTTCGTCTCGCTGATGGTGCACATCTACACCATCGGCTACATGCACGACGATCCCGGCTACCAGCGTTTCTTCAGCTACATCTCGCTGTTCACCTTCTCGATGCTGATGCTGGTGATGAGCAACAACTTCCTGCAGCTCTTCTTCGGCTGGGAAGCGGTCGGTCTCGTATCCTATCTCCTGATCGGTTTCTGGTACACAAAGGAGTCGGCCATCTACGCCAACCTCAAAGCCTTTCTCGTCAACCGCGTCGGCGACTTCGGCTTCATTCTCGGCATCGGCCTCGTGCTTGCCTGGTTCGGTACGCTCGACTACGCCTCGGTGTTCGCCAAGGCACCCGGGCTGGCCGGTCAGACGGTGTCGATCTGGGGCGGCGCCGAGTGGAGCCTGATGACGGTCATCGGCATCCTGCTGTTCATTGGCGCCATGGGGAAATCGGCGCAATTTCCGCTCCACGTCTGGCTGCCGGATTCGATGGAGGGCCCGACGCCGATCTCGGCGCTGATCCACGCCGCGACCATGGTGACCGCCGGCATCTTCATGGTTGCCCGCATGTCGCCGCTCTACGAATTGTCCGATGTGGCGCTGTCATTCGTGATGGTCATCGGCGCCATCACGGCGCTCTTCATGGGCCTGCTGGGCATGGTGCAGAACGACATCAAGCGCGTGATCGCCTATTCCACCCTGTCACAGCTTGGCTACATGACCGTGGCCCTGGGCGCTTCGGCGTACTCGGTCGCCGTTTTCCACCTGATGACCCATGCCTTCTTCAAAGCCTTGCTGTTCCTCGCGGCAGGGTCGGTCATCATCGCCGTCCACCACAACCAGGACATTCGCTACATGGGCGGCCTGAAGAAATACATGCCGATCACCTGGATCACGTTCCTCATCGGCTCGCTGGCACTGATTGGAACGCCTTTCCTCTCCGGGTTCTATTCCAAGGACAGCATCATCGAGGCGGTGAAGTTCTCCAACCTTCCCGGGGCCGGTTTTGCCTATTTCGCGGTCGTGGCAGGCGTTTTCGTCACCGCCTTCTATTCGTTCCGCGCTTACTTCCTGGTATTCCACGGCAAGGAACGCTTTCACCAGGGTCACGCGCATGGCAACGAGCCGGACGCGCATCACGACCACGGTGGCACCCCGCACGAGACGCCGTGGGTGGTCACCGGGCCGCTGCTCGCGCTGGCGCTGCCCTCGCTGGCGATCGGCTACATGACCATCGAGCCCATGCTTTTCGGCGACTACTTCGGCAGCGCGCTCTACGTCTCCGACCGGCATCCGTCGATGGAAATGCTGCGCCACCACTTCCACGGCGCGTTCGCGATGGCCGTGCACGCGTTCACGACGCTGCCGTTTTGGCTCGCGGCAGCCGGCGTCGCCGTGTCGGGTTTTTTCTATCTCAAGCGGCCGGACATTCCTGCATGGCTCATGCGCCGGTTCAATGGCGTGTATCGCCTGCTCGTCAACAAGTACTGGATCGACGAACTCTATGCCTGGATTTTTGCCGGCGGGGCGCGGCTTCTGGGCGCCACCCTGTGGCGCATCGGCGACGGCGGCCTGATCGACGGGCTCATGGTGAACGGCTCCGCGCGCCTGGTCGAACGCTGCTCGCGCTGGGTGAAGGCCTTCCAGTCCGGCTACATCTACCACTATGCCTTTGCCATGCTCATCGGGGTGTTTGCTCTGGTCACGTGGTTTGCGCGACTCAACTGAGATTCTGAGCATGTCTGGATTCCCCGTTCTTTCGCTCGTCATCTGGGTGCCCATTCTGGCCGGCGCCGGCGTGCTCGCGACCGGCCCGGACCGCAACGCGGGGCTCGCGCGCTGGCTGGCATTGGGCGGTGCCCTTGCCGGATTTCTCGTCGCCATCCCGCTCTATAGCGGCTTTGTCGCCACCACCTCGGCCATGCAGTTCGTCGAGCGGCTGCCGTGGATTCCCGCATTCAATGCGTATTACCACCTCGGCGTGGACGGCATTTCCATGCCGCTCATCCTGCTCAACAGCTTCATCACCGTCCTGGTCGTCATTGCCGGCTGGCGGGTGATCCAGGATCGCGTCGCGCAGTACATGGCCGCGTTCCTGGTCATGTCGGGCCTCATCAACGGGGCCTTCGCGGCGCTCGACGGCGTCCTGTTCTATGTCTTCTTCGAAGGCATGCTCATTCCGCTTTATCTCATCATCGGCGTGTGGGGCGGCCCGAATCGCGTCTATGCCTCTTTCAAGTTCTTCCTGTACACCCTGCTCGGTTCCCTGTTGATGCTGGTGTCGATGCTGTATCTGTATTTCCAGTCCGAAGGCAGCTTCGACATCCTCGCCTGGCACGCACTGCCGTTGTCGATGACTGCGCAGACGCTGATGTTTTTCGCGTTCCTCCTTGCATTCGGGGTGAAGGTGCCGATGTGGCCCGTGCACACCTGGCTGCCCGACGCGCACGTCGAAGCGCCCACCGGCGGCTCGGTGGTGCTCGCGGCGATCACGCTCAAGGTCGGCGCCTACGGCTTCCTGCGCTTCATCCTGCCGATCGTTCCGGATGCCAGTCATGCCTATGCGGGATTCGTCATCGCGCTGTCGCTCATCGCGGTCGCCTACATCGGCCTGGTCGCCCTGGTGCAGGCCGACATGAAAAAGCTCATCGCCTATTCGTCGATCGCCCACATGGGTTTCGTGACGCTGGGTTTCTTCCTTTTCAACCCGCTCGGGATGGACGGCGGGGTAGTGCAGATGATTTCCCACGGTTTCGTTTCCGCGGCGCTGTTCCTGTGCATCGGCGTCATGTACGACCGCCTGCATTCGCGCCAGATCAAGGACTACGGCGGGCTGGCCAACAGGATGCCGATCTTCGCCGCCTTCTTCATGCTGTTTGCCATGGCCAATGCCGGTCTGCCGGCGACCAGCGGATTCGTCGGCGAGTTCATGGTCATCATGGCGGCCACCCGGGTGAATTTCTGGTTCGCCTTCATCGCCGCCACGACACTGATCCTCGGTGCGGCCTACACACTGTGGATGTACAAGCGCGTCGTTTTCGGCAAGGTCACCAATCCCAAAGTCGAGGACATGTCGGATCTTTCCCCGCGGGAATTCCTATTCATGGCATTGCTGGCAGCGTGTGTCCTTGCCATGGGGCTGTACCCGAAACCCGTGACCGACGTCATGCATGCGAGCGTCGTCGATCTGCTTGCGCACGTCGCGCAGAGCAAGCTTCCCTGAGGCCCGACCATGAGCACCAGCCTCTCCCAGTTCATGCCGTTGCTCCCGGAAATCTTCGTTCTGGCAATGCTGTCCCTGATCCTCATCGTCGACACGATGCTGGGCCGTGACCGCCGCTTCGTCGCGTATCTGCTTTCCATGGCCACGCTCGCCGGCGCGGCGCTTCTCACCCTGAAGGATTTCTCCAGCCTGCCGGTGTTGGCGATGAACGGGCTTTTCATCGACGATCCGCTGGCGGATGTCCTCAAGCTTTTCGTTTATCTCAACGTCGCGGTCGTGTTGATCTATTCGCGTGACTACCTGCGCGAACGCGGTCTTTACACCGGCGAGTTCTTCGTCCTCGCCCTGTTTGCCACGCTCGGCATGATGGTCATGATCTCGGCCAGCCATTTCCTGTCGCTGTTCCTGGGGCTCGAGCTCTTGTCACTGGCGCTCTATGCGATGGTCGCGCTGCAGCGCGACTCGGCCGTGGCCAGCGAGGCGGCCATGAAGTATTTCGTTCTCGGCGCGCTCGCCTCGGGAATGCTGCTGTACGGCATGTCCATGGTCTACGGCGTCACCGGCTCGCTCGCGCTCGGCGGCGTCGCGCAGGCGCTCGCCCACGGCACGGATCTTCGCGTGCCGCTCGTCTTCGGCATCGTCTTCATCGTCGCCGGTCTGGCGTTCAAGCTCGGCGCAGTGCCCTTTCACATGTGGATTCCGGACGTCTACGAGGGCGCGCCGACAGCGATCACCCTGTTCATCGGCGCCGCACCCAAGCTCGCCGCGTTTGCCTTCGTCGTTCGCATCCTCGGGCAGGGTCTGGAATCGCAGGTTCTGGAATGGCGCGACATGCTCGTCATCCTTGCCGTGCTTTCCATGCTCGTGGGCAACGTCGCCGCCATTGCCCAAACCAACCTCAAGCGCATGCTGGCCTATTCGGCCATCTCGCACATGGGTTTCCTGCTGCTTGGCATCCTCGCCGGCTCCCGCGGCGGCTATGCCAGCGCGATGTTCTACGTCATCGTCTACGCCCTCATGAGTCTTGGCGCCTTTGGCATGATGCTGCTGCTCGCGCGGGCCGGGTTCGAATCCGACCGGCTCGACGACTTCAAGGGCCTCAACCGGCGCAGCCCGTGGCTCGCGTTCATGATGTTGCTCTTGATGTTCTCCATGGCCGGCGTGCCGCCGACCGTGGGCTTTTACGCCAAGCTGGCTGTATTGCAGGCGGTCGTCGGCATCCACTATGTCTGGCTCGCCGTCGTTGCGGTCCTCCTGTCGCTGGTGGGCGCGTTCTACTATCTGCGCATGGTCAAGCTCATGTATTTCGACGTGCCGCACAACCCGCAGCCGATCGCAGCCGGGTTCGATGCGCGCCTGGTGATGACCGCCAACGGCCTGGCGATCCTCGCCCTGGGCATACTTCCGCAGCCGCTGATGGCGGTTTGCGTCCAGGCCATCCGCGCCAGCTTTTGACCAACGTCGGGGGGCCGCGCGCGGCACCTTGCGCAAAGAAAAACGCACCCTGGGGGTGCGTTTGACGTTCTCCTTCCCGACGGGATCAGGCCATGATGCCGACGCGGTCCCATGCAATGCGGATGACCGTTTCCCCGGCCGGATGTGTCGTGCCGACGCCTTGGCGCGCCGTCGTCGATCCGGTGTGCGCTTGGGGCGGGAACGAGGGGCAGCCTGCCCCGGCAGGGCCCGCGATCAGCAGCAGTGCGCCGAGAACGCATCCCAGCAGAACCGGCCTGACCTTGCGATGATTGTGGCTCATGTCGACCTCCTCAGTTACGGGGTGTCGTGGCATCGAATACCACCCGTGCAGCCTCGAAGCTGGCCTCCTGGGCGATACGATGACGGACAGGGTTCAAGCCCTGTAGCGCCACGAGCCGCTCGCTGAGACGGAATATCTCCTGCCTGCCGAGCGGTGTGCGGCATGCCACTTCGAGTGCGTTCCACAGATAGGCCGGCTGCTGGTCGCGTTCGAACAAGCGCTCGCATGCGCGCATCAGGCATTGGCCCTTGCCCTGCCGGAGTTCGCCGGCCGGCATGACGAGCAGATCCTCGAACTGGCTGCCGAGGATTTCGTTCTCGATCGCCGCGGACAGGCGCACGTCGCCATCGCCCAGGGCCTCCAGCGCTGCCTCGCTGTAGAGGCGGGCCTGCGGACACGCCGGGTCGTTGATGCTGTAGGACAGTCCGGCCCAATGCAGCAGGCGGGCGCGCCCTGGGTCGTTGTCCGGCAGCGTGCCGACCAGATAGTTGGCCAGCGCCTGCGCGCTTTCGTCCTTGCTTGCGCTCATCAGATCGTAAAGCGCCTTGATATAGGGCGGGCAGGGGTCGAGCAGCGTCACATGCGCCTTCATCCACAGCTCGCGCTCGATGTCGCGCAGCCGCGCCTGGTTGTGCTCGGCAATCGCCTTGTTGCTGCGCGGATTCTCCCAGTTCTGGATGGTCGTCACCGAGACGTTTGCCATCGCCGCCAAGGCTTCTTGCGAGACGCGGTAGCGGCGGCGCAGGGAATAGACCCAGTCCGCCTCGAACTCGCGCCTGCTCGCATAGCGCCTTGCGGCATGGGGCTGCCTTTCGTGCTCGGCCCACTTGGTTTGCAAGAATGACATGTCTACCCTCCCGAATCGTTCATGGCCAGTCGAAGCGTAGGCGTTGCCCCTTGGGCGCAACACCAACCGGGTTGTGGCGGTTGCCGGCTCCCGGTGCGCATGCCTGATTAACGGAGCATAGCAGAGGGAATTTAGCAGCGAATGGCCAACCCGGTTGGGGTCGGCGCAAAGAAAAAGGGCCAGACCTCAAGCCTGACCCTCTTGAATGTGGCGCGCCCGAAGAGATTCGAACTCCTGACCCCTTGGTTCGTAGCCAAGTACTCTATCCAGCTGAGCTACGGGCGCGGGAAAACTGGTGCGCATTATACGCGAATTTTGGCGGAGACGGAGGGATTCGAACCCTCGATGCAGGTTTAAGCCCGCATGCTCCCTTAGCAGGGGAGTACCTTCAACCTCTCGGCCACGTCTCCGTGAAGGCCGCCATTCTAGCCGAATGCCTGGCCGCGCGCCACCGTCACGCAGGCGCCTTGTCGAGCTCGAACGCCTGGTGGAGCGCGCGGACGGCGAGTTCCAGGTATTTGTCTTCCACGACGACGGAAATCTTGATCTCGGAGGTGGAGATCATCTGGATGTTGATGTTCTCCCTGGCCAGGGCTTCGAACATCTTGCGTGCAATGCCGACGTGCGACCGCATGCCGACGCCGACGATGGAAACCTTGGCGATCCGGTCGTCGCCGTGGACTTCGCGCGCGCCGATCGCGGCCGCGGTCTCCCTGACGATTGCCATCGCGCGGGCGAAATCGTTGCGATGCACGGTGAAGGTGAAGTCGGTGGTGTTGTTGGCGCCGACGTTCTGGATGATCATGTCGACGTCGATGTTCGCATCCGCAACCGGGCCGAGAATCTGGTATGCCACGCCGGGGCGGTCGGGAACGCCGAGCACGGTGATTTTGGCTTCGTCGCGATTGAAGGCGATGCCTGAGATGACGGGTTGTTCCATGTGCGCGTTTTCCTCGAAGGTGATGAGCGTGCCGTCGCCGTCGTCCTGAAAGCTGGAGAGCACGCGAAGTTTGACTTGGTACTTGCCGGCGAATTCGACCGAGCGGATCTGCAAGACCTTGGAGCCGAGGCTCGCCATTTCGAGCATTTCCTCGAAGGTGATGGTCTTCAGGCGGCGCGCCTCGGGGACGATGCGCGGGTCGGTGGTATAGACGCCGTCGACATCCGTGTAGATCTGGCATTCGTCCGCATGCAGCGCGGCAGCGAGCGCGACCCCGGTGGTGTCCGAACCGCCGCGGCCGAGTGTGGTGATGTCGCCATTGGCATCCACGCCCTGAAAGCCCGCGACCACGACGACGTTGCCGGCGTCCAGGTCGGCGCGGATTTTTTCCTCGTCGATGGACAGAATACGTGCCTTGGTGAACGCGTCATCGGTGAGGATGCGCACCTGGCCACCGGTATAGCTCTTGGCCTTGAGGCCGAGATCCTTCAAGGCCATCGCCAGCAGTGCAATCGTGACCTGTTCGCCCGTCGATACCAGAACGTCGAGTTCGCGCGGGTCCGGGTCGGACTGGATGGACTTTGCCAGGGCGATCAGGCGATTGGTCTCGCCCGACATCGCGGAGACGACGACGACGACCTGATGGCCAAGCATTTTGAACTTGGCGACCCGCTCGGCAACCGCGCGGATGCGTTCGGGGCTGCCGACCGAGGTGCCGCCGTATTTCTGGACGATGAGTGACATGGTGTGGGCGGACAGGATAAAAGCGACGATTTTAAGCGATCATCGCTCGAAAAGCGCGATCGACTCGACGTGCGCGGTGTGCGGAAACATGTTCGCGACCCCGGCCGCGCAGAGCCGGTAGCCTTTGACGTGGACCAGTACCTCGGCATCGCGCGCCAGGGTGGCGGGGTCGCACGACACGTAAACGATCCGTCGCGGCCCGCCGCTTTCCGGCAGTGCCTTGACGAGCTCGATGGCACCGCTGCGTGGCGGGTCGACGAGGAGCTTGTCGAGCGCACCGAGCGCCGCGAATTTTCCCGGCGTCATCGCGAACAGGTCGTCGACGGCAAAGTCGATGCCCGAGAGCCCGTTGCGCGCGGCATTCTCGCGTGCACGCGCGACCAGCGCGGCACTGCCTTCGACCCCGAGCACGGTGGCGCCGAGACGCGCGATGGGTAACGTGAAATTGCCGATCCCGCAAAACAGGTCGGCGATACGCTCACCCGGGCGCGGCTGCAACAGGCGCATCGCGCGCGACACCAGGCTGCGGTTGATGGCGGCGTTGACCTGGGTGAATTCGGTGGGCGAGAACGGCATCACGAGGCCGAATTCCGGCAGGCTGTAGGTGAGGGCGGGGGCGTCATCCGGGAACCAGGGACGGGCGCTTTCCGGTCCCTTTTCCTGGACCCAGACCGTAACCTGCCAGCGGCTGGCAAAGGCGCGAACCCGGGCTGCGTCGTCGTCGGACCACGGTGCGAGCAGCCGGAAGACCAGCGCGGTTGCGTGCTCGCCGACCGCGACTTCGATCTGTGGAATGCGGTCGCGGTTGGAAAGGCCGCCGATCAGCTCGCGCAGGGGCCGGATGAGCGCGGAAACATTTCCGGTCAGCACGTCGCAGCGCGTCATGTCGGCGATATAGCTGGAACGCTTCTCGTGAAAACCGACGAGCACGCCGCCCTTTTTTTCCACCAGCCGCACCGATAGCCGCGCGCGATGCCGGTAACCCCAGACGGGCCCATGCAACGCCGGGAGGATGAGGTCGGGGGTAACCTTGCCGATGCGCCGCAGGGCTTCTTCCAGCACGCGCTGCTTCGCCGCGACCTGCGCGCTGGCTTCGAGGTGTTGCAGGGTGCAGCCGCCGCAGCGCCCGAAGTGGGGGCAGGCCGGGTCGGTGCGTTGTGCGCTTGGCCTGAGGATGGCGAGGGCGTTGGCGGAATTGTATTTCGGGTGTTTTCGATAGATGGCGATCTCGGCGCGCTCGCCCGGCAGCGCGCCGTCGACGAACGTGACCTTGCCATCGATACGCGCGACGCCGTGCCCCTCGTGATCGAGGGATTCGATATCGACGATCGGATTCATTGCCAGGCCGCCAGGAATTCCTGCCAATGCGGCGCACGCTGCTCGGCAATGGTGCTGCGTGCGAGCTCGATCTCGGCGCGATAGGGCGCTTCGCCGAGCGTGCCGCGCATTTTCTGGAAGCGCAGATAGACCAGCCAGGTGTTCATCACGTCGGTTTCGCAATAGTTGCGGATGGCTTCGATCTGGCCGTTCTGGAATGCCTCGAACACCCGCGAGCCATCCATCCCGAGTTTGCCGGGAAAGCCGCACAGTTTGGCAAGCTGGTCGAGCGGCGCGGTGGCGCGCGGCTGGTACATCGCGAGAACGTCCATCAGGTCCAGGTGGCGGGTGTGGTAGCGGCCGAGGTAGTTATTCCATTTGAAGTCCTTGTCGTCGTCCCCCCAGTCCCAGTAGCGGGCAGCCGTGACGCCATGGATCAGACCGCGGTAGTGCAGGACCGGGAGATCGAAACCGCCGCCGTTCCAGGAGACGAGCTGCGGCGAATACCGCTCGATGCCGTCGTAGAAGCGCTGGATGAGCTCCGCCTCGCTGCTCTTGGCATCGCCCAATGACCACACGCGCAGCTGGTCTGCATGACGCAGGACGCAGGAGATGGCGACGATGCGTTGCAGGTGCAGCGGCATGAACTCGCTGCCGGTCGCCTGGCGTCGTGCAAGTTGCATCATTTCCGCCATTTCCGCCTGCGGCAGCGATGCGCTGTCGAGGTCGTTGATGCGCGCAAAGCCGGCGACGTCGGGAACGGTTTCGATATCGAATACGAGCGTGGGGGACATGGCACGAAGACCGGGGAAAGGGGATTCAGGCAAACGCTGCGTCGAGCGCCTCGCCGCTGAGCACGGCATCGAGGTAGGCGGCGGCAATGTCGTCCAGACCCACGCCCAGCGCGTGGGCGAGCGCGACCATCGTGTCGCTCGTCCCCGTCTCGCAGGCGCGTGCCAGGCGCAGCAGGGTGTTTTCGGCGCACGCCTGCCCGGCGAGCGCGGCTGCCATGCGGCCGGACAGGCCGAGCTTGATGGTGAGTGTCCCGGTACTCTGTCCGAAGGCTTCGGCCGCGGTGGAATACAGCCCAACCTCGAAGGCCATCGACGCTTCCTCGGGCGAGGCCGCCAGCCTCACCAGCTTGCCCATGAACAGCGCGCGGACGAACGCGGTCTTGGCGAGTGCGAAACGCGTCGGGTCGGGCTTGCAGCCGGCCAGCGCCAGAATGGCCGCGACACGTTGCGCGCGCTGCCTGCCCAAAAGAACCAGCGCGTGCGTGGCGGAATCCGGCACGCGGCTGAGTCCGCCGATCGGCGAGGTGGCGAGGGCGATCAGGCGCGGCGCCATGTCCGGGTTGAGCCGGAAAAACTGGATCAGTGTATCGAGCGGCTGGCGCAGCGCAATGGCGAGGAGATCGAGGCGCCGCTGGTGCTCGTTGCCGCCGGGGCCGGTGCTGGTTTCGCCGGTGAACAGCGCGCCCTTGAACCAGCTGTCGCGCGGCCACTGCGCGAGCGTCTCGCGTGCCGCGACGTCAGTGACGACCAGGCGCACGCCGGGCAAAGGGGCAATGGGTGGCGTCGTCGCCGCGAGCTGGAGGTAGCGCCAGTGCGACCAGTCTTCGCGACGCCGCACGCCCGCCTGGGCCACGATCGGACAGACCGCCAGACCGGCGCGTTGCAGTGTCCGGGCGCGCATGCTGGCTGCGCTGCTGTTCACCGGGGTGGCCCAGATCAGGGACGGACGGTTGATCTCCAGCGGGATGTCCGAGTGCAGAACCAGCTCGCTGATGCGCACCAGCAGAGGGAATTCACCCGACAGGCGGTCTTCGAGCAAGGAGTACAGCCCGGTGAGCAGCATGTCCTCATCCATCCGCGCCAGCTCGCTCGTGTCATCGACGGGCGCCAGACGGCCTTTGAGGACGAGCTCGTAAGCGCGCAGATTTGCATCGGCGTCGAAAATCGGCTCGAATGACAGGTAACGCGAACGCAGGCTGTCTTCCCGCAGCGGCGTGTCGACCGAAGCGATGGCGAGAATCTCGGTCACGGGCTGCTCGATGTGCCCGGTGTCGATGCCGCCGCCGGTCACGGGCGGAGGAAGAGCGCGTTCTGCCACGATGGGAAAGGGGTTGCGGGGTGAATGCGGATTTTAGCGCGGATCGCCGATCGGGGCGCGCGGCGCGCCGGACGCCCCCGTGGCGCAAGCGCAGGGCTGATTCTTTGGAGGGGACGCGAATGCGGTATTTCCGGCTGTGCTGGCTGGCGACCTGGTTGTCGATCGCGCCGCTGGCCGCGGCGGCGGGGGGCGAGGAGAGGATTTCCACGCCTGACGACCAGAAGGGCGTCGCGATCACGATCTACAACGACGATCTCGCGCTCGTCAAGGATACGCGCAGGATACGGCTGGAGCGCGATCTGAACACGCTCGCCTGGCGTGGCGTCGCAGCACAGATACGTCCAGAGACGGCACAGTTGCGCAATCTGTCGAATCCGGCCGGGCTGCGGCTGCGGGAGCAGAACTTCGACTTCGATCTCCTCACGCCCGCGAAGCTGCTCGAAAAACACGTCGGCAAGGACGTGACGGTGATTCGCACCAACCCCGCGACCGGCGCCGAGACGCGCGAAGTGGCCCGCGTGCTGGCAAGCCAGGAAGGCGTGGTGCTGAAGTTCGCCGACCGCGTGGAGACTGGCATTCCGGGGCGGCTCGCGTTCGCCGGGGTGCCCGAGGCCCTGCGCGACAAACCGACGCTCGTGGTTTCGTTCGTCAACGCGGCCGCGGGCGAGCACGACCTGGAACTTTCGTATCTCACCCACGGCTTGTCCTGGCGCGCCGATTATGTCGCGGAACTCAACGAGCGCGACGATCGCCTCGACCTCAACGGCTGGGTCACGCTCACCAACCAGAGCGGGGCGACGTATCGTGATGCGCGCCTGCAACTGGTCGCAGGGGACGTCAACCGCGTCCGCAACAGCCAGCTCCTGCCGCGTGGCGCGGTCGCGATGGCGGCCAAGGCGCCCGATGCTGCGGAGATGCGCGAAGAAGGCCTGTTCGAGTACCACCTGTACACCCTGCAACGGCCGACGACCGTGGCCCAGAACCAGAGCAAACAAGTCGCCCTGATGACGGCGCCAGCCGTGCCGGTCGACAAGGCGTTCGTGCTGGAGGGGGCGAGTCATTATTACACCGGTGCCTATGGCGATCTCGGACAGAAACTCAAGGTGGCGGTGTTCGTCGAGTTCCTGAACAAGGGCGAGGGGCTTGGCACTCCGTTGCCGAAAGGCGTGATCCGGGTCTACAAGAAGGATGCGGCGGGGAACGCGCAGTTCGTCGGCGAGGATCGCATCGACCATACGCCGCGCAACGAGCCAGTGCGCCTGAAACTGGGCGACGCCTTCGACGTCACCGCCGACAGGAAGCAGACGGATTTCCAGAAACTGTCGGGCACTGGCCGGTACAATTACGTGTTCGAATCGGCCTTCCAGATCGTGCTCAAGAACGCCAAGAAGGAGGCGGTCACGGTCAGGGTGCGCGAGCCCGTTCCGGGCGACTGGACGATGCTCAGCGAGTCCTTGCCGCATGGCAAGCCGAGCGCGGGCGTGGCCGAGTGGCTGGTTGCGGTTCCGGCCGAAGGCAAGACGACCCTGAACTACCGGGTCAGGGTCAGGTACTGAGGGCGTGGCGTGCACGCCGGATTTTTGAGGGACTTTGTCGACAGATGATTACACGCAACAAGGTGGTATCGATTACCTATTCGATTCTCGATAACCAGGGGCGGGTCGCCGAGCAGCACGACCTGCCGGTCGCTTACGTGCATGGCAGCGCACGCGGGCTGTTGCCGGGGATCGAGTCCGCGCTCGAAGGGCACCGTCCCGGCGATCGCGTCGAGATCGAGCTCGCGCCCGAAGAAGGCTACGGCGTGCGGGACGAGAGCCTGGTCTTCACCGAGGCGATCGAGAACGTTCCCCCGCAGTTTCGCCGCCTGGGTGCCGAAGTGGTCTTCCAGAACGACGCGGGCGACACCAAGACGTTCTATGTCACGCAGATCGCCGACGGGCTGGTCACGATCGACGGCAACCCGTCGCTTGCCGGACAGCGCGTGACCTGTGTTCTGAACGTGATCGACGTCCGTGACGCCACGCCGCAGGAAATCCAGAGCGGCGAACCGGCCGACCTGCAAAAGCCGCAGGTTCATTGAGCGCATGAAAAAGCCGGGACATGCCCGGCTTTTTCGTCCCACACCGTGCGCCGCTTATTTCGGGCAGCTTGCGGTATCGCCGGGAACCTTGCCGACCAGAAGCAGGAACGCCTCGAAGGGGCCCATCACGCTCATCGCTTCCATCTTCGGCCCTTCGAACTTGAGGCGGCCGAACATCATGGCCTTCATCGGGCCGTATTCGCCAGCACCCATCTCGACCCAGCGTTTGGTCTCCGCGTGCATGAGGTAGTCGACTTTCGGATCCAGCGTCGACTGGGCCTTGCCGCCGTACACGCATTCGGCCTTGCCATCCTTTTCGACGATCTTCATCTCCGTCTTGTAGCCCTCGCCACAATCGGTGCGGTACATCTGGATGATCTTGTAGCCGCGACCCTTGTCGTTCTTGATCCACTTCTCGGCCAGGCCATGCGTCAGGGTGTTGTCCTTGTTCCAGGCGTCGCAGGCCTGGGCGGTCCACTCCGCAGACATCAGGGGTGCGGCGTTGGCGAAGGGGGTGGCGGCGGCGAATGCGGCGGCAACCAGGAAGCTGACGGGTTTCATAGAACTCCTCCAAAAATAGCAGTCAACGAAGAACATTCTTCGCGAAGCGCACGTTAACCGCAGCATTCCGGCTTGTCAATGCGGCAAGCGGTGCTTGAGGGCGCCATACAGCCACGTTCCGTGCAGCGCGCCGGCGAGTGCTGCGAGCGCCCCGACCGAGCCCATGCCGACCAGGGCGAAGATCGGCCCCGGACACAGTCCGATCACGCCCCAGCCCAGTCCGAAGATCAGGCCGCCGAGGATATAGCGGGCACGACCCGGCTCCTTGACCGGAATCGCGATCGGCTCGCCGTCGAGCGAGCGCCTGCCTTCGAAGCGTTTCATGATCCGCGTGCCGAGCAAACCGGTGACGATCGCGCTCATCATGATTCCGTACATGTGGAAGGACTGGAAATGGAACATTTCCATGATCCGGTACCACGATGCGGCCTCGGACTTGATCAGGGTGAAGCCGAACAGGATGCCGGCGAGGAGGTAGGGCAGGTAGCGCATGGCGGGTCTTCAGAACAGGCGGGAAAGATACGGCGTGATGAAGTGTGCGGCAAAGAGCCCGCCACCGAATATCCCGGCGACGGCGAGCAGCGACTGGAGCTGCAAGGTCGACAGGCCGGTGATCGCGTGCCCCGAGGTGCAGCCGGACGCATAGCGCGTTCCGAAACCGACCAGGACGCCGCCGACGAACATGATGACGATGCTCTGCCAATAGAAACCGAACAGCACCGGCGGCAGGAAACCTTCGCCGATCGGCACGTTCCAGTAGGCGAACATGGTCAGCGCGGCTTCCGACAGCCGGATCGGATCGGGATTGGCGAATACGATGCCGGCCAGAAATCCGCCGAGGATGGTGCCCGCCGCGAACACCAGCGACCAGCTCTGCTCGCGCCAGTTGTAGTTGAAGAAATCGACGCCGATATGGCGCGGCTGTGCGATCGCGCACATGTGGCGCAGGTTGGAGGAAATGCCGAACGAGCGGTTGCCGATCACCAGCATCAGCGGCACCATGAAACCGATGATCGGCCCGGCAACGTACCAGGGCCATGGGGCGTACAGCCAATCGAGGGTCATCTGCATGTTTCGGTCTCCGTCAGATCGTCGTTATAGGGTGGGTCAGGGTTTTGGCGAAAAACTCTTTTCGACCAGCGCGATGCGTGCCGCGAGCCGCGATTGGGCAGCGGTGTCGCCGCGTTCGGCAGCGCGTTTTTCGAGCAGCTTGAGATAGACCAGCAGCGGGCGTCGCCAGCCCTGGGCCGACGCGGTTTCCGCGGCGATCGTCAGCGTCGCGTCGTCCGCACGCCCCTGGTGCGTGACGACCGACGCAGCGACCAGCCTGGCCAGCGGATCGGGGATGTCGGTGAGGACGGTCGCGATCGTCGCCGCGTCGGCACGCAGCAGCGCGGCGTGGTGGCCGGGCAGCAGCGCGGGATCGAGATCGTTCCATTGCAGCGTGAGGTATCGGTAATAGGCACGATCGGCAGGGGTGGTCTCGATGCGGGCGAGTTCGGCGTATTCGCGGCAGTCGTCATCGCCGAGGCTCGCGCGCCGCAGCGCGCAGCGCAGCAGCCACAGCCGGGCGGTTTCGGCGACGCGCCCTGCGCCACCGGTGGCGGCGACGGCCTGCGTGAAGTAGCGCTCGGCGAGCAGGTTGTCGCCAAGCAGCTCATGTTTTGTGTAACGCGCCATGAGGTCCGCCGCGTCGCTCTTCCAGTCCGGCGCTGGCGGACCGCCGCTGCCGCAGGCGGCGAGGGCGAGGACGATCAGCAGCGCGAGGACCGCTCTCATGGCAGCTTGACCTCCGTATCACGCGCAAAAGGCCATTTCTTGTTGATCTCGTTGACGAGGGCGTTCGCGCGCCGCACTGCCTCGTCGATCTCGGTGCGCAGTCTGGCGAGATCGGCCGTGCCGTCCTTGACATTGGCGGAAATATCGACGGCGTTCTTCATCAGCGCGTCTGCCTTTTTCAGGCTCGCCTGCGCATCGCCGAGCATCAGCCGGACCTGCGCGAGCGACTCGCGCGTGTGCTCGGCGACGCCGTTCTGGGCGAACAGCCACTGGTCGGTCTTGGCCGCCATGCCGTCCATTTTGAGCGCGAGGCCGTCGAGCCGGGCGACCAGGGCGCGGGTCTTTTCCAGCGAGTCGGTGACGACGCGCGCCTTGTCGGCGCTGCCGAGCATGCCTTCGAGAACCCCGTATTCGCCGGTCATGCGCCCGGTGACCGTTTTGACATTGGCGAGGGTGGCGTTGATTTCACCGTCCTGGCGGGTGAGGTATTCGACGTTGGCGAGGATGGCCTTGACGCGCTCCACCAGAACCGGGATTTCGCGGCTGACGTCGGACGTGACGAGGAGCATGGTGGACTTGTCGGGAAGCGGCGGCGAATCGAGGTTGGGCGATTCGACGCGGATTTTTGCACCGCCGACGAGCGGCTTGTCGAGGGTGAAGGTGCTGTCCGTTTTCAGCCACCTGGCGTTGCGGGCCGGGAATTCGGCGCGGATGATGATGCCACCTGCATCGTTCAACCCGAGCGTCGTGACCTGCCCGATCTCGATGCCCGAGAAACTCACCGGCACGCCGGGCGCGACGCCATCCGCGCTGGCTGCGGCGAGCTGCAGCTGGAAGCGGTGCTCGAAGAAACCGCGCGCATACAGCAGATAGGCGATGAATGCGGCGCCGAGGAGCACGGTGACGGCGGTGAAGATGCCGACCTTGAGGTGGAAGTTGTTCATGCCGGATAGAGTGCCTGATTCCAGTCGAAATCATAAATCTCCCACGTCGGGACCGCATCGCAGCGCGCGGCGAGCTGCTGCAGGAACTGCGGATAGGCGACATCGTAGAGCATGGCGCCGGGACGGTCGATGACCAGGCGTGGGCGGCCGAGGATCAGCGCGCGCGCGAGCTTGGCGACGAAGCGCTGGGCGGGGCTGAGGTCGGGATCCCGCAGCGCGGCGATCGGCGCCTGACCCAGGCGATCGAGCAGGGCGAGGGCCTGCGCTGCCGCGGTGGGCGCGTCGAGGTGGCCAAGGTAGAGCGGAATGAGGGCGATGTTCTCCTGCGCCGAGAGGTTCGCGCGCAAGGGCAGGTCGATCGACACGCGTGCGACATCCTCGTCGGACAGCGCCTCGACGGCCGCGCGCAGGGCGTCCCGATCGGGGAACAAGGTCAGATGTATTTGAGCGCTAATGACACCACCTCGATGGCGACGATGGCAAAGAAAACCCGCATCATGCCGCGCAACACGGACACCGGCACCATGAACAGTTTTTTCGGGGTTTCGAGTCCCGCAGTGACGGGGATGAGTGTCACGGCCAGGCCGAACAGCGCACATTTGCCGAGCAGGCCGAAAACAATGCGGAAATCGAAGATCTTGGCGACGGTCTGCGTGAATGCCGGAAAACCGGCGATCGTCGCGCCGTAGATGATCAGATACGCCAGCACCAGGGCAGTGAGCCCGGCCAGCCCCGCCAGCGCGGTCACCGAGACGACGCCGCCGACCAGGCGCGGCATGAATTCGAACTGCATGGGCGGAACCCGGCAATGCGCCAGGGCGTCCAATTCGTTGTTGACGCGCATGAGCGCGACCTCGGTGTTGATCGCGCTTCCCGAGCGCAGGGCGATGAAAAACGCGGTGAGAAAGGGCAACAGTTCCAGGACCAAAACGCGAATCGTCATTTCGGTGGCGAAATCGGTGAGACCGAAGTCGCGGGCGGTGCTGAGGATGATGGCGATCATCAGCCAGGAAATCACGATCACATAGCCCATGAACACGTGCAGGATCTGCACCGAGGTGAAATAGATCTGCTTGACGATGACGTCGAAGGTCGCGCGGTTCCAGGTTTCCGGGTGCATGAACAGCAGCCCCGCCCGGCCAAGAAAGGCAACCATGCCGTACAGGACGACGAACCAGCCGGTGATCTTGGCGCCAAGCGAGACCAGCGCCTTGCCGAGGACACTCATGAAACAATGTTAAACGCAAAAATCGTGCTTGCGTCAAATGCACGCGGGCAATAGAGTATTTGCGCAATCGATCCGGGTGATCCGGGTACAGGAGAGGCCATGAAACGTTTTGCCCTTGTCGGTATCGTCGCCGCGCTGGTCAGTGGGACGGTGTTCGCGACGCCGGGCACCCTGCTGCGCGATGAGGCGCTGCGCAGCCAGGCGCTGGCGACGGCGACGGTCGTTGCCAACGCGCCGAAAGGCAGCGCCGTGGAGGTGCTCGCTCGCCAGGGCGGCTGGCTGAAGGTCAAGGTCGGCAACAGGGAGGGCTGGGTGCGTCTGCTGTCGGTTCGTGTCGGCGGTGGCGGGGCGGGCAGCGTCGGCCTCGGCGATGTCGTCGGCGCCGCGACGACGAAGTCCGACCCGACTCGTGTGGTCGCGGTGGCCGGTCTGCGCGGCCTCAACGAGGAGAACCTCAAGCAGGCCAAATTCAATGCCGCAGAACTGGCGCGTCTGGAGGCACAAGGGGTCACGGCGCAGGAGGCGCGGGTTTTCGCCGAAAAATCCGGGCTCGCGGCGGTCGAGGTTCCCGAGCTGCCGAAGCCGAAGCCCAAGTCCGCAGCGAACAACACGCGATCGTCCTGGGGGGATGAGTGACATGAAGCTCAAACTGTTGGTTGCCGCCATCGCACTGGTGTCTTTCAGCGGGGTTGCCGGTGGATTCGATCTCGGCCGCGCCCTGGAGAGCATGAAGAAACAATCCGCGCCGGCGCCGGCGGAGAATGCCCAGCAACCGGCCCAACAAGCCGCGCCCGGCCAGGACCCCCGCCAGGCGCTCGCGTTCGGGCTGTTCGGGAAGTTTTCGACCGAGGAGGAACTGCGCATCGGCCGGCAGATCGCCGGCAACCTGCTCGGCGCCGTGCCGTTGGTGAAAGACGACGCCTTGCAGCGTTACGTCAATCTGGTTGGCAACTGGGTGGCGCAGCAGAGCGGGCGCACCGAGATTCCGTGGCGGTTCGGCGTGCTCGACACCGAGGACATCAATGCCTTCGCCGCGCCGGGTGGCTATGTGCTGGTCACCAAGGGCCTGTACCGGCAGCTGCGCAACGAGGCCGAGCTCGCCGGTGTGCTCGGACACGAGATCGCCCACGTCGCCAAGAAACATCACCTCAAGCTGTTGAAGAAATCGATGTTGATCGGCGCGCTCGGCCAGGCCGCGAGCAAGGAAGCGCAGGGCGCTGACGCCGTGGTACAGAATTTGATCGGCAATGGCGCCGAGATCATGGCCCGCAGCCTCGACAAGGACGCCGAATACGAGGCCGACCGGATCGGTGCGGTGTACGCCGCGCGCGCCGGCTACGACCCATGGGGGCTGCCCGCGGTCCTGCAGGATCTCGCCGCGCTGCCCGCCAAGGACAACCGCATGAGTCTGCTGTTCAAGACCCATCCGCATCCGGCGGACCGTTTGGCGATGCTCGGCGAAGCGATCGGGGATCGTTTCGACCGGCTGGGCGGCAAGGATTTCGCCGATCGTTTCTACCGCCTGCCCTGATCGTCCATGAAGCGTGCGACGGTCGCCCAGGCATTCCTGTCGGCGGCTTTCGTCGTCCTGCTCGCGCTCCATGTCGCGGGCACGCTGCGCGTGGCGGCGCTCGACCGCATCGAGTTCTGGTTCTATGACACCTGGCTCAGGGCCACCGCGCCGCACGGCGCCGACGACCGCGTGACCCTCATCGATATCGACGAGAAGAGCCTGCGCGAGCTCGGGCGCTGGCCGTGGAGCCGGGACAAGATGGTGGCACTCCTCGATCGCCTGTTCGACCACTATCAGGTCGCGGCGGTCGGCTTCGACGTGGTCTTCGCCGAGCCGGACACGTCGTCCGGGCTGACCTCGCTGATGCGTCTCGCCGACAGCGAACTTGCCGCCAATCGCGAATTCCGCGCCCTGGTGGAACGTCTCAAACCGGCCCTCGATTACGATGCGCTGTTCGCGCGGGCGCTGGAGCGACGGCCGGTCGCCCTCGGTTACTACTTCATCCCCAGCGGACTGGGGGATACCCGCAACGGCGTTCTGCCACCGCCCGCGCTCCCCGACGACGCATTCGGCAATCTGCGCCCGGGCGCGCCCGATCCGACCGGCTATGGCGCGAACCTGGCGCGGTTTCAGCGCGCCGCGCAGGCTGCGGGCTTCTACAACATGACCGCGGACGACGACGGCACGGCACGGCGCATGGCGCTGGTCACGCATTTCGGGAACGGCTATCACCTGTCGCTCGCCGCATCGACACTGCGCCTGGCGTTGGGGGGCGACGCGCCGCGTGCCGGTGTGGCCAGGACGCGCCTCTTCGGGCGGGAGTATCTCGAACCGTGGATCGAGGTGGCCGGGCTGCGTGTCGCGCTCAACGGCGACGGCACGGTCCATATCCCCTATCGTGCCGGCGCGCCGTTTCCCTATGTATCGGCCACCGACGTCCTGCACGGGCGCGCACCGCTGGGCAAACTGGAAAACCGCATCATCCTCGTCGGCTCGACCGCGCCGGGACTGACCGACCTGCGTGTCACGCCGTTTTCCAGCACGTTTCCGGGTGTCGAGATCCACGCCCACGTGATGGCCGGCATGCTCGACGGCACGACGCGTCATGTCCCGGCATGGGCAAACGATGCGCGCTTGCTCATCGTGCTGGTTGCCGGCGGGCTGCTCGCCTGGATGGTGATCCGCTTCGGGCCGCTCGCCGGCCTTCTCGCGAGCCTTGCGCTGGCTGCGGCGCTCGTCGGCGCGTATGGCGCGGCGTGGCGCCATTTCTGGGTCGTGCCGATGGGTACGCCGCTGTTTGCCGTGGTCGGACTGTATCTGCTGAACGCGGCCTACGGCTTCTTCACCGCATCGGCGGCGCGCCACCAGATCACCAAGCTTTTCGGGCAATACGTGCCGCCCGAAATTGCCGAGGAGATGGCCAAGGATCCGACGCATTACACGATGGAGGGCCAGTCGCGTGAAATGACGGTCCTGTTTTCGGACATTCGCGGCTTCACCGATTTTTCCGAAAAACTCTCGCCCACGGAACTGGCGGACGTGCTCAACCGGTATCTGAGCACGATGACGGAAATCATCCAGCGGCATCGCGGCACCATCGACAAATACATCGGCGATGCCATCATGGCGTTCTGGAACGCGCCGCTCGATCTGCCCGACCACGCCACCCGCGCGGTGCAGACGGGGCTCGACATGCAGGCCGCACTGCCGCAGCTCAACGTCGAGTTCGCCGCCCGCGGCTGGCCACAGGTCAAGATCGGCATCGGCATCAACACCGGCCGCATGAGTGTCGGCAACATGGGATCGAAATTCCGCATGTCCTATACCGTCATGGGTGACGCGGTGAATCTGGGTTCCCGCCTGGAGGGCATTACCAAGCAGTACGGCGTAGGCATCCTCACCACCGAATCGACCATGCGCGCCGACCCGGCGCACGTGTTCATGCAGGTCGACGTGGTGCGCGTCAAGGGCAAGGAAACGCCCGTTGCCATTTACGAGCCGCTGGGCAGGAAGGGCGAGGTCGCGGACGACGTGCTGGCGCGCGCGCAGCGCTTCGAAGCCGCGTTCGCGCGCTACCAGGCAAGGGACTGGGACGGCGCGGACGAGATCCTTGCCGCGCTCGCTGCCGAAGCACCGCGCCCGCTCTATGCCGTGTATCTCGACCGCATCGCGCATTTCCGCGCCAATCCGCCGCCCGCCGACTGGGATGGCGTGTTCGTCTATACGACCAAATGAGCATGAAGATTACCGTACTCGGGTCCAGCGGCGGGATCGGCAGCGGGCGGCACACAACCTGCCTGCGGGTCGATGACGACATTCTCGTCGACGCCGGAACGGGGATCACGACACTCACGCTCGAGGCGCTGGCGCGCATCGAGCATGTCTTTCTGACCCACAGCCATCTCGATCACGTTCTCGGCGTGCCGCTGCTCATCGACGCCGTGGGCGAGCGGCGCGATCGCCCGGTCACGGTCCATGCGCTTCCGGAAGTGCTGGCGATCCTCTCCGACCACCTCTTCAACTGGAAGCTGTGGCCCGATTTCCGCGTCATCCCCGACGAGTCGGCGCCCTGGCTGCGCTTTCATCCCTTGCCCTTCGGCGACGAGGTCGTTCTTGGCGGGCGGACGTTCAGCCCGGTTCCCGCCAATCACGTCGTGCCGGCGTGCGGGTTCCGCATCCGTGCCGGGCGCGACAGCCTCGTTTTCAGCGGGGATACGACCCGCAGCGACGGGCTCGTCGTGAGCCTGAACGCGATGCCGGACCTCGCCCACCTGATCATCGAGACCTCGTTTGAAAACGCGCTCAAGGACATCGCCCTGGCGTCGCGGCACCACTGGCCGCAGTCGCTGGCGCAGGAACTCGCGCGCCTGCGCGTCCGGCCGAAGATCTGGATTACCCACCTCAAACCCGGCAACGAAGACGCCATTTTGGCCGAACTTCGCGCCGGCGTGACGGACCGGGATCTGAACCCCCTGGTCGAGGGGCAGGTCATCGAGCTGACATGAACATCGCCAGATACCGGATCGTCAGCGGCGCGGGATTCGCCCTCGGCGACTTCGACCCGGACGACAAATCCCTGATCGGCGCCGACAAGGACGCAGCGCGCGCGGCCTTGGAAGCATTGCGCGCGCGGATCGAGGCGCTGCAGGAGTTGCTCTACGCCGATGGCCGGTACGGCTTTCTCCTCGTTTTGCAGGCGATGGACACCGCCGGCAAGGATTCGACGATCCGCATGGTGTTCGACGGCGTCAACCCGCAAGGGGTGCGGGTGGCGGCCTTCAAGGCGCCGACCGCGGAGGAACTGGCACACGACTTCCTGTGGCGCGTCCATGCCCGGGCGCCGGGCAAGGGCGAGATGGTGATCTTCAACCGCAGTCACTACGAGGACGTGCTGATCACGCGCGTGAACGGTTGGATCGATCGCAGGACCTGGGAGGCACGTTATCGCCGGATCGGGGAATTCGAGCGCCTGTTGAGCGATCACGGCACGTGCATCCTCAAGTTCTTCCTGCACATTTCCAGCGAGGAACAGAAAAAGCGCCTGATCGAGCGGCGCGACGATCCCGCCAAGCAGTGGAAGTTCAATCCCAATGATCTCGTCACCCGCAGGCAATGGGGCGATTACATGAAAGCCTATGAGGATGCGATCGCCGCGACCGCCAGCGATCACGCGCCGTGGTTCGTGGTGCCGGCCAATTCGAAGTTGCAGCGCAACCTGATCGTCTCGCAGGCGATCGTGGAGGCGCTGCAGCGCCTCGACCTGCGCTATCCGCCGGCGCCGCCCGACATCGCGAAGATCGTCATCGCGTAACGGGCTATTCCCTGAAACCCTCGACCTCGATCGCCAGCCGCACTTCGTCGCCGATCAGCGGGATGCCGTAGTTCATGCCGAAGTCGGAGCGGCGGATCGTGGTGGCGACGTCTGCACCGCAGAAGTTGCGAAACGTCGGGAACTGCCGCCCGCAGTTGAACTCGCGAATCTCCAGCGCCACCGGGCGGGTGACACCGAGCAGCGTGAGTTCGCCCCTGGCGGATACCGGAATGCCGTCCTTGAAATCGACCTCGCGCGCGATGAAACGGATTTCCGGATAGCGCGCGACGTTGAAGAAATTGCTGCCCAGGAGCTTGCGATCGAGTTCTGCGTGGCCGGTGTTCCCCGAGCCCGCATCGACGATGACTTCGATGAGGTTGTCCTTGCCCTGCGGATCGAGCACGACCTGGCCGCGGCTGCGGTTGAATTTGCCGCGGAACCACGACACGTTCTGGTGGCGGATCTCGAAGCTCGGAAAGGTGTGCTCGGGATCGAGCGTGTAGCGGTCCGCCGCGTGGAGCGCGGGGGCGAAGGCGACAAGGGTCGCGAGGACGAGCGTTTTCATGAGGTCTCCTGGTCAGGGCGCGAGCACGATCTTGAAGCGCACGTCGGCCACGTCGGCGACGACGTCGTTCCACTCACCCGCGCCGATGTTGAAATCTGATCGCTTGAGCGGAAAGCGGCCTTGCGCGAGCCAGCCGCCTTTCGGCTGGCGCACGAGGTCGACGCTCACTGCCAGCGGGCGCGTCGTTCCCTTGATGGTCAGGTCGCCGAGCACGCTGTGGCGACCGTCGGTTTCCTTGCGCACGCTCTTGGAAACAAACCGTGCGCGGGGATGCCGCTGAGTGTCGAACCATACCGGCCGGCGCGCTTCGCTGTCGCCTTCTTCGGAACCGGTGTCGATGCTGGCGACATCGACGTCGACTTCGAACCGTGCGCTGTCGATGCGTGCGGGGTCGAAGTTCGCCTTCACCTGAAAGCGCCGGAAACCGCCCTCGACCGGCACGTTCATCTGTCTGATGACGAAGCGGATCTGGCTCTGCGCCGGGTCGAGCTTCCAGTCCTGCGCCTGGGCGGGTGCAACGAAAAGGGCGAGAAGGCACAATAATGATTTCATGGGCGGCTGGGAGCGGATTGCAAGGCTGGTCTGGAACGGACGGCCGGCGGCCGGGAAAGTTCCGCGATCGCCACTATACGGCCTTGCGTGAGGCTTGAAAATCGGCGCATCGCCCCGACAATGACAACGAACACTGAAAGGATGGAAACCATGTCCAACGGCACTTCGATCGAAGGGGAAGTCATTTCCGAGACCCGCAACCTGCCCGTCGTGCCGCCGCTGCCGACGGAGCTGTATCTGTTGCCGCTCACCGAGAAGCCGTTTTTCCCGGCGCAGACGGTGCCGCTGCTGATGAACGAGGGGCCATGGCTGTCGACCATCGAGGCGATCGGCGAGACGCCTCATCACATGGTCGGCCTGGTGGTCGTCAAGCCGGACAATACGGATGCGGTGAAGCGCAGCGATTTCCGTATGATCGGAACGGTGGTGCGCATCCACCATCCGGTCAAGATCGACGGCAAGATGCAATTCATCGCCGAGGGGATCCGGCGCTTTCGTATCGTCGAGTGGATTTCGGACACCCCGCCCTACAAGGTGCGGGTCGAGTATCCCAACGAGCCGGGCAAGCCGGATTCGGAGGAGATCCGCGCCTATTCCATCGCCATCATCAACACCATCAAGGAACTCCTGCCGCTCAATCCGCTTTATTCGGAAGAGCTCAAGTATTTCCTGAACCGCTTCGGTCCGAACGAACCGTCGCTGCTGACCGACTTTGCCGCCAGCCTCACCACGGCGTCCAAGCAGGAATTGCAGGACGTGCTCGAGGCGCTGGCTCTGAAGAAGCGCATGGAGAAGGTGCTGGTCCTCCTCAAGAAGGAGCTCGATGTCGCCCGTCTGCAGTCGCAGATCCGCGAAAAGGTCGAGGAAAAAATGAGCGAGCAGCAGCGCGAATTCTTTCTTCGCCAGCAGCTCAAGGCGATCCAGAAGGAGCTCGGGATCGCCAAGGACGACAAGACCGCCGAGCTCGACACTTTCCGTGAGCGGATTGCCAAACTGGCGCTGCCCGAGCACGCGAAGAAACGCATCGACGAGGAGATGCACAAGCTCTCGCTCCTGGAGACCGGCTCGCCGGAATACACGGTGACGCGCAATTACCTCGACTGGCTCACGGTCCTGCCATGGGGCGTGTTGACCCAGGACAAGCTCGACCTCGCGCGCGCGCGCAAGGTGCTCGACCGCGATCACGACGGGCTGGAGGACGTGAAGGACCGCATCATCGAATTCCTTGCCGTCGGTGCGTTGAAGGGCGAGATGTCCGGCTCCATCCTGCTGCTGATGGGGCCGCCGGGCGTCGGCAAGACGTCGATCGGAAAGTCGATCGCCGCGGCGCTGGGGCGCAAGTTCTACCGCTTCTCGGTCGGCGGCATGCGCGACGAGGCGGAGATCAAGGGCCATCGCCGTACCTACATCGGCGCCATGCCCGGCAAGTTCGTGCAGGCGCTGAAGGAGGTCGGCTCGGCCAACCCGGTCATCATGCTCGACGAAGTCGACAAGATCGGCGCGAGCTACCAGGGCGATCCGGCGTCGGCGCTCCTGGAGGTGCTCGATCCGGAGCAGAACGCCGAGTTCCTCGACCATTATCTGGATGTGCGTTTCGATCTGTCGAAAGCGCTGTTCATCTGCACGGCGAACGATTTTTCGATCCCGTCGGCGTTGCTCGACCGCATGGAGGTGATTCGCCTGTCGGGCTACATCACCGAGGAAAAGCTCGCCATCGCGAAACACCACCTGTGGCCGCGTGTGTTGCAGAAATCGGGCCTGAAACGCGACCAGCTCGTGATCACCGAGGGTGCGATTCGCCATGTCATCGAAGGCTACGCGCGCGAAGCGGGGGTGCGCAATCTGGAAAAGCAGCTCGGGCGGGTGGCGCGCAAAGCCGTGGTCAAGATTCTCGGCGGCGCGCCGACGCCGATCCGCATCGGCGTCAAGGAGGTGGAGTCCTATCTCGACAAGCCGCTGTTCACGCGCGAAAAACCCATGACCGGGGTCGGGGTGGTGACCGGCCTGGCGTGGACCGCGATGGGCGGCGCGACCCTGCCGGTCGAAGCGACGCGCGTGCACACGCTCAATCGCGGTTTCAAGCTCACCGGCAAGCTCGGCGAGGTGATGAAGGAATCGGCCGAGATCGCCTACAGCTATGTTGCCTCACATCTCAAGGAATACGGCGCGGACGCGAAGTTCTACGACTCGAGCTTCGTGCACCTGCATGTGCCGGAAGGCGCGACGCCCAAGGATGGTCCGAGCGCCGGCATCACCATGGCGACGGCGCTGCTATCGCTGGCCAAGAACCGCAAGGTGCCGCGCCCGCTCGCCATGACCGGCGAGCTCACGCTGACCGGACAGGTCCTGCCGGTCGGCGGCATCCGCGAGAAGGTCATCGCCGCGCGCCGCGCGGGCATCCACGAGCTCATCCTGCCCGAAGCCAACCGGCGTGACTTCGAGAAGCTCCCCGAGCATATCCGCGCCGGCATGACGGTGAATTTCGCCAAGCGCTACCAGGACGTCGCGGCGCTGGTGTTCGGCACCGGGCAGCGCGAAACGAAGCCGCCGGTGCCGGCGGAAACGGCGCCGGCGGGCGAGGGCGGCTAGCTGCAGGCGCGATCCGTCAGACGATGTCGAGGTGGTCGAGCCCGGACATCATGTCGCGGCCGCGGGCTTCCTGGCCGTGCAGCTTGATCTTCAGGCGCAGGTCGTTGAGGCTGTCGGCATTCCGCAGCGCATCCTCGTAGGAAATCATGCCGGCTTCGTAGAGGTCGAACAGCGACTGGTCGAAGGTCTGCATGCCGAGCTCGCGCGACTTGGCCATGACTTCCTTGATTTCGTGCACGTGCCCCTTGAAGATCAGGTCGGCGATGAGCGGCGAGTTGAGCAGGATTTCAACGGCGGCGATGCGTCCGGCAACCCCCTTTCTGGGGATGAGGCGCTGCGAGATGAAGGCCTTGAGGTTGAGCGAGAGGTCCATCAGCAACTGATCGCGCTTGTCTTCCGGGAAGAAGTTGATGATGCGGTCGAGCGCCTGGTTGGCGCTGTTGGCGTGCAGGGTGGAGAGGCACAGGTGGCCGGTTTCGGCGAAGGCGATGGCGTATTCCATGGTGTCGCGGTCGCGGATTTCGCCGATGAGGATGACGTCGGGCGCCTGGCGCAGGGTGTTCTTCAGCGCCGAGAACCAGTTGTCCGTGTCGATGCCGACCTCGCGCTGGGTGATGATCGATTTCTTGTGCTCGTGCACATATTCGATCGGGTCTTCGACCGTGATGATGTGGTCGCACGAATTTTCGTTGCGGTAGCCCACCATCGCCGCCAGCGAGGTGGATTTGCCGGTGCCGGTGCCGCCGACGAAAATGACCAGGCCACGCTTGATCATCGCGACGTCCTTGAGGATCGGCGGCAGGTTGAGCTCTTCGAGTTTGGGAATCCGGGTGTTGATCGTACGCATGACCAGGCCGGTGCGTCCCTGCTGCACGAAGACGTTGACCCGGAAGCGGCCGATCTCGGGCGGGCTGATCGCGAAGTTGGACTCGTGGGTCGCCTCGAAGTCCGTCCATTGCCGGTCGTTCATGATCGAGCGTGCGAGCTCGTTGGTGTGCGCCGGGGTGAGCGTCTGGTTCGACACCGGCGTGATCCTGCCGTCGACCTTGATCGCGGGCGGGAAACCGGCCGTCAGGAAAAGGTCGGACGCGTTCTTGGCCAACATGAGACGCAACAGGTCGTGAATGGTTTTTTCGGCGTTCATCGCGGGTCTCCTCAGCCGAAGAAGGCGTCTTTGTTCTGGGCCGCCGCGCGCGCGACGGGCGCGGCGACGATATTGCGCTTGACGAGGTCGATGAGGCACTGGTCGAGTGTCTGCATGCCAAGTGCCTGCCCGGTCTGGATCGCCGAATACATCTGCGCCACCTTGTTCTCGCGGATCAGGTTACGGATCGCGGGCGTGCCGATCATGATCTCGTGCGCGGCGACCCGCCCCGAGCCGTCCTTGGTTTTCAGCAGCGTCTGAGAAATGACCGCGCGCAGGGACTCGGAGAGCATCGAGCGCACCATCTCCTTTTCCGCCGCCGGGAAGACGTCGACCACGCGGTCGATCGTCTTGGCTGCGGACGAGGTGTGCAGGGTACCGAACACGAGGTGGCCGGTTTCGGCGGCGGTCAGCGCCAGGCGGATGGTTTCCAGGTCGCGCAGTTCGCCCACCAGGATCACGTCCGGGTCCTCCCGCAAGGCCGAGCGCAGGGCGTTGGCGAATGACAGCGTGTGGGGGCCGACCTCGCGCTGGTTGATGAGGCACTTCTTGCTCTGGTGGACGAATTCGATCGGGTCCTCGATGGTGAGGATGTGTGCGTACTGGTTTTCGTTGACGTAGTCCATCATCGCCGCCAGCGTGGTGGATTTGCCCGAGCCGGTGGGGCCGGTGACGAGCACGATGCCGCGCGGCTGGTCGGAAATTTCCTTGAAGATCGGCGGACAGTTGAGCTCTTCGAGTGACAGGACCTTGGACGGAATCGTCCGGAACACCGCGGCGGCGCCGTATTGCTGGTTGAAGGCGTTGACGCGGAAGCGCGCCAGCGAAGGGATTTCGAACGAGAAGTCGATTTCGAGGATCTCCTCGTACACCTTGCGCTGACTGTCGTTCATGATGTCGTACACCATGCGGTGCACGTCCTTGTGATCCATGGGCGGCAGGTTGATGCGGCGGATGTCGCCATTGACGCGGATCATGGGCGGCAGACCGGCGGACAGGTGCAGGTCGGAAGCCTTGTTTTTGACGGCGAATGCGAGCAGTTCTGAAATATCCAATTGAGCCTCGGTCAAGCAAGGGGGTTTGCGGGATAATAACCGCGTTCGATAACGACACGTTCCCGTCCTGACTTGAGCCTTGCCGACAATCTCCAGCGTGTTCGCCTGCGTATCGCCGAGGCCGCCAGGCGTCATGGTCGCGACCCGGCCGCGATCCGCCTTCTGGCGGTCAGCAAGACGCAGCCCGCAGCGCAGGTGCGCGAGGCGTTTGCAGCCGGGCAGAGCGAGTTCGGCGAAAACTACGTTCAGGAAGCCCTGGAAAAAATGGCCGCGCTGGCCGACTTGCCGTTGACCTGGCATTTCATCGGCCCGATCCAGAGCAACAAGACGCGCGCGATCGCCGAGCACTTCGCCTGGGTGCACAGCATCGACCGCATCCGCATCGCCGAGCGGCTGTCCCGGCAGCGGCCGGCGGGGCTTGCGCCGCTCGACGCCTGCATCGAGGTCAACATCAGCCAGGAGCCGGGCAAACGCGGCGTTGCCCCCGAGGCAGTCCTGCCGCTCGCGCGCGCCGTCGCGGACATGCCGGGGCTGCGCCTGCGTGGCTTGATGGCCATCCCCGCGCCGGTCATGGACTTCGACGCGCAGCGCGCGGCGTTCGGGCAGATGCGCCGCCTGTTCGAATCGCTGCGCGCGGCCGGCCTTGCGCTCGATACGCTGTCGATGGGCATGTCGGCCGATCTGGAGGCGGCGATTGCCGAGGGTGCGACGCTGGTGCGCGTGGGGACGGCCATATTTGGAGAGCGTAAGCATGACTGAAGTCACATTCATCGGCGGCGGAAACATGGCCGGCGCCATCGTCAGCGGTCTTCTCGCCAGCGGCATGGCGCCCGGGCGCATCGAGGTCGTGGAGATCGTGCCCGAGACGCGCGCGCGCATCGCGGCCACGAGCGGCGTACGAACCTGTGCATCGATCGCCGAGGCGCGTCTCGCAGGAACGGTGGTGCTGGCGGTCAAGCCGCAGTCGCTACCCGAGGTCGCGCAACGCCTGGCGCCGCGTCTCGACCGGCATCTGGTGGTGTCGATCGCCGCGGGCGTGCGACTCGCCGACCTGTCGCGCTGGCTGGGCGGCCATGCACGGATCGTGCGTGCCATGCCCAACACGCCGTCCCTGGTGCAGGCGGGGATTGCCGGCCTGTATGCGCCGCCGGCCCTGGATGCGGACGCGCGCTCGGCGGCCGAATCCATCCTGCGCGCGGTCGGCGGCGTGGTATGGGTCGACGACGAGGCCCTGCTCGACGCGGTCACCGCGGTGTCCGGCAGCGGCCCCGCTTACGTGTTCTACTTCATCGAGGCGCTCGAGGCGGCCGCGATCGCCGAGGGGCTTGCGCCCCAAACGGCGCGGCAACTGGCCTTGCAGACCTTCCTGGGCGCGGCAAAGCTCGCCCTCGAATCCGCCGAGGAACCGGCCGTACTGCGCGCGCGGGTGACGTCGAAAGGCGGCACGACCGAGCGCGGCATCGCGGCGCTGGAGGCAGCCGCGGTCAAGGACGCCATCGCCCGCGCGGTCGCGGCGGCGCGGGCGCGCAGCGTCGAGCTGGGCGAGCAGTTGGGGCGGCTGTCATGATGGCCGAAGGCTTGCAGTTCCTGGTGCAAACCGTCGGCAACCTGTTCGTGACCGCCGTGCTGCTGCGTTTCTTCATGCAGCTTTTCCGGGTGCCGTTCCGCAACCCGTTCGCGCAGTTCATCGTCGCGGTGACCGACTTTGCGATCAAGCCGTTGCGGCGCATCGTGCCGGGCCTGTTCGGCATCGACTGGGCGAGCCTCGTGCTGGCTTTCGGCCTCGAGGCCGTGATCGTCGTCGCCGGCTACTGGTTGCGTGAATTTCCGTTCGCACTCGCCGGGATGAAGGTGTGGCCGGTCTTCGCCGGTCTGGCGCTGGTGCGGCTGGCGGATCTCGTCGTCTATCTGCTGATCGGGCTTGTCCTGGTGCGCGCGGTGTTGTCGTGGGTCAATCCCTTCTCGCCGCTGGCGCCGGTCATGTACGAACTGACCGAACCCTTCCTGCGACCCCTGCGCCGCGTGGTTCCGGTGATTGCCAACGTCGACCTCGCGCCGCTGGTTTTCATCCTGATCTGCCAGCTGGTGCTGATCGTTCCCATCCAGGCACTGGAGCGGGCGCTGCTTGCCGGTTTCTGACGCGCAACCCGTGTGGGCGCGCCACGACGCGGCCCAGGACCGCTGGCTGATCGAGCTGCACGTGCAGCCGGGTGCGCGCTCGACCGAGATCGTCGGCGAGCACGGCGGTCGCCTCAAGCTCAAGATTTCCGCCCCGCCGGTCGATAACAAGGCGAATGCGGTCCTCCTCGCATGGCTCGCGGCGCGTCTTGGCTTGCCGAAAGCGGCCGTGGAACTGGTTCGTGGCCAGTCCTCGCGGCAGAAGACCGTGGCGATCCGCGGCCTGGATCGCCCCGAACGATTACTCGACGACACGAGGCAAGCATGAGCATCCATCTGGAACAGGAAGTTGCCGATTTCGGCACCCGCCGCGCGCAACTCGCCGACGCGGTGCGCGCCTACGGCGACTGGCTCGATCACCTGCACGGTGTCGACGGCGAACGCTCGCTGCGGCTCGCCGATCTCGCGCAGAGCCTGGCCGCCGACCGCCTCGAAGTCGCTTTCGTCGCCGAGTTTTCGCGCGGCAAGAGCGAGCTCATCAATGCGCTGTTCTTTGCCGACAGCGGTCGCCGGCTTCTGCCTTCCGATGCGGGACGCACCACCATGTGTCCGACCGAGCTCTATTGCGACGCGGACGCGGTACCAGCGCTGCAGCTGCTGCCGATCGAGACGCGCCGCAGCGACGAATCCATCGCGCGGCTGCGCCACAAACCCGTCGAGTGGGTGCGCATCGCCTATGATCCGGACGACACGCGGCAACTTCAGGACGTGCTCAGGAAACTCACCGAAACCAAACGCGTCGCGGCCGCCGAGGCGATCGATCTCGGCCTGTGGAGCCCCAACGATGCCGATGAGCAGCATCGCCTGCATGGCGATGGCAGCGTCGACATTCCGGTGTGGCGCTATGCGCGGCTGAACTATCCGCATCCGCTCCTCAAGGCCGGCCTGACGGTACTCGACACCCCGGGTCTGAACGCGCTCGGCGCCGAGCCGGAGCTGACGCTGTCGGTGATCCCCCATGCGCACGCCGTGTTGTTCGTGCTCGGCACCGATACCGGCGTGACCCGTTCGGATCTGGAAATTTGGCAGAAGCACGTGCACCGCCACAGCAACTACCACATCGCGGTCCTGAACAAGATCGACATGCTGTGGGACGAACTCAAGAGCGACGCGGAAACCCACGCCGCCGTCGAGCGCCAGCTCGCCGAGACCGCGCGCGTGCTGAAGCTGCCGCAGAGCCAGATTTTCGCTGTCTCCGCACAAAAGGCCCTGGTCGCGAAGATCCAGGACAACGCGGCCCTGCGCGCGCGTTCCGGGATCGATGCGCTGGAGCATTTTCTCGCGCACCAGGTCGTGCCGATGCGCCGCGACATCGTATTCCATGGCGTGAGGCAAGCGCTCGCGGGCCTCATGCAGGAGAGTCGCACCGAGATTGCCGAGCGCATCCGTCTGGCCAGCGAAGAACTCATCCAGCTCACCGAACTGTCGGGCAAGAACCGCGAGCTCGTCGGCCAGGCACGGGCGCAGCTGCAGCTCGAAAAGGAGGCATACGACGCCACGGCGGATGCGTTTCGCGCCACCCGTGCCCAGCTCACGGCCCAGGGAGAGCGACTGCTCGCGGAACTCGCGCCGGCGACGCTGGCGCCGATGCTCGACGCGACCCGCGACGCCCTGTCGCAAAGCTGGACGACGCGTGGCCTGATCGACGGCATCGGCGCGCTGGCCGGCCGCATGGGCGAGCGCTTCACCCAGGCGACGCTGCTCGCCGACGAGCTGCTGGCTGCATTGCGCCAGGCTTATGCGCGTTTCCATCGTCTGCACGGCCTGCCGGAAATGGACGCGCCGCGGCTGGATCTCGGCGCCTACCGTCAGCGCTTGCGCTCGCTGATCGCCGAGACCGACGCGTTCTGCCGTGACCCCGCCAATCTGGTGCTGGAAAAGCGCTTCATGATCCGCCGCTTCTATGGCGGCGTGGTGGCCGAGGCGGAGAAGACCTTCGCGCTCGCGGCGAGGGAGGCGGAACGCTGGCTGCGGATCGCGCTCGACCCCGTGGTGCTGCGCATCCGCGCGCACAAGGCGCAGCTCGATACCCGGCTCGCCAACCTCAAGACCATCCACGAAAACATGGGCACGCTGCACGCGCGGATGGCCGATCTCAAACAGAACATCGGCGCGTTGCGCGAGCAGCGCGTGGCGCTGGAGGCGATCGCCGCGCGTCTCGGCCTGTGATCGCCGGCGCCCGGCGCGTCAGCCGTTGATGCGGTTGAGAAGGATCGGCGTGCGGTCCGGATCGGTATTGCGCAGGAACTTCTGCGCGAGGGGCGCGACGTCGTCCAGATGGGTTCGCAGCACCTGCTGCTTGACCTGCAGAAGGGTGGTGGGTTGCATCGAGAAGGCGCGCAGCCCGAGTCCGAGCAGCAGGCGCGTGAGCGCCGGGTCGCCCGCCATCTCGCCGCAGACCGCCACCGGCTTGCCGGCCTTCGCGCCCGCGCGGATGGTCTGGTGGATCAGCGTCAGCACGGCCGGATGGAGGGGGTCGTAGAGGTGCGCGACGCTGTCGTCGGCGCGGTCGATGGCGAGCGTGTACTGGATCAGGTCGTTGGTGCCGATGGACAGAAAATCGAGCGCCTCCGCAAAGTGCGCGGCGGTGAGCGCCGCAGCGGGAACCTCGACCATGCCGCCGATGGGCACATCGGGGTTGAATTTCAGGCCGTCGGCGCGCAATGACTGGCGGGCTTCCTCGACGTGCTGCAGGGTCTGGCGCAATTCCGTGAAGCTCGCCAGCATGGGGATGAGGATGCGCGCATTGCCGTGGCGCGAGGCGCGCAGGATGGCCCGCAACTGGGTGTGGAACAATCCCGGCTCGGCAAGGCACAGCCGGATCGCGCGCAGCCCTAGCGCCGGGTTGTCGGCCGGCGAATGGCCCCACGGCGCCTGCTTGTCGGCACCCAGGTCGAGCGTGCGGATGGTGACCGGCTTGCCGTCCAGGGCCTTCACGACTTTCTTGTAGGCCTCGTACTGTTCTTCCTCGCTCGGCAGGTCATCGCGGTTCAGGAACAGGAACTCGCTTCGAAACAGGCCGATGCCGGCAGCGCCCGACTGCTTGACGGCAGCGAGGTCCTGCGGCAGTTCGATGTTCGCCAGGAGTTCGATGGGCGTGCCATCGAGCGTCGCGGCCTTGCTGGTCTTGAGACGCTTGAGGCGCTCGGTGTCGATGCGCCACTGGTTCTGGCGCAAGCGGTATTCGGCGAGGATGGATTCATCGGGGTTGACGATGACCACGCCTTCCCGGCCGTCGACGATGAGCAGGTCGTTGTCGTGGATCAGCGAGCGTGCGTTGTGCAGCGCCATGACCGACGGAATTCCCATCGAGCGCGCGAGGATCGCGGTGTGCGAAGTGGCGCCGCCGAGGTCGGTGATGAACGCCGCAAAGCGCACGTTCTTGAACTGGATCATGTCGGCGGGCGACAGTTCGTGCGCGACCAGGATGCGGTCGGTCTCCCCGCCGGTGGTGTCGGCGGGCAGATGGCTTGGATGACCGGTCAGCGCCTTGAGCACCCGCTGCACGACCTGTACGACGTCTTCCTGGCGGCTGCGCAGGTAGGGGTCTTCGATCGCTTCGAAGCGCGCCACCATCGCTTCCATCTGCTGCGCGAGCGCCCATTCGGCGTTGCATTGCGTCTCGCGGATCAGGGTTTTCGGCGCCTCGCTGATCATCGCGTCGTTCAGGATCATCAGGTGCATGTCGAGAAACGCCGCGAGCTCCGCGGGCGCGCCGGGCGGAATCTGGCGGCGCAGCGTCTCCAGCTCGGCGCGTGTTTGCTGGATCGCCTCGTCGAAGCGCGCCAGCTCGTCGGCGACGTGCTCCCGGGGCACCACGTAATGCGGGACTTCGACGCGGCCGGCCGAGGTCAGTTGTGCATGGCCGATGGCGATGCCACCGGAAACGCCGATGCCATGCAGGGTGAAGCTCATTCGGATTCCCCGAACTTGCCTTCGATGAGGGCGGTGAGTGCGTCCATCGCTTCGACCTCGTCGGGGCCGTCGGTTTCCAGTGTCACCGTGCTGCCCCGCGCCGCGGCCAGCATCATCACGCCCATGATGCTCTTGGCGTTGACGCGCCGGTCGTTGCGCGTGAGAAAGACATCGCTCTTGAAGCGCGACGCCGTCTGCGTGAGCTTGGCCGAGGCGCGCGCATGCAGGCCAAGCTTGTTGACGATTTCAATGTCCTTTCGCTGCATTGCACAGGCTCTCGGAAATGTGATTGATGCTGGCGCGCCCGCCCGCGACGATGCGCTCGACAAGCTGTTGCAGGGGGAGGGTGCTGCGGTAGTTCAACGCCTTGAGCAGCATGGGCAGGTTTACGCCCGCGACGCCCTCGACGTGCGCGGGTTCGAGCGCCCGGCACAGCGTGTTGCTGGGCGTGGCGCCATACATGTCGACCAGCACCAGCACGCCTTCGCCCTGATCGAGCTCGCGGATGCGCGCATCGAGTACTGCCTGACGCTCGTTGGGGTCGGCATGGCCGATGAAATCGATGGCGGCAAGCTGCGCAGGCCGTTCGCCGAGAACATGCGTCGCGCATTCGATCAGACTCTCGGCCAGGGTGCCATGCGCGACGATCAGGATACCGATCATTGCTTGAAATCCGGGGTTGCAACTGCGCTCATTCTAACGGAGCCGGGCGCGGAAGTCGGCAGACACGTATTGCCGACCCGCGGCGTCGATCGCGAGGTAACGCGTCACGCCCATGCGCCCGGCCGTGACCGCGAGCCGCTCCGGGCCTTCGATGAAGAGCGGCTTGGAGAGGGCGTCCGAGCGGGTGCCGGCGCGTTCCCCGGCGACCAGCACCGTGACGGACTGCATGCCGCTTGCGGGATGGCCGCTGCGCGGGTCGATGAGGTGACAGTAGCGCCGGCCGTCGGCCTCGAAGTAGCGCTGGTAGTCGCCGGACGTCCCGATCGCTTCGCCATCCAGCAGGTCCACCGTCGCCAGCGGTCCGGGACGGCGCGGATGCTGGATGGCCACGCGCCACGGACGCTCGCCGTGGCGGCCCAGCGCGATGATATTGCCGCCGATGTTGACCAGGGCGTCGGCAACCCCGTGCGCCCTCAGTACACGCACCGCCTCGTCCAGCGCGTAGCCCTTGGCGTAGCCGCCCAGATCGAGCCGCACGTCGGGGTTGTCGCTCCAGATCCGCCCGTCGGCGATGTGCACGTCGCGCATGCGCGGCGCGGCGCGCACCAGCCGCGCGATGGCCGCGGCATCGGGAACCCGCCCGGGCGGCGTGTCGGCCTGGAACCCCCACAGCGCGATGAGCTTGCCGATCGCCGGGTTGAACGTCCCGCCGGACTGCTCGGAAATCGCCGTTGCGTCGCGGACGATCGCTGCGAGCTCGTCATCCACCGGCGCCTTGCTGCCCGCGGCGAACGCGCGATTGATGTCGGTCAGGGCGCTCGGCTGCCAGGCATGCAGCTTGCGGTGCAGGGCGTCGAAACGTGCGAGTACCGCGCCGACGGCAGCCTCTGCCTGGGCTGCCGGCACGCCGTAAACGCTGACTTCCACCAGGGTGCCGAAGACATAGGCCTGCTGTCGGTAGGGGGGCGGCGCGCTGCACGCGCCGAGGAGCCAGGCGAGCGCCAGCGCTACGACGATGCGGGTCATCGACATGCGCGCCGCTTACGCTGCCTGCGGCGCGCCGCAGACGCGCTCGAGTGCGGCGACGAAGCGCTCGGCCACGTCCCAGCCGGTTTGCGCGGTGATTTCCTGGAATCCCGTCGGGCTGGTGATGTTGATTTCCGTGAGGTGTTCGCCGATGACGTCGAGCCCGGCGAGCAGAATGCCGCGGCCGCGGGCCCACGTCGCCACGCGCCGCGCGATCTCGCGGTCGCGTTCGGTGAGCGCCTGCGCGTGCGCCATGCCGCCGGCGGCGAGATTGCCGCGCGTCTCCCCCGCCCTGGGAATGCGCGCCAGGGCCCAGGGAACGACGTCGCCGTCGATGAGGAGGATGCGCTTGTCGCCCTCGGCGATGGCCGGCAAATAGCGCTGCGCCATGATCGGACGCTGGCCGCCGCGGGTGAGGGTTTCGACGATGACGCTGCGGTTGGGGTCGCTGGCGGTCAGGCGGAAAATGCCCGCGCCGCCCATCTCGGTGAGCGGCTTGACGATGATGTCGTGCTCGGCGGCAAGGAAGGCGTCGATCTCGAAACGGCTGGCGCTCACGCAGGTCGGCGCGATGAGGTCGGGAAAATCGAGGATCGCGAGTTTCTCGTTGCAGTCGCGCAGCGCCCGGGGCGCGTTGAACAGCCGCGTCCCCGCACGCGCGGCGATGTCGAGGAGCTGTGTGGCCAGAAGATAGTCGGTATCGACGGGCGGGTCCTTGCGCATCAGCACCGCGTCGAAGTCGGCGAGCGGGACGTGTGCGCGGTCGGTGGCGGCGTACCAGTCGTCGCCGTCGCGCACTTCCAGGCGGTCGCAGACCACATGGACCACACCGGCACGTACCGAGAGGGCCGCGCACGGCGCCGCGCAGACCTCGTGGCCGCGACGCGCCGCCGCCCGCATCATGGCGATGGTCGTGTCCTTGCGGGGTTTGAGCCCCGCCAGCGGGTCGGCCAGGAACAGGAGTTTCATGCGACCTCGTTGAGGGTTTCGTCCAGCTCGATCGACGCCGCGAGCATCGCCAGCCGGCCGATCACGCCATAGGCGTAGAAGCGGTTGGGCGCAGCGTCCGGGCTGGCGGTGAGGTCCGGCATCTGGCAGCCGGCGTCGAACGCGAGCGGGACGAAATGCATCCCCGGGCTGTTGAGATTCTCGTCGGCACCGCGGCCGGTATGCACACGGTAGAAGCCGCCGACGACGAAGTGGTCGATCATGTACACCACCGGCTCGGCGACCGCGTCGTTGATGCTCTCGAACGTGTAGACGCCCTCCTGGATGAGCACTTCGGTGACTTGCAGCCCTTCCTTGCCGACCGCCATCTTGTTGCGCTGGCGGCGGCTCAGGTCGCGCACGTCGTCGGCCGATTTGACCGTCATGATCCCCATGCCGTAGGTGCCGGCGTCCGCCTTGACGATGACGAACGGCGGCTGGTCGATTGCGTATGCGCGATATTTCTCGCCGATGCGTTGCAACAGGCCGTCGACCTTCTCCGCCAGGCAGTCCTCGCCGGCCCGCGCCTGAAAATCGACCCGGCCGCAGTGCTCGAAATACGGGTCGATCAGCCACGGATCGATGTCGATCAGGCGCGCGAACTCGCCCGCCACGCTCCGGTAGGCGGCAAAGTGCCGCGACTTGCGGCGCGTCGCCCAGCCGGCATGCAGTGGCGGCATGATGGTTTGCTCGATGCCCTTCAGGATTTCCGGCACGCCGGCGGACAGATCGTTGTTCAGGAGGACCGCGCACGGGTCGAAGTCGGCAAGGCCGATGCGGTTGCCGTGGCGCACCAGCGGTTCGAGCGTGAGGCGCCCGCCGCCCGGCAGCGCGAGCGTCGTCGGCGCGGTGATTTCCGGGATCAGCGTGCCGATGCGCACGATCAGACCCGTCTGCCGCAGGATGTGCGCGAGCACCGCGACGTTCTGCAGATAGAAGGTATTGCGCGTGTGGTTCTCGGGGATCAGGAGCAGGCGCTGCGCGTTGGGACAGATTTTTTCCACCGCGCCCATCGCCGCGTGCACGCACAACGACATGAACTCGGGGTTGAGATTGTTGAAGCCGCCCGGAAACAGGTTCGTGTCCACCGGCGCGAGCTTGAAGCCGGCGTTACGGATATCGACCGAGGTGTAGAACGGCGCCGCCTGTTCCTGCCACTGCTGGCGGAACCAGTATTCGATCGTCGGTTGCGCGTCGAGCAGGCGTCGCTCCAGTTCCAGCAGCGGACCGGTGAGCGCGGTGGTGAGGTGGGGGACCATACAATGTGTTCCGGGTGCCAAAGCACAGTATTCTAGGCCATGTTCGACGTCGTCCTTTTCCAGCCCGAAATCCCGCCCAATACGGGAAACCTCATTCGCCTGGCCGCCAATACCGGCTGCCGCCTGCATCTGGTCGAACCGCTGGGCTTCGATCTGTCGGACCGTCAGCTCGCGCGCGCCGGTCTCGACTACCACGACCTGGCGAGCGTGACCGTCCATGCCGGCTGGCAGGCGGTGCGCGCCGCCCTCGCGGGGCGTCGCTGGTTCGTGTTCACCACCCGTGCCGCGCGTTTTTACAGCGCCGCGCGCTTCGCGCCCGGGGACGTGTTTCTGTTCGGGCGCGAAACGACCGGGCTGCCCGATGCCGTGCACGGCGAATTTCCGGTCGATGCGCAACTGCGGCTGCCGATGCGCCCCGGCTCGCGCAGCATGAATCTCGCCAACACGGTGAGCGTGGTGGTTTTCGAGGCCTGGCGCCAGAACGGGTTTGCCGGCGGCGGATAGCGCGCAGGCGTTTTGAGCGGTCGCGCGGGATGGAGTAGAATCCGTCATCACCCGCCCCCGCTGACCAATAATGACGAAGTATGTGTTTGTCACCGGTGGGGTGGTTTCTTCCCTCGGGAAAGGGATCGCCTCCGCTTCGCTCGCCGCGCTTCTGGAATCGCGCGGTATCCGTGTCACCCTCATCAAACTCGATCCGTACATCAACGTCGACCCTGGAACGATGAGCCCGTTCCAGCATGGCGAGGTGTTCGTCACCGACGATGGCGCGGAAACCGACCTCGATCTCGGCCACTACGAACGCTACACGCACGCCAGGATGTCCAGGCGCAACAACTTCACCACCGGCCAAATCTATGATTCGGTGATCAGGAAGGAGCGCCGCGGCGACTATCTCGGCGGCACGGTGCAGGTCATCCCGCACATCACCGATGAGATCAAGCTGCATATCGTCGCCGGGGCGCAGGATGCCGAGGTGGCGATCGTCGAGGTCGGCGGCACCGCGGGCGACATCGAATCGCTGCCGTTTCTCGAAGCGATCCGTCAGATGGGCTTGCAGCAGGGGCGCGGCAATGCCTGTTATATCCATCTCACGCTGGTGCCATACCTCGGCAGCGCGGGGGAAATCAAGACCAAGCCGACCCAGCACAGCGTCAAGGAGCTGCGCGGCATCGGCATCCAGCCGGACGTCATCCTGTGCCGCGCGGAAAAGCCCGTGCCGGCCGAGGAGCGTCGCAAGATCGCGCTCTTCACCAACGTCGAGCCGGACGCCGTGATCTCCGCGCACGACGCGGACTCGATCTACAGGATCCCGGCCATGCTGCACGAACAGCACCTGGACGAGATCGTCTGCCGGGTGCTGGGGATCGATCCCAAACCGGCCGATCTGTCGACCTGGAACTGGATCGTCGACCGGCTCACGCATCCGGTGCACACCGTGGACATCGCGCTGGTCGGCAAGTATGTCGACCTGACCGAGTCGTACAAATCCCTGTCCGAAGCGCTGACCCATGCCGGGATCCACACCGAGTCGCGGGTCAACATCCACTACATCGACTCCGAGGTGATCGAGCAGGAGGGCACCTCGGCGCTCGCCGGCATGGATGCGATCCTCGTGCCGGGCGGCTTCGGCAAGCGCGGCGTGGAAGGCAAGATCGCGGCGATCCAGTACGCGCGCGAGAACCGCATTCCGTACCTCGGCATCTGCCTGGGCATGCAGCTCGCAGTGATCGAGTTCGCGCGGCACGTCGCGCAGCTTGCCGGCGCGCACTCGACGGAATTCGAACCGGCGACCCCGCACCCGGTCGTGGCCCTGATCTCCGAGTGGCGCGACGCCAGCGGGCGCGTCGAAAAGCGCGATGCCGCGACCGATCTTGGCGGCACCATGCGCCTGGGCGGGCAGGTGTGCCACCTCAAGCCCGGCTCGCTCGCCGCGCGTGTCTATGGCGCGACCGAGATCGTCGAGCGGCACCGTCACCGCTACGAGGTCAACAACGCCTACCTCATGCGTCTGGAAGGTGCGGGGCTCATCATCGCCGGGCGCTCGGCGGACGGCGAGCTGTGCGAAATGATCGAGCTGGCGGACCATCCGTGGTTCCTCGCCTGCCAGTTCCATCCCGAATTCACGTCCACGCCGCGCGACGGCCATCCGCTCTTCAAGGCTTTCGTCGAGGCCGCGCTGGCACAACGTCAGGCGCGTTCATCCACTTCTTCGACAGGCGCATCGGCATGAAACTCTGTGGCTTCGAGGTCGGCATCGATCGGCCGCTGTTCGTCATCGCCGGCCCGTGCGTGATCGAATCCGAACAACTGGCGATGGATACCGCCGGGCAGCTCAAGGAAATCTGCGCGGCGCTGGACATCCCCTTCATCTACAAGTCCTCGTTCGACAAGGCCAACCGCTCGTCGACCCAGTCGTTTCGCGGGCCGGGTCTGGAAGAGGGGCTGCGCATCCTCTCCGAGGTCAGGAAACAGATCGGCGTTCCGGTATTGACCGACGTGCATGAGGACACCCCGCTGGGCGAGGTCGCTGCGGTCGTCGACGTCCTGCAGACACCGGCGTTCCTGTGCCGGCAGACCAACTTCATCCAGAACGTGGCGCGCCAGGGACTGCCGGTGAACATCAAGAAAGGCCAGTTTCTCGCGCCCTGGGACATGAAGAACGTCGTCGACAAGGCGCGCGAGGTCGGCAATACGCAGATCATGGTCTGCGAACGCGGCGTGAGCTTTGGCTACAACACGCTCATCTCCGACATGCGTGGCCTGGCGATCATGCGCGAGACCGGCTGCCCGGTGGTGTTCGACGCCACCCATTCCGTCCAGCAGCCTGGCGGTCAGGGGACGACGAGCGGCGGGCAGCGCGAATTCGTTCCGGTGCTCGCGCGCGCGGCGGTCGCCGCCGGCGTGTCCGGCGTGTTCGCCGAGACACATCCCAATCCGCAGTGCGCGCTGTCCGACGGACCCAATGCCTGGCCGCTGCATCTCATGCGCGAGCTTTTGGAAACGCTCAAAGCGATCGACGCGCTGGTCAAGGCGCGCGGCTTTATCGAGCAGCAGTTGATGAATGCCTGATCGCGCGCGCTCAGGCGATTTTCGAGAACCCAACCGAACCGAGGAAGCAAACAAGTGAGTGCAATCGTCGATGTCATCGCCCGCGAAATTCTCGACTCCCGCGGCAACCCCACCGTCGAAGCCGATGTGCTGCTGGAGTCCGGCGTCATGGGCCGTGCCGCCGTCCCGTCCGGCGCATCGACCGGCAGCCGCGAAGCCATCGAGCTGCGTGACGGCGACAAGTCCCGCTACCGCGGTCTCGGCGTCCTGAAGGCCGTCGAGCACGTCAACACGGAAATCTCCGAAGCCATCATCGGGCTGGACGTCGAGGACCAGGCCTTCATCGACCAGACGCTGTGCGAGCTCGACGGTACCGAGAACAAATCGCGCCTGGGCGCCAACGCCATCCTCGCCGTTTCCATGGCGTGCGCGCGTGCCGCCGCCGAGCAGGCCGGACTGCCGCTGTATCGCTATCTCGGCGGCGCGGCGCCCATGGCGCTGCCGGTGCCGATGATGAACATCATCAACGGTGGTGCGCACGCCAACAACAACCTCGACATGCAGGAATTCCTCATCGTCCCGGTCGGCGCGCCGAGCTTCGGCGAAGCCCTGCGCTACGGTGCGGAGGTCTTCCACACGCTGAAGAAGCTTCTCGACGACGCGGGTATGGCCACCACCGTGGGGGACGAGGGCGGTTTCGCGCCCAGCCTCGCGTCCCACGAGGCCGCCATGCAGCTGATCGTCGACGCGATCGAGAAGGCGGGCTACGTGCCGGGCGTCGACGTCGCCATCGCCGTCGACTGCGCAAGCTCGGAGTTCTACCGCGATGGCCTGTATCACCTCGCGTCCGAAGGGCTCAGCCTCGACGCCGCGCAATTCACGGATTACCTCGCCGCGTGGTGCGACAAGTTTCCGCTCATCAGCATCGAGGACGGCATGGCCGAGGGCGACTGGGACGGCTGGAAAATCCTCACCGACAAACTCGGCGGGCGCGTCCAGCTGGTCGGTGACGACATCTTCGTGACCAACACCAAGATCCTGCGCGAGGGCATCGCCGCCGGGATCGCCAATTCCATCCTCATCAAGCTGAACCAGATCGGCACGCTGTCGGAAACCTTCCAGGCCATCGAAATGGCCAAGCGCGCCGGCTATACGGCGGTGATCTCGCATCGCTCCGGCGAAACCGAGGACAGCATCATCGCCGACCTCGCCGTGGCGACCAACGCCATGCAGATCAAGACCGGCTCCCTGTCGCGTTCCGAGCGCATGGCGAAATACAACCAGCTGTTGCGCATCGAGGAAGAACTCGGCAGCGCGGCGAGCTATCCCGGCCGAGATGCTTTCCGCCAAGCTGTCTAGGTGGATCGCCCCGCTGCGCGCGCGCGGGCTGACGACCCTGCTTGCGGCGCTGGTATTGCTGATGCAATATCCGCTCTGGCTGGGAGATGGCGGCTGGCTCAAGGTGCGCGAGGGCATCCGCAAACTCGAGGCACAGGAGGCCCTCAACCAGCGTCTGCGCGAGCGTAACGAGGTTCTCATGGCGGAGGTCAGCGACCTCAAGCAGGGACAGGACGCGATCGAGGAGCGGGCGCGCAGCGAGCTGGGGATGATCGCGCCCGACGAGATCTTCATCCGCGTGGTGACGTCGCAAACGGACGGAAAAAATCGATGAGCGAGTTGCAGATTGCATTGTTGCTGATTGGCGGGGCCGTCGTGCTGGCAGTGCTGGTGTTCAACTGGGTCCAGGAACGGCGCTTCAGGAAGCAGGCGGCCAAGGCTTTCCAGGCACCAGAGCGCGATGCGCTCCTGGAAACCCCGGCCCCCCGCGAGCGCGCCCGGGTCGAGCCCGGCTTCACCGAGCCGGTGTTCGACGGCATCGACGACGTGCAGGGGCTCGACGAGCCGTCGCACCCCAGGATCGATCTCGGCGACATCGCTCCCACGCGCCCGCAGCCAGCCGGGCCCACACTGCAGCCAGCCGGGCCCACGCTGCGGCCCGCGGCGCCGGCGGCCAAAGCGCCGGTGTCGCCGCCCCCGCCGCCCAAGGCGGCCGTGGAGGCCGTCGCCGCGCCGATCGACGAGTTGATCGAGTACCGTATCCGCATCGTCGGCGACGGCATCCTCGCAAGCGTGTTCGCCGACGCCATGAACCGTACCCGTTCGCTGGGCAAGGCGGTGCGCTGGCTGGGCCTGCCGGTCGGCGCGACAGCCTGGCAGGAGGTGCAGCCGTGGCGCGAGCTGCACCTGCAGGAAGTCGACATCGCCGTCCAGCTTGCCGATCGCAACGGCGCGGTCGAGGAGAGCACGCTCGCCGACGTGTGCGCGCTCGCCAAGTCGATCGCCCAGCAACACGGGCTGCGCTTCGCGTGTGACGACGTCGCCGAAGCGGTCGAGCGCGCGCAGGCCATCGACCGCTTCTGCGTCGACGTCGACGTGCTCATCGGCCTGAACATCGTCGCCCGCAGCGGCGGAACGCTCAGTCCCGCGCGCATCCTCGCGGAGGCGCAGAACGCCGGCATGGTGCGTGCGGCGGACGGCAGCCTGGCCCTGCGCGACAGCCGCGGCGAAGTGCTCTACACCCTCAGCACCCACGATGGCGAAGCCTTCGACGGGGACGCGGCGCGCGAGGGCGTGGCGGGCGTCACGTTGCAGTTCGACGTCCCGCGCGTGCCGGACGGCGTGCGCATCTTCGACGACATGGTCGCCTTCGGGCGCAAGCTCGCCAACGAGGCCGGCGGCCTGCTGGTCGACGACAACATGAAGCCGCTCACCGACACCGGCATCGCAAAAATCCGCCAGCAACTCGCCAGCATCTACGAGCGCATGGAAGCGCGCGGGGTGCCGCCCGGTTCGCGGCGCGCGCTGCGCCTGTTCTCCTGACGATGGCCGGGCGCCAGGCCGACGACGCTATCCGCGCCCGGATCGACGCGCTGCGGCGCGAGATCGAGGAGCACAATTACCGCTATTACGTGCTCGACGCGCCGACCATTCCGGACGCCGAATACGACAGACTGTTTCGCGAGTTGCAGGCGCTCGAGGCCGCGCATCCCGAACTCGTCACCCCGGATTCGCCCACCCAGCGCGTGGGGGCGGCGCCCGCGTCGGCGTTCCGGCAGGTCACCCATCGCCAGCCCATGCTGTCCCTCAACAACGCCTTCTCCGACGAGGAAGTGGCGGCCTTCGACCGGCGCGTGCGCGAGGGACTGGGTCATCCCGCGGACGACATCGAATACGCCGCCGAGCCCAAGTTCGACGGGCTGGCCGTCAATCTCACCTACGAGAACGGCGTCCTGGTGCAGGGCGCGACGCGCGGCGACGGCTACACCGGCGAAGACGTGACCGCCAATCTGCGCACCATCAGGTCCATTCCCCTCGGCCTTGCGGGCGACACGCGGCCCGCGCTCCTGGAAGTGCGCGGCGAGGTCATCATGCTGCACCGCGATTTCGAGCGCCTCAACCAGGAACAGCGGGGGCGCGGCGAGAAGGAATTCGTCAATCCCCGCAACGCCGCCGCCGGCAGTCTGCGCCAGCTCGACCCGCGCGTGACGGCGAGCCGCCGCCTGCATTTCTTCGCCTACGGGATCGGCGCGTGCGAGGGCTGCCCGCCGTGGGAAACGCATGACGCGGTGATGCGCGCGCTGGCCGGGATGCGCTTCCCGGTGAGCGGCGAGCGCGCCGTGGTGCGCGGGCTTGACGGGCTGCTCGGGTATTTCCGCCACATCGGCGCGCTGCGTCCGCGGCTGCCGTTCGATATCGACGGCGTGGTGTACAAGGTCAATTCGCTCGCCGACCAGGAGCGGCTCGGCTACGTGTCGCGGGCGCCGCGCTGGGCGCTTGCGCACAAGTTTCCGGCCGAAGAGGCGCTCACCGTGGTCGAGGACATCATCGTGCAGGTCGGGCGCACGGGCGCGCTGACGCCGGTGGCCAAACTGCGCCCGGTCTTCGTCGGCGGGGTGACGGTGTCGCACGCGACCTTGCACAACCAGGACGAGATCGACCGCAAGGACGTGCGCATCGGCGACACGGTCTATGTGCGCCGCGCGGGCGACGTGATTCCCGAGATCGTCGCCGTGGTCCTGGAAAAACGTCCGCATCCGCCGCCGCCGCGGTTCGACATCCTCGAACGCTATCCGGTCTGTCCGGTATGCGGCTCGCGGGTCGTGCGCCTGCCCGGCGAAGCCGTCGCACGCTGTACCGGGGGGCTCTATTGCCCGGCGCAGCGCAAGCAGTCGCTGCTGCACTTCGCCTCGCGCCGCGCGATGGATATCGACGGCCTGGGCGAGAAGCTGGTGGACCAGCTCGTCGATCAGGGACTGGTGAAAACCCCCGTCGATCTGTATCGCCTGGACGTGCCCACGCTCGCCCGCCTCGAACGCATGGGCGAAAAATCCGCGCAGAAACTCATCGCCGCGATCGACAGGAGCCGCCACACCACGCTCGCCCGCTTCATCTATGCGCTCGGTATCCGCAATGTCGGAGAGGCGACGGCGCGTGACCTGGCACATCATTTCGGTTCGCTCGACGCGCTGATGAACGCGGACGAGGCGGCGCTGATGGCGGTCCCCGACATCGGCCCGGTGGTCGCCGAATCCATCCGCCAGTTCTTTGCCGAACCGCACAACCGGCAGGTCATCGCGGGTTTGCGGCGGGTCGGCGTGACCTGGCCGGAACGGCGTGAGGCGAGCGCCCGGACGGCGTTGACCGGCAAGACCTTCGTGCTCACCGGAACGCTGGCGAGCATGACCCGCGACGAAGCGCGCGAACGCATCGAGGCCGCCGGCGGCAGGGTGTCGGCCAGCGTGTCCAAAAAGACCGACTACGTCGTCGCCGGCAGCGAGCCCGGCAGCAAGCTTGCGCGGGCGCGCGAGCTCGGCGTGCCGGTGCTCGACGAGGCCGGATTCCTGGCGCTCCTGGGCGAGAACGACACACATCCGAGGAAAACGACGTGAAACAAGTCAAGAAAGCGGTGTTTCCGGTGGCGGGCCTGGGCACGCGCTTCCTGCCGGCGACCAAGGCCAGCCCCAAGGAAATGCTGCCCATCGTCGACAAGCCGCTCATCCAGTACGCGGTCGAGGAAGCCATGGCTGCCGGCATCAGCGACATCATTTTCATCAGCAGCCGCACCAAGCGCACCGTCGAGGACCATTTCGACAAGGCCTACGAGCTGGAGACCGAACTCGCCGCGCGCGGCAAGCATCGTGACCTCGAACGCGTGCAATCCATTCGCCCCGGCGGCGTCAATTTCATCTACATCCGCCAGGCCGAGGCCCTGGGGCTGGGCCATGCCGTGCTGTGCGCACGTCCGGTGATCGGCAACGAGCCCTTCGCGGTCATCCTCGCCGACGACCTGATCGACGCCGAACCACCGGTGATGAAGCAGATGGTCGACCAGTACGACTATTACCAGTGCTCGATCCTGGGCGTGCAGCAGGTCGCGCCCGAGGACACCGCGTCCTACGGCATCGTCGATGCCACGGCCATGGCCGAGCGCATCTCGCGCGTGAACGCCATCGTCGAAAAGCCCAAACCGGAAGTCGCGCCCTCCAACCTCGGGGTCGTCGGGCGCTACATCCTCACGCCGCGCATCTTCCACCACATCGACGCGCTCACGCCCGGTGCCGGCGGCGAACTGCAGCTCACCGACGCCATCGCCGCCCTGCTGAAGGAACAGCAGGTGCTCGCCTATGCCTTCGACGGCGTGCGTTACGACTGCGGCAGCAAACTCGGCTATCTCAAGGCCAGCGTCGAATACGCGTTGAAGCACAGCGAAGTCAGCGACGACTTCGCCGCCTATCTCAAGTCCCGCGTCTGCTGATTACCGCCTGGGCGGCTCGGCGCCGTGCAGGAACACGGCCGCTTCGAGGGCGTCCGGCGCCGCCATGCCCTGCGCCAGAAGCGCAGCAACGATGCCGGTCAGACGGTCGCCGGAGCCGGCCTGCGCCAGATGCGGCCCGCCGCTGGTGTTGATCGCGTAGCCGCCGTCGGGATGGGCGACGACCGTGCCCGCGCCCTTGAGGGCGACATGCGCGCGCCAGCGTTGCGCCAGACGCCGCGCCGCTTCGACGCGCGCATCCTGGATGCGCGCGGGATCGGTGGCGAGCAGGCGCGCCGCCTCGCCGGGGTGGGGCGTGAGCACCGTCGGCGCGGTGCGCCGGGCCGCGCGATCGGCAAGCGCCGGGTCTGCGGCCATGAGGTTCAGCGCATCGGCATCGAGCACCAGCGGGCACGGTGCGGCGAGCGCCGCCGCCAGGAGGGCATGCGCACGCGTCGCCTGGCCGAGACCGGGACCGACCGCCAGAACCGAAAGCGCGCTCGCGGCGAGGGCCTCGGGTGTCGCGAACATCAGTCGCGGCTCGCCGTAATCCACCGCCAGCCGTTCGTCGAGCACGCCGAGCGTGACCAGCCCGGCGCCGTATGCGAGCGCCGCGCGGCCGGCGATCAGCGCCGCACCGACCATGCCCGGCGCGCCGCCGATGATGCCGACACGGCCGAAATCGCCCTTGTGGCTGTTGCGTTTGCGTGGCGGCAGACGGTGGCGCGGCTGCAGACGGGTGAGCGCGAACCCCGTGCTTTGCGCCGCCGGCACCCCCAGCGTGTCGACGAGAATCTGCCCCGCACAGTCCGGCCCGTCGCCGGTCAGCAGCCCCGGCTTGGCAGCGATGAAGGTCAGGGTGTGATCCGCGCGGATCGCAGCGCCGCGAATCCGGCCGCTGTCCGCGTCGAGTCCGCTCGGCACATCGAGCGCCAGGCGCCGGCACGCCAGCGCATTGGCACACCCGATCCACTGCGCGACCCTGCCGTCCACCGCGCGCGTGAGCCCCACGCCGAAAAGCCCGTCGATCACCAGACCGAAACGCCCGCGCGAAGGCATGTCCGCGAGGCACGTGCCGCCGCACGCCAGCCATTGCGCATGGGCGCGCCGCGCATCGGCCGGCAGGCGTGCCGGATCCCCCGCGCTTGCGAGCACGACATCGAACCCCTTGCCGAGCAGATGCCGCGCCGCAACGAACGCATCGCCGCCATTGTTGCCCGGCCCCGCGAGCACCAGCACCGGCGAACCGTCATCGCGCGCCAGCAAAGCCGCCAGATCCGCCGCCGCCGCGCCTGCCCGCGCCATCAGATCCCCAGGCGGATTGTTCGCAAGCCAATCGGCCTCGATCGCGCGGATTTGCGCAGCGGTACAGAGTCCAGGCGAAACCAGCGACAGCAGCGCGACGGGCATGGTGGTCAAGGCGCCTTTCGGGCGCGTCGTTTCGGGAAGGCGGGAACGAATCATAACGCCCCGTGCGACATCGAGGCGGACAGGATGGGGCACAAGGGGCACGCCGAGGCGACCGGAGCTGGCCGGTTGCTATCCGCGCCCGGCCGTGAGGCCGGGCGATGCATCGAGCAGGTTATACGCAGCCATCGACGCCTGGTTGTTTCAATCCGCGCCCGGCCGTGAGGCCGGGCGATGCCGAAATCCGCTACCCGATTCAT
>Ga0272446_1000540_pt1 | contig 59449 bp, 45 predicted proteins | sample YNPCB0061_FD_194587 | JGI IMG/M metagenome (GOLD analysis project Ga0272446, IMG submission 194587) | Hot spring microbial mat communities from Yellowstone National Park, WY, United States - YNP-CB-006-1 | ecosystem: Environmental > Aquatic > Thermal springs > Hot (42-90C) > Sediment | place... | reverse complement strand
CGATCGCATCCCCGCAATTCCTATGCCCTACACTATCCTGATGCTCGCCTCCACGAGCTTCTTCTCCGACTACGGGAACCACGTTCGCATCTGGGAGGAGGCGCGGGCGATCCAGCGGCGCGGGCACCGACTGGTGCTGGCAACCTACCACAATGGCGATGACATGCCCGGCCTCGACATCCGCCGCTCCTGGGATGTCCCCTGGATCAAACGGGCCGTGGTCGGTTCGTCGCGCCACAAACTCTACCTCGACGTGGGCCTCGCCTGGCGGGCGCTGCGAGTGGCGCTCAGCGTGCGCCCCGACATTATCCACGCCCACACCCACGAGGCGGCCGCGATCGGCCTGCCGCTGCAGCGCCTGTGCAACGCGCCGCTCATCCTCGATTATCAGGGTAGCATGACCAGCGAGATGCTCGACCATGGCTTCCTCACGGAGCGCCATCCCCTGTACCTGCCCCTGGCCCGCCTTGAGCGGCTGCTCAACCAGCGTGCTGACGCCGTCACCACCTCGACCCACAATGCCGCAGCGTTGCTCCGCCGCGATGGCTCGGTGGCGCCCGAACGGCTCTTCGCCGTGCCCGACGGCGTCGACACCGAGCGCTTCCGCCCCTACGACGGCTCGCCGGCCTGGGCCGCCCAGCGCGCCGAACTGCGTGCCCAACTCGGTATTCCCGAAGGCCGCCGGATCGTGGTCTACATCGGGCTGCTGGCCCCCTACCAGGGCACCAACCTGCTGATCGACGCGGCGCGCATCCTGTTGAGCCGGCGCCCCGATGTGCACTTCCTGATTATGGGCCATCCGGACCCCCATAGCTACCGCCGCTACGCCGCGAGCCTCGGCGTCGCCGGGCACGTCACCCTTCCCGGGCGGATCATCTACCGCGACCTGCACAGCTACCTCGCGCTCGGCGACGTGGCAGTGGCCCCCAAGATGAGCCTCACCGAGGGCAACGGCAAGATCGCGAACTATATGGCGATGGGCCTGCCCACCGTCGCCTTCGCAACCCCGGTGGCCCGCGAGATCCTCGGCGATGCCGGCATCTATGCGCGCCTGGGCGACGCCAGCGACCTGGCCGCAAAGCTGGAACTGGTCCTCGACGACCACGAGCTCGCCGCCCGGCTCGGCGCCGCTGCCCGCGCCCGCGCCGTGGCCGAGCTCTCCTGGGAGCGGGCGGTGCTCAGCCTTGAGACCATCTACCAATTGGCCCTCGCGCGCCGGCGCGCGCGGACGGCGCCCGCCCCCACTGCATACCACGAAGACCCCACACCGCGCCTCTAATACCAGTTTCACGTGAACACTCCGCACGCAGCGTTGCGTCGAAGCGCACCTGGACGCCTTGCGCGACAATCTGCCATCCGCAATCTACAATCTGAAATGGTATAAGGCGTCCAGATGCCATCGTTCAGCGATCTGTCACTTGACACTGCTACCGAGCAGATCTATACTAACCGTGGGCCGGATGCCGGCCCTACCCGTGCGTTCGATGGCGCGACGAGCATACGGTGCTCGTCACGCGGCGCTGAGGCGATGTTGCCCCCTCTGCCGTGGCCGTGGACGCGTTCGACAAGGACATATGGAAGGTAGTCATCAACCGAATCGACGTGGCCCGATCCAGTGCGTAGCATGCGCGCTACCGGGTGCGGTCGAGCAGTTGTTGAGCTGACGCAGCGCCTCGCCCCGGGGCGCGCTCGTCGCGCCCTGCTCATCGCCCCCGGCAGCCTCGCCGGGGTTCTTTGATCCCCCACGCTCATCGGGCCCCCACGCGCGCGGCCGCGCTTGCCGCGGTCCTGTCCAGGAGGCACCGATGATCGCGATCCGTACTGCCAGTGAGCGCGCTGCGCTTCGCATGCCCCCGATCCGACCGACCATCCACACCATCCCCGCCAGCGGCGAGCTCGTGTACGAGCCCGCGTTGAGCTTTCCCAGGCATACCACGGCGCAGCAGGTGATCGACGCGCTGCGCATGATGCGCCCCGGCGACCAGAGCGTCTACTACCTGTTTGTCACTGGCGAGGAGGACCGGCTCGTCGGCGTGGTCAGCCTGCGCCAGATCGTCACCGCCGCACCTGACACCCGGATCGAGGCCCTGATGAGCCCCGAGGTGGTCAGCCTGCCGGCCACGATGCCCGCCGAGGAGCAGGCACATATCCTCGGCGACTCGGGTTTCCTCGCCCTGCCGGTGGTGGACGAAGCCGGGCGCCTCGTCGGTAGCCTGGACGCGACCGAGTTGCTCGATACGGTCGAGGAAGAGGCCACCGAGGATATGTATCGCCTGGCCGGCGTGGCCGCCGACGAAGAGATCGCGCGGCCGATCACCCACGCTGCCCGCGACCGGATCTTCTGGCTGGTCATCAATCTGGCCACCGCGTTCCTGGCCGCAGCAGTCGTCAGCCAGTTCACGGGGGTCATCGCCCAGGCGGCCATGCTGGCCGCGTTTATGCCGGTCGTGGCTGGCCAGGGCGGCAACGCCGGCACACAGACGCTCACCTTTATCGTGCGCTCGCTCGCCCTCGGCGCGGTGAGCTTCCGCAATGCCCGCCAGACCCTGCTGCGCGAGTTGTTCATCGGGGTCTGCAACGGGCTCTCGATCGGGCTGCTGGTCGGCCTGATCGGCTGGCTCTGGCAGGGGAACGCCGCTCTGGGGATCGTGATCGGCCTGGCCATGCTCGGCAACCTGATCCTGGCCTCGCTGGCCGGCGTGATCGTGCCGCTGACCCTTAAGGCGCTCAAGATCGACCCGGCCCTGGCCTCGTCGATCTTCGTCACCACCGTGACCGATGTCTGCGGCTTCGCCCTCTTCCTCGGCCTTGGCGCCCTGGCCCTGGGGATGGGGCATCTGTGATACCGTGTTGCATCAGCGCCTTACAGCAACTGCACCACCCCCAGCTGATAGATCGTCGTGTGGCGGTAGGTCTCGCCGGGGCGCAGGATGGTGGAGGGGAAGGCGGGCTGGTTGGGCGCGTCAGGGAAGTGTTGTGCCTCCAGGCAGAAGCCGGCATAGCGGTGGTAGACCTGGCTGCCCTTGCCGCGCACGCTGCCGTCGAGGGCGTTGCCTGTGTAGAGCTGCACCCCGGGCTGGGTCGTGTAGAGCTCTAGCACGCGCCCGCTCCGTGGCTCGACGACCCGCGCCGCAAGCATGGCCAGATCCCCCGCACTGCGCAGCACAAAGCAGTGGTCGTAGCCGCCGGCGTAGCGCAGTTGCTCGTCGTCAGCATCGAGCCGCGCCCCGAGCAGGGCCGGCGTGGTGAAGTCCAGCGGCGTGCCGGCAACGGCGCGCCGCTCGCCGGTCGGGATCAGGGTTGCGTCGACGGGCAAAAAGTCGTCGGCAGCCAGGTATAGTTCGTGGCCCAGCACATCGCCCCCGCCGGCCAGGTTGAAGTAGCCATGGCTGGTGAGATTGAGTGGCGTGGGCCGGTCGGTCGTGGCCGCGTAGTCGATGTACAGCGCGCCACGGTTGTGCAGCAGATAGCTGACGGTGATGGCCAGGGCCCCCGGGTAGCCACCCTCGCCGTCGGGGCTGAGGTAGCGCAGGGTCAGGCCGGGGCCGTCCGGCCCGCTGCTCGGCTCGGCCTGCCAGACGACCTGGTGCAGGCCCGCCGGACCGCCATGCAGGTGGTGCGGCCCGTTATTGCACGGCAGGTGGTAGGCGACCCCGTCCAGGCTGAAGCAACCGTTGGCGATGCGATTGGCATAGCGGCCGATCAGGCTGCCGAAGTAGGGATGGGCACCCAGGTAGGGGGCGAGTGTATCGAAGCCGAGCAGCACATCGGCCAGCGCGCTGCTCCGGTCCGGCGCCTGCAGCCCCACCAGCGTGGCGCCGTAGTCAGTCACGCGGGCCACCAGGCCGGCCGCACAGCGCAGCGTGAACAACTCCACCTCGCGCCCGTCAGCGGTATGGCCAAACAGTTCGCGGGTCATGCTCCTCATAGCGACTCCAGATCCTCAGATTGACAGATAACTCCACCCGGCTCCCCTGGACGATCGGCGGTGAAAGCGGGGCGCGTAGGCTTTGCACAGCCTTCGCGCGCCTTTGACATTTGCCAGACGGCGCAGTATAGTTTGTGGGCTGCTAGATACGCCAGCTATAGGAGGATCCCGATGACGAAGAAGTGGGTCTACCTCTTCCGCGAGGGTGACGCGACGATGCGCGATCTGCTCGGCGGTAAGGGGGCAGGCGTGGCGGAAATGACGCGCACCGGCGTCCCGGTGCCCCCTGGCTTTACGATCACCACCGAGGCGTGCAACGCCTATTATGCCAATGGCCAGGAGGCCCCCGAGGGGCTCTGGGAACAGGTCTTCGAGGCGCTCAAGGACATTGAGGCGCAGACGGGCAGGAAGTTCGGCGACCCGTCGAACCCGCTGCTCGTCTCGGTGCGCTCGGGCGCCAAGTTCTCGATGCCGGGCATGATGGACACGGTGCTCAACCTCGGCCTGAACAAGGAGACGCTCGCCGGGCTGGCGAAGCTGACCAATAACCCGCGCTTCGCCGCCGATGCCTACCGCCGCTTCATCCAGCTCTTCGGCAAGATCGTGCTCGGGGTCGAAGGCGAGCGCTTCGAGCACGTGATGGACGAGCGCAAGGGCCACGGTCAGCGCCAGGATACCGACCTTAGCGCCGATGAACTGCTGTCGATCGCCGAGGAGTTCAAGGCGATCATCAAGCAGGACGTCGGCGTCGACTTCCCCGAGGATCCCAGCGAGCAGCTGCGCGAGGCCGTGATGGCCGTGTTTCGCTCCTGGAACGGCCGCCGCGCCCGCGACTACCGGCGCATCAACAAGATCTCGGACAGCCTCGGCACCGGGGTGAACGTGCAGGCGATGGTTTTCGGCAACATGGGCGATGACTCGGCCACCGGCGTGGCCTTCACCCGCAACCCCGCCACCGGCGAAGCCGAGATCTTCGGCGAATACCTGGTCAACGCCCAGGGCGAAGACGTGGTGGCCGGTGTGCGCACGCCCCAGCCGATCTCCAAGCTCAAGGAGACGATGCCCGAGGTCTACGACCAGTTCCACGCCATCGCCAAGCAACTCGAGACCCACTACAAAGACGTTCAGGACGTTGAGTTTACCATCGAGCGCGGCAAGCTCTGGATGCTGCAGACCCGTGCCGGCAAGCGCACCGGCGCTGCGGCGGTGAAGATCGCCGTGGATATGTGCCACGAGGGCCTGATCGACAAGGCCACCGCCGTCCAGCGCGTCGACCCGGCAGCCCTCGACCAGTTGCTCCATCCTACCATCGACCCCAGGGCCCGCAAGACGGCCAACCCGCTCACCACCGGCCTGCCTGCCTCGCCGGGCGCGGCCAGCGGCAAGGCGGTGTTCGACCCCGATGAGGCTGAGCATCTGGCCAATGTCGGCGAGAAGGTGATCCTCATCCGTGTCGAGACCGCCCCCGAGGACTTCCACGGTATGGTCGCCGCCCAGGCTATCCTCACCGCCCGCGGCGGCATGACCAGCCACGCCGCCGTCGTCGCCCGCGGTATGGGCAAACCCTGTGTGGCCGGCGCCGGCGAGCTGCGCATCAGCTACCCCGACCAGTCGGTGACCGTCAATGGCACGACGATCCGCAAGGGCGAGTGGATGACGCTCGACGGCAGCACCGGTGAGGTCTTCGCCGGCCAGATGCCGACTGTGCAGCCCGAGCTCTCGGGCGACTTCGCCGAGTTGATGAGCTGGGCCGATGAGTTTCGCAAGCTCGGCGTGCGCGCCAACGCCGACATTCCCCGCGACGCCGAGGTGGCCCGTGGCTTCGGCGCCGAGGGCATCGGGCTCTGCCGCACCGAGCACATGTTCTTCGAGGGCGACCGCATCGACGCCGTGCGCGAGATGATCATTGCCGATACCGAAGAGGAGCGCCGCGCTGCCCTGGCCAAGATCGAGCCGCTGCAGCAGAGCGACTTTGAGGGCCTCTTCCGCGCGATGGACGGCCTGCCGGTCACCATCCGCACCCTCGACCCGCCGCTGCACGAGTTCCTGCCCCACGATGAGCACGAGATCGAAGCCCTGGCCCAGAAGCTCGGCGTGGACCCGAAGAAGGTCAAGAGCCGCGTCGATGGTCTGCGCGAGGCCAACCCGATGCTCGGCTTCCGTGGCTGCCGCCTCGGCCTGATCTACCCCGAGATCACTGAGATGCAGGCGCGGGCGATCTTCAAGGCCGCCGTCACGGTCAAGAAGGAGGGGATCGATGTGCACCCCGAGGTGATGATCCCGCTTGTCGGCATCATCACCGAGCTCAAGCCCCAGGAAGAACTGGTGCGCCGCGTGGCCAGCGAGGTCTTCGCCGAAGCCGGGATCGAGATCCCCTACCTGGTCGGCACCATGATCGAGCTGCCGCGGGCCGCCCTCACCGCCGATGAGATCGCCGAGGTGGCCGAGTTCTTCAGCTTCGGCACCAACGACCTGACCCAGACCACCCTCGGTCTCTCGCGCGATGACTCAGGTCGCTTCCTGCCGCTGTATGTCGAGCGCAAGATCCTGCGCGATGACCCGTTCCAGACCCTCGATCAGCAGGGTGTCGGCCAGCTGGTGCAGATCGGCACCGAACGGGGCCGCAAGACCCGCCCGAACCTGAAGGTGGGGATCTGCGGCGAGCACGGCGGCGACCCGGCCTCGGTCGAGTTCTTCCACAAGGTGGGCCTCAACTACGTGAGTTGCTCGCCCTTCCGTGTCCCGATCGCTCGCCTGGCGGCAGCCCAGGCTGCCCTTGGTGAGGCCAAACGCGACAAGTAACCCCGGTCAGGGCGAAGCATTGGCTGCGCCAATGCTTCGCCCTGACCTCTGATCGTGGTCCGATACCCCGTCACCGCCGCCGTGTCCGTGGCGGCGCCAAGCCCCGGTGACCCGTCAGTCGGCGGCGCTGGCCCGCGGCTGTGCAGCCACCCCCGTCTGACGAACCGTCGGCATGTGCGTGCGGTAGCTGATTGTGATCCGGCCTTCGAGCCGTGGGTTGATCGTCTTGTTCGGCTGGGCCTCGATGTACTCCTGGACTACGTCGGCATCGATCAGGAAGGTGTTGAGCTGGTTGGTGCCGCCGCCGACCGAGGGGTCGGCCTGGTCGCCGGCTGGCGTGAAGACGGTGTAGCCATCACCGCCATTGAGCAAGAAGCTGTTGGTCACCACCCGATAGGTCTTGCTCAGGTCGAGTGGCACGTAGTCCTCACCTTCGAGGATCTCAACCTTGAGTACCCGCCTGCCGGGCCGCGCCGGGATGGCCGGCTGGGTCGAGGTGGCGGGGTAGGGCGGCTGCGCCGACGGGTCATTGGGGTTCACTACGACCCGGATGCCGGAGAGTTGGGCGAAGCGGCCGGTGCTGGGCGGATTGCGGTCGGCGCCCACAGTGGGCCGGGGCGGCAGGACGCTGTAGCCAACTTCGAGCGCGGCTTTGAGCTGCGCACCCGTGAGATCTACATAGCTGAGCGTATTGCCAAATGGCATGACCTCGCGCAGCCGGCCCACGGTGAGGATACCCTGCGGCAGGCTGGTGCGGATGCCACCGCCATTCACAATTGCGACGATCGGGACGCCTGCGGGGTTGCCACCCGCTTTGATGATGCGGTCGCGGAACGCATCGGCGATCAGATTGCCGATGGCCGTCTCGCGGGCGCGTACGTCCGTGTTGGGCAACTCCACCAGCGAGGCGCCAAAGATCTGGTTGTTGAGCTGGTCGATGCGCGGTTTGAAGATCGTGGTGATGGCGTTCTCAAAGCCGGCATCGGCGGTCACTTGCGTGGCTGGCTCGCCGGGCAGCGGCTCGCGGCTCGCGGGCACATTGTTGGCCCAGACTGGCAGCACGGCGCTGGCCGCACCAACACTGCTCACGCGCCCGTCGGCATCGAAGCCGACCACCAGGTCGCCGATCCACTTGCCCCACTCCCAGTCCTGAACGACAACCACGTCGTCGTCGTTGCGGTCCTTGATGATCTGCGGGTAGACGGCGACTGGCGAGGCGCCCGGGGTGAGCGGCAGTCCTGCCGGCAGCAGCGGCGTATGTGAGTGGCCGCCAACAATGATATTCAAGCCGCGCACCGCCGCGGCAAGCGCCCGGTCACCATCGTAGCCGATGTGTGAGAGACAGATCACGGTGTCGCAGTTATTTGGGGCGCCTCGCAGGAAGTCAACCTGGGCCTGGACCAGGGTGGCATACTCGGCGTCGAAGCTGACATCCCGCGAGGGGCTGGCGATGTTGGGCGTATCGGCCGTGGTCAGGCCAAAGATCCCGACCCGCACACCGCTGGGCAGCGTGCGGATCACCGCTCGTGCCCAGGTGCCGCCCGTCGTCCAGAGGGCGCCCGCGAAGAGCGGCGCCAGCGGCGATGCGCCACCGGCCGTGATGTTGGCATTGACGATCGGGAAGGTGGTCGGGTCGGCGGGCGTGTAGCTCGTCCCCGTGATGAAGTCGGCCAGCGCCTGATCGCCAAGATCGAACTCGTGGTTGCCGAAGGTGACGGCATCGTAGCCAAGCCGGTTGTAGAAGTAGTGGTCGGCCTGGCCACGCCAGGCGTTGAAGTACAGCGTCCCCTGGAACACATCGCCGGCATCGAGAAACAGTTTATCCTGCTGATAGGTGGCATTCGCCGTCCAGGAGGTATCAGCGCGGATCTGGGCGAAGAGGGTCTGGCGACGGGAGACGCCGCCGAGGTTACGCGTGCCACTGGCCGACCCGGCGCGGATGGTGATGCCGGTGGCGGGCTCGATGCGAGAATGGTGGTCGTTGGTGTGGATCAGGCGCAGCTGGCGCACCTCGGGGCCGGCGGCTGCGGTGACGATCCGCCAGCCCCCAGCGTAGCGGTAGAGCACCGCGCCGGCCCCGAGGGCAACGGCGCCTTTGAGAAACCGACGGCGTGACAGCGTGGTCATGCATTCCCCCTACTTGCAGACGCTACGCCGGGCGTGCTATAACGACACCCGGTAGCATGCGATCGGCAGACACCCGCCCCGCGCAACGCACGAGGGCTGCGACCGTGTACATTGCAGCAGTACGATGTCGGTAGGATACACGAATCGCGCCGATTGTACCGATTCGCTGTAAACCAGTGATGAAGAAATGATTAAGCCCGGATTGTGAATTGCTAAAGGAGCGCCCGATGCACCAGGCCCCCCCCTCGATCCTGGCCGCTTTCGTTGCCTATGCTACGACCACGCCGGCACGCGCCTGCCTGATCTGGGAAGGGCGAACGACCAGCTATGGCGAGCTGCTGAGCCTGGCGGGCGACTGGGCCGCTGCGTTCACCGGCATGGGGGTGCAGCACGGCGACCGGGTCGGGCTCTTCCTGCCGAGCAGCCCGGCCTTCCTGGGAGCCTACCTGGGCGCCCAGCTCTGCGGCGCTGCGGTGGTGCTGATCAACACCCAGTATCGCCAGGCAGAGCTGAGCCACATCCTGGCCGATAGTGCGCCGCGGGTGGTGGTGACTGACGAGTCCGGCGCCGCGCTTGTCGCCCAGGCAGCGGAGAGCAGCCATGGCGCGCCGGCAACCCTGCGGCTGCCGACGGGCGCGCCGCTACCCACGACGGTGCACGCTGGCGCCGGCCAATCCCTGCTCGCCCGCCTGCCGGACGGACTGCCCCAGGCAGGCGATCTGGCCATCCTCGCCTACACCTCCGGCACCACCGGGCGCGCCAAGGGCGCGATGCTCACCCACGGCTGCCTGGCCGCCAACAGCGCCGCCGTGACAACTGCCTGGCGCTGGACGGCAAGCGACCGGCTCTTGCTCACCCTGCCGCTGTTTCACATCCACGGGCTGGGCGTCGGCGTGCATGGGACCCTGCTCAGCGGCGCCAGCCTCGCGCTGTGGCCGCGCTTCGAACCCGACGAGGTGCTGCAGGCCCTGGCCAGTGGCGCCTCCACGCTGTTCTTCGGTGTGCCAACGATGTACACCCGGCTGATCGCAGCGGCCCAGGCCGCCCCGCAGCTGGCGCGCCAGGCCGGCCAGGCAGTGCGCCTCTTCGTCTCAGGCTCGGCACCACTCGCCCCACAGACCTTCGCCGCGTTCGAGCAGTTGTTCGGACAGCGCATCCTGGAACGCTATGGCATGACCGAGACAGGCATGAACCTGACCAATCCCTACGACGGCGAGCGCCGCCCCGGCACCGTAGGCATGCCCTTCCCGGGCCAGGAGGCCCGCGTGGTCGATCTGCAGACCCGCGCACCACTGCCCGATGGCACGATCGGCGAGATCCAGGTGCGTGGCCCCCACGTCTGCGCGGGCTACTGGCGTAACCCCACGGCCACCGCCGAGGTCTTCCACCCCGACGGCTGGTTCAGCACCGGCGACCTGGGCTGGCGCAGCGCCGACGGCTACTATACGATCACCGGCCGCGCCCGCGAGCTGATCATCAGCGGCGGCTACAACATCTATCCACGCGAAGTGGAGGAGACCCTGCTGGCCCACCCCGGGGTCGCCGAGTGCGCGGTCTTCGGCCTGCCCGACCCCGAGTTCGGCGAGCGGGTGGCCGCGGCGATCGTGCCACACGACCCGGCGACCCCGCCCACCGCCGAGGAACTGGAGGCCTTCTGCCGTGAGCGGCTGGCCGCCTACAAGCGCCCGCGCGTGGTGTACCACGTGGCAAGCCTGCCACGCAACGCGCTGGGCAAGGTCCAGAAGCACGAGCTCCGCGCCCAGCTCGTGGGCTGACACCATGCGCATTTGCGCCCGCTCCGCTGCGTACACTGGTCGTAGTGAGCCATCACTGACGACGCGACCGACGACGAGCGCAGCGGGGCACTATGGACCGTGATCTCCCCCATTCCGGCGACCCGCTCCTGCAGCGGGCGCTAGCCGCCGGTGAGCAGGCCTGGCGGCGCGGCGACCTGCGAGACGCGCACCTGCTCCTCGAGCTGGCCCTGAGCCGCGCCCGCTGGCGCAACGACCCGGCCGGCATGCTCAGCGCGGGCCAACTGCTCGGCCATGTCGCCTATGCGGCCGGCGATCTCGAAGGGGCCTGTGTGTACCACCTGGAGGTGCTCGATCGCAGCCGGGCGCTCGGGCTGGCGCTTGGCGAAGCCTCGGCCCTCCACAACCTCGGGCTGGTGGCCGCTGCGCAGGGCGAGCCGGCGCTCGCCCACCAGCTGATCACCGCGGCGGCGACGCGCTACACGGCCCTTGGCCATGCCCAGGGGGCGGCGGACGCCCACGCCAACCTGGAGCGCCTGGCAACACAGTGGGCGCGGGCGTCCGGCGGAGATGACGAGCGTGGCTGAGCAGCGCCAGGATCATACGGCGCAGCAGCGCCTGCTGGAGGGCTGGCTGCCCCTGGCCCAGGAGGCCAACCTGCGCTACGGCTGGGGGCTCGACGCCGCGGGCCTGGAGGCGCTGATCCTCGGCGCCGCGCCGGCGCTCCAGCGCGTACGGAGTACGTTCGAGGCCTATGCTATACTCTGGAGCAGCTACAGCCATGCCCAGCGCACGCGGACCAGCCCATGACCCACCCTACTGGCGGCACCAAGCGCAGTTCCTGGCTCACCTTCCGGCGGCGCCTGCTGCTGGTGCGCACCCTGCTGCGCAGTGCGGCCACCAGTGCCGACCTGGTGGCTGCGATCAATGCCGAGCTTGGTGATCAGGGCTATCCAGCGGCGGCAAGCGCAGCACTCAAACACGACTTCGACGCGCTCAAGGGTGAGTATGGCTGCCTGATCCGCTACGACCGCCGCACACGCTGTTATGTGCTCGATGACCTGGGCGAACTGGCGCTGCTCGATCTGCCCGACCCGTGTATGGAGGCCCTGGCCTTCCTCGATGCGAGCTTCCCCGCCGGGAGCGGCCTGCCTGAGCACGCCCACATCCGCGCGCTGCTCGAACGCGTGCGCTTGCTGCTGCCGCCGGCACGCCAGGCCCAGTTGCGCCGCCAGCGCCCGGCGATGCGCCTCGGCGTCGGCGCTGGCGCCCGGCCGATCGACCCCCAGGTGCTCGACCTGGTCAAGCGCGCCTGTGAGCAGCGCCGTGAACTGGCCTTCGACTACCTGAGTAGCTTCGACCTCGATACGCCCCGTCGCCACCGGGTCGCGCCCTACGGGGTCACCTTCCGCCCCGAAGGTCACGGCTACCTGGACGCGACACTGCTCGAGGTGACCCCACGGGCCGGTGAGCCGATCCACGCCGCGATCGACTACCGCCTTGACCGGATCGTGCCGGGAAGCCTGGAGATCCTGCCCACCGTTCTGCCACCCGAGCGCATTCCACCGCCGCGTTACACCCTGCGCTACCGGCTTGCGCCCCAGGTGGCGCGGCGACGTGACGTGGCCAGCTACTTCCCCGAGACACAGATCACCTACCATGCCGACGGCAGCGCCACCGTCACCGCCACGGTCAGCAACCTCTGGCAGACACGCCAGGTGCTGCTCCGCTATGGCGATGGCTGCACCGTGCTGGAACCAGCGGAACTGGTCGCACTCTTCGCGCAGACCGCCCATGGCCTCAGCGCGATCTACGCGCCGCAGCGCGAGCACGGCCGCTAGCCGATAGCTCTACCGCTGGAGTTCCCGTGCCAGCCTCAGCATACCAGTCAGGCCAACGACAACGGTCGTACTGGCCGCTAGAGCACGACCCCTGGGTGGGTCATCACCTCCACAGCTCCACAGCTCCACAGCTCCACACCTCCACAGCTCCACAGCTCCACAGCTCCACAGCTCCACAGCTCCACAGCTCCACAGCTCCACAGCTCCACAGCTCCACACCTCCACACCTCCACACCGGTTAGCGGAGCTGGGCCAGCAGGGCCTCAGCCTGACGTTCGCCGTCGCTCATCAGCTCGTTGAGCAGCCCCGGGTCGCGGCTCAGCTTCGTGACGTAGCTCAGCTTGCCCGCCAGCTCGGGCGACATCTGGATCCAGTGGATCTCGATCGGCTTGGCCTGGTCGCTCTTCAGCTTGCCCTCTTTCAGCCACTGGCTCAATTCGCCCCTCCGGAGGTGCCGCTCAACCCGGTGATCTTATACCCACCCTGCGCCTCGCCGCGCAGCAGCGGCTTCAGCGCCCCGGCAGTGAAGGCAGTGTGGCTGCCGCCACCCTGGCAGGCGATGGCAACACGACGGAGTGTACCAGAGCTTCTGAAAAAGGTCATCACCAACTCCTTTCGGTTCCAGAGTCGTGTGACGCCATTGTATCATCGCGCAGGGTGGGCCATACGACTGGCTGGCCATCACCCTACAGCCGTAGCTCAGTAATGGCGAGCGGTCGGTGCCGGTCGGCGGGCAGCCAGGCCAGGCTGGCGGCCAGCGTCCCGTTGGGGACGTACTCGAGGCCGATGTAGCCGTCGTAGCGACCGGCAACGATCGTCTCGAAGATAGTGCGGAAGTTGAGCTCGCCGGTGCCGGGCTCGTGGCGCCCGGGCGGGTCGGCGATCTGGATGTGGCCGATCCGCTCGAGCGCCGAGCGCAGCGTGGGGATGATATTGCCCTCCATGCGCTGCATATGGTACACGTCGTACTGGTAGCGCAGATTGGGCGCGCCCACCTGCTCGAGGAAGGCGAGGGTCGTTGCGCTGTCGGTGAAGAGGTAGCCGGGGTTCTCCCAGGCGTTCAACGCCTCAACGACGACGGTCATTCCCGCCGCGGCAGCCTGGGCGGCCGCCCAGTGCAGGTTCTCGCGCACCAGGTCCAGCTGGCGCTCACGCTCCACGTCGGCGAGCCAGCGCCCGGCAAGCGCGTTCAGGCGGGTACAGCCGAGCCGCCCGGCTAACTCCAGGGCCAGCGGGACGTTGGCGCGGAACTCGGCCTGGCGTTCGGGGTGGTTGAGCATGCCCCGCTCACCGCGGGCCATCACGCCGGCATCGAAGTTGAGCAGAGCCACGGTGAGGCCCGCATCGCGCACGCGGCGCACCAGGGCATCCAGGTCCTCACCACCGGGCCACCACAGCTCCACCGCGCTGAAGCCATGGCGGGCGGCCACATCGAACCGCTCGAGCGGAGGCTTATCACTCAGGGTGAGCGAGACATTGAGCGCAAAACGCAGCATCCGGTCGCTCCTTCGCTTAACGACCGATCCGCAGGTTGTAGCCACCAACTGCGGCCGCCAGGGCGAGCAGCAGGCCGGCCCACAACATGCCCCCGAGGCCGCCGATTCTGAGTAACCCTATGACCAGGATCACCAGGACTGCGGTGACGGCCCCGCTGGCCACGGCCAGCCACATGTTGCCAGGCTGGCTCATCAGGCGCCCGGCCAGCGCCGCGCCAAAGCCAGCGCCGGCCCCGAAGCCAATGATCGCCATAAAGACCTGCACCGACAGCAACCCCATGCCCAGTTGCTGGGCCAGACCCATCAGCACAAGCACCTGGCTGACCCCGAGGGCCAGCAGCGGGGCCAGGACGAGGCCGCCGAGGATGGCGCCACCGATCTGGGCCAGAACACCCAGCAGCGAGGGCGACGATCCGGATTGTGTGTGCATACGTACGTATTCCTCAGGCAACGTTCGGAACGGGTGCTCAAGCCTGTGCCGTCGCTCCACAGCCCCACATAACCGGTCTGTAGCGCTGTGGAGCTGAATACCGTGACTGTCGAGCGGGCTTGAACCTGGCCTCAGACCGGCCTGACGATCACCTCGACCGTGGTGGGATTGCCGCGGGTGATCACCGCGTAGCGCTCGGTAGCGATGAAGCGCAACTGCCCGTTCAGCGTGATCCGCGCCTGCACCGCGTAGGTGTAGCGCTCATCGATCCGGGCCGGGTCGTACGGCAGGGCGAAGGGGAACGGCACCTGCCGGCCGCCGGCCTGGAAACTGCTGGTTGCCAGCACGATCGCCGGGGCGTCGGCCCGCGAGACGTCCACCAGCTGCACCTGGATGACCGCCTCGGGCGGCAGCGCAATACGCTGAAGGTAGGTAACCGTACCATCGACCACACTGGCCGGAACGCTCTGCGCACGGTAGGTGAGCTGCTTGCGGCCCTCGTCGTAGCTGATGCGCAGCCGGCCATTGGCGATCGTGTAGGCCACGGTCCCGGTGAGCGCACTGTAGATCTCGCGCTCCTGCCGGGTAAGGGCCTCGTCGGTGCAGGCGGCCAGCGTCGAGATCAGCGGGCCGAAGCTGATCGTATCAGCGGTCGCCTGATAGGCGCCACCGAAGTTGTTGCAGCCACTGAAGCCACTCACCCGCTCGGCCTCGAAGCTCAGCGTCGCCGGGCGCTCGGTCCTGGCAACCTCGGGCGCATCGAGCGGACCGAAGGTCTCCAGCTGCCACGACTCACGCCGCAGCAACTCGGCGCCGTCCTGCGTGGCGGCGAGCTCAGCGCCGAGGCGACCGAAGAGCACGTTGGTGGGTGGCTGGTTCTCCGGGTGGAGCTCAAAGCGTGCTCGCTCAAACCACTGCACGGTATACTCCTTCCCCTCAATGATCTCGGTCAGCGGCTCCGAGATCGGCAGGCCGAAGAGCGCCAGGCTCTCCTCAAAGCTGATCCCCGGCGTATCGGGGAAGTTGAGGCCAAAGCTGCGGTAGGCCCGCAGAAACGCATCGCAGACCTGGTGGTTCGTCGCGCGGAAGAAGGCGCAGCGCTCGGCATCAGCCTCATTCGGATCGAGCGTTGGGAAGGCGCGCCAGTCGCGCCCCTGCTGGGCCAGCCGCTCGACCGCAAGGCGCCCGAGCAGCACGTTGTAGGGGGCAGGGTTCTCAGGGTGCAGCTCGAGGCGGGCACGCTCGAACCACTGAGTCTGGCGGGCCACTCCGTCCTCACCTAGCCGTTCCTGTTGCGGGCCCAGGGGCAGACCGAAAACCGGCAGGCCGCCGTTCTGCTCCCAGAAGGCGCGGATCGGGCCGCTGATACAGTAGCCCGTCTCGGCGAAACAGCGCTCGCCCGTCTGCGCCTGGGCGACGCCAGCACCAGGCATCAGCCCGGCAGCCAGCAGCGTGAGGCTCAAGAACAGCGCTACGAGAGTCTTGCTGCGTTGCATCGTTTACTCTCCAACAGATGCGCGCCAGGACCGACGCATCATACCACGTTTCCTGCGCCGTGCTGCCTGCGCTCGTCGCGAATGGCACACAACACGCCATCCACGAGGGCGCAGCCGGCCTGGTCGTGCGTGCCCCGATACGATAGCAGATGACTGCCCACCCGGCTGTACGATGATTAACCAAATTACTACATATGCTTAATCTTCCATTGACACCCCATTAAAACTGCGCCGCTAAGATGCCAGGGCAAACCTTTCTTGCAAGAGCTTAGCGCCACGGCGTGCGCAGAGCGGGCGGCTGAGCACCGGCTAAGCCCCCGTGCGCGTGTCGGAACCCTGCCTATGGCCAGCCTCCAGAAGCCTGCCCGCCCCATTTCGCCGCGCGAGCGGCGCGAGTGGCTGCTGTTTATCCTGCTGCTCGGCCCCAACCTGCTGCTCTTCACCATCTTCACCTACTGGCCGCTGCTCTACAACGTCTATCTCAGCTTCGTCCGCTGGAACTTCCTGCGGCCACAGAAGCCCTTTGTCTGGTTCGACAACTACCGCAGCGTCTTCAGCAGTGCGCTGTTCTGGGAGATCGTACTCAATACGCTGACCTTCACCGTCTGGTCGGTCGGGCTGACGCTGGTGCTCGGCCTGGCGCTCGCGCTGCTGCTCAACCAGCCCCTGCGCCAGCGCAACGCTGCCCGGGCAGTGCTCTTCTCCCCGGTCGTGATGTCGGGCGCAGTGGTGGCGGTGGTCTGGAGCTATATCTTCGACCCGCGTTACGGGCTGATCGACCAGTTGCTCGGCCTGCTCGGGCTGAACTCGCCGAACTGGCTGGGCAGTACCGCCTGGGCCATGCCCGCGGTAATCATCGTCTACGTCTGGAAAAACCTCGGCTACGCGGTGGTGATCTACCTGGCCGGGCTGCAGGGCATCCCCCGCGAGCTCTACGACGCCGCGCTGGTCGACGGCGCCGGGCCGTGGGCTCGCTTCCGCCACGTGACGCTGCCGGGCCTCTCGCCAGTGGCCTTCTTCCTCTCGGTGACCAGCATCCTCGCCACCTTTCAGGCCTTCGACATCATCAAGGTGCTCACCGATGGCGGGCCAGTCAATGCCACCACCACCCTGATCTTCTATCTCTACGAACTGGGCTTCGTGACCTACGATGCAGGCAAGGCCGGCGTGATCGCCGTGGTGCTCTTCGTGATCATGCTCGTGCTGACGCTCATCCAGCTGCGCTACCTGGAGCGCCGCGTTTCCTACGGGTGACACCTTATGGCCCTCCCTGACGAACTGGTGCTTGCGCGGCCGGTTGAGAGCGTCCAGGCGCGCCGCCAGGGACGCCGCTGGCGGCTTGCCGGCTATCTCGCGATGGCCCTGGCGATGCTGGTGATCGGCCTGCCGGTCTACTGGACGCTGATCGCCGCCTTCAAGACCTCGGCCGAGATCTACGGCCCGCCGACCTGGTTCCCGCAGGCGCCGACCCTGGCCAACTTCCCGGCGGCCTGGAATGCGGCCCCCTTTGCTCGCTTCTACCTGAATAGCTTCATCACCACCCTGGGCGGCATGGCCGCCGAGGTGTTCTTCGCCGTGACCTCGGCGTACGCGCTGGCCTTCCTGCGCTTCCCGCGCAAGGACCTGGTCTTCCTGCTGCTGCTCGCCGCATTGATGGTGCCGGTCGAGATCACGATTGTGCCGAACTACCTGACGATTGCCCGGCTGGGCTGGATCAACACCTACCAGGGGATCATCATCCCCGGCGCGGCGATCGCCTATGGCACCTTTCTGCTGCGCCAGGCCTTCAAAGCCCTGCCCTACGAGGTGATCGAGGCCGCCCGCGTGGATGGCGCCGGCCACCTGCGCACCCTGGTCAGCGTGGTCATCCCGATGGCCCAGCCAGCGATTGTGACCATGGCCCTGCTCTCGCTGGTGGCCAAGTGGAACGACTTCCTCTGGCCGCTGATCGTCACCAACACCGCCAATATGCGCACCCTGCCGATCGGCATCTACTGGCTGCGCAACAGTGAAGGGGTGATCAACTGGGGCGTGGTCATGGCCGGCTCATTGTTTCTGATCATCCCGGTAATGATCGCCTTCCTCTTCGTCCAGCGCTACATCGTCGAGGGCATCGCTGCCGGCGCGGTGAAGGGATGAGTGGCACCTCCGGGGGCGACAGGGCCCCCGTGTGCATACAGATGCTCGTGCGTGAGGAGAAGGTGAAAGGAGATCCCCCGATGGAGCAGCGCAAGCTGACTCGCCGCCAGATGTTGCGGGTGCTCGTGGCCGGCAGCGGCGCCGCCGCCCTGGCCGCCTGTGGCGCGCAGGCGCCCGCCACCGGCCCGGCGCCGACGACCGCCCCCGGCGGCGGTGAGGCCCAGGCCCCGACAACGGCCCCCGCCACCGCGGCTCCAACCGTCGTCAGCCAGACCGGCTCGACCGTGAACATCACCTACTGGGGCTCATTCAGCGGCGGGCTTGGCGAGGCCGAGCAAGCCATGGTCCAGCGCTTCAACGAGGCGCAGAACGAGGTCAAGGTCGAGTACCAGTTCCAGGGCAGCTACGAGGAGACCGCTCAGAAGTTCACCGCGGCGCTGCAGGCCAACGTTATCCCCGACGTGATCCTGCTCTCCGACGTCTGGTGGTTCGGCTTCTACGTGGCCGGCGCCATCGCCGAGCTCGACGGGCTGGCCCAGCAGGCCGCGGTGGACTTTGCCGACTACGAGCCAGTGCTGTTGAACGAGGGCGTGCGCCAGGGCAAGCACTTCTGGATCCCCTTCGCCCGCTCGACGCCGCTCTTCTACTACAACAAGCAACTCTGGGCCGAGGCCGGACTGCCCGACCGCGCCCCCGAGACCTGGGCCGAGTTCAGCGAGTGGGCGCCGAAGCTGGTAGTCAAGGAAGGCGACAAGCTGACGCGGGCTGCCTTCCTGCACCCCAACGGCGCCAGCTACATCGCCTGGCTGTTCCAGGGTGTCACCTGGCAGCACGGCGGGCAGTACTCGCTGCCCGACTTCACAATGACCATGACCGACGCGAATACGGTGCGCGCAGCCCAGTTCTACCAGGACACCGCCGGGAAGCTCGGCTGGGCGACCCTGGTGCAGGAACTCAACAAGGACTTCATTGGCGGCGTCGGGGCGGCCATGCTGGCCTCCACCGGCGGCCTGGCCGGCATCACCCGCGACGCGCCATTCAAGGTCGGGGTGGGCTTCCTGCCCAGGGAGACCAGCTTCGGCTGCTGCACCGGCGGCGCGGGCCTGGCCATCCCCAGCGGCACGCCCGACGAGAAGAAGCTCGCGGCGATGAAGTACATCGCCTTTGCCACCAACCCCGAGCAGGCCGGCATCTGGTCGCGCTCGACCGGCTACATGCCGGTGCGCATCAGCACCAAACAGTCGCCAGAGATGCAGGCCTTCTTCACTGAGAACCCCAACTTCAAGACCGCAGTGGAGCAACTGCCGCTGACCCGCGCCCAGGACGCCGCCCGCGTCTTCGTGCGCAATGGCGACCAGATCATCGGCAAGGGCCTCGAGCGGATCATCGTCAACGGCGAGGCGCCCGCCACCGTCTTCGCCGACGTGAACCAGGAGTTGAGCACCGCCGCGGCGCCGATCCTGGAGGATCTCAAGGCCGTCGAGGGGTAGTACGCCCGTCAACACGCGGGGAGCAGGTGCCCTCTCAGGTATAGGGTTTTTAGGAGTTGCGCCCCCAGGCCCCGCATACCCCACCCCCCTACCTCCTCCCCTGCCAGGGGAGCAGGCCAGAATCTGGCGTTGCAGTGCGCCAGCTTCGCTGGCGCACTGCAACGCCAACAACATCCCCCCCTCTCCCAGCCTGGGAGAGGGGGGGAGGGGGGTGAGGGCAAGCAGCGCATCAGGACGCCATCCGCCAGAAACTCTACCCCTGAGAGGGAGGGGGGTGAGGGCAAGCAGCGCATCAGGACGCCATCCGCCAGAAACTCTACCCCTGAGAGGAGCAGGTGCCACGAAGGGCCGCAGCCAGCGCTGCGGCCCTGCCATTCAGATGTTATGACAAGCCACCTGCTGCGCACCCACCGGCCGGAGCTCAGGCGCCTCGCGACGGCAGCGCTCAGTCGCCAGGGGGCAGCGCGGGTGAAAACGACAGCCCGCGGGGATATTCATCGGGCTGGGCAACTCGGACTCCAGGGGTGGCACTGAGCCACGGCGGGTCGGATCAGGCACCGGTATGGCGCTCAACAATGAGCGGGTATACGGATGCTGCGCCTCGTGATAGATGGCATGGCTCGGGCCGAGCTCAACGATCTTGCCAAGATACATCACCGCGATACTGTCGCTGACATACTGGACCACACTCAGGTCGTGCGAGATAAAGATCATCGTCAGGGCCAGGTCACGCTGCAGATCCTGGAGCAGGTTGATCACCTGCGCCTGGATCGAGACATCTAGCGCCGAGACAGGCTCGTCGGCGACGATCAACTGGGGAGCGCAGGCGAGAGCACGGGCGATACTGATGCGCTGACGCTGCCCGCCGCTGAACTCGTGCGGGTAGCGGTCGGCATGGCTCCGGTCGAGCCCCACACGCTGGAGCAACTTATAGACCCGTGCCCGGCGCTCAGCCGCAGTGCCGATGCGGTGGATCTCCAGTGGGTCGCTGACAATGCGCTCGACCGTCTTGCGCGGGTTGAGCGAGGCGAAGGGGTCCTGGAAGACGATCTGCATGCGCTGGCGCACTGCCTTGAGACGCGCGCCGCTCAGCCGGGTGATCTCCTGGCCGTCGAACAGAATGCGCCCGGCCGTCGGCTCAAGCAGGCGCATAATCATGCGCACGGTCGTACTCTTGCCGCAGCCGCTCTCGCCCACCAGCCCCAGGGTCTCGCCCGGGGACACGGACAGGTCGATCCCATCTACGGCGCGCAGGAGGCGACGTTGGGCGCTAAAACGCGAGCCCACCGGGTAGTGTTTGACAAGGCCCTGGATCTCAAGGAGCGGGCTCATACGCGACCTCTGTGCGGAGCAAACAGCGGGCCTGGCGTCCTCCGCCAATGTGGATGAGATCTGGCGCCTGGTGCTGGCAGCGTGCTTCTGCCAGGTGGCAGCGTGGCGCGAAGGGGCAACCGGCGGCAATCTCGCCCGGGCGTGGCGGCTGGCCGGGGATGGGCCGAAGCGGCTCGCCGCGCCGTCGGCCGTGCGGGGTCGAGCGCAGCAGACCGATCGTATAGGGGTGCTGCGGGTCGGCGAAGACATCGGCGGTGCGGCCCTGTTCCACCACCTGGCCGGCATACATCACGGCCACCCGGTCGCAGAGTTGCGCTACCACCCCCAGGTCGTGGGTGATCAGCAACACGGCGGTGCTGGTGCGCTGGCGCGTTTCACTGATCAGGTTGAGGATCTGAGACTGGATCGTCACATCGAGCGCCGTGGTCGGCTCGTCGGCGATCAGCAGATCGGGTGTGCAGGACATACCCATCGCAATGACGACCCGCTGGCGCTGTCCGCCGGAGAGCTGGTGGGGATAGTCGTGTACACGGCGCTCGGCATCGGGCAGATGCACCGCCTGGAGCAACGCGGCTGCCTTCGCGGCAGCCGCGCGCCGGCCGAGGCGCAGGTGATAGCGCAAGGCTTCACCGATCTGGGTGCCGATCCGCATCAGCGGGTTGAGCGAGGTCATGGGATCCTGGAAAATCATGGCGATGCGGTCGCCACGGAGCTTCTCCATCTCGGCCTCACGCAGCTCAAGCACGTTCTGGCCGCGAAACTGGACCTCACCCGCAACGATCCGCCCACTGGTCAGCCTGAGGATCGAATAGGCCAGGGCCGACTTGCCGCTGCCGCTCTCGCCGACGATGCCAACAATCTCACCCGGGTAGATGTCAAGATCCACCCCATCGACGGCGCGCACCACGCCAGCCGCGCTCTGAAACTGGGTCTTGAGACCACGGACGCGCAGGATGGGCTCGGGCGGCATGTCAGCGTCCTCCTTCGCGCAAGCGGGGATCGAGGGCATCGCGCAGGCCATCACCAAGCGAGTTGAACGCAAAGACCAGCAGCACAATGGCGATGCCCGGCATCATAATGGCGTGAGGGGCCACCAGAATGAAACGTCGGCCGTCGGCGAGCATGCTGCCCCAGTCCGAGGTGGGCGGCTGAGCACCGAGGCCCACAAAGCTCAGGCCCGCAGTCTCGGTAACCATCCAGCCGATGTTCAGCGAGACGAGCACCATGATCGGGGCGATCATATTGGGCAGAATGTCGAGGGCGATGATCCGCAGATGACTGGCCCCGGCGGCCCGTGCGGCATCGATATATTCCATCGACATGACTGATAACACCGCGCTGCGCACGTTGCGCGCGTAGAACGAGATATTCACGATCGCGATGGCGATCATAGCGTTGATCAGGCCTGGCCCGAGGGCGGAGACAAGCGCGATCGCGAGCAGCACATAGGGAAAGGCCAGCAGCACGTCGATCAGGCGCATGAACACGTTGTCGATAAGGCCGCCGAAATAGCCGGCGAGCACCCCGATGAGCGTACCGATCGAGAGGGCGATGCCGGCGGCGAGCACCGCAACGAGCAGCGACACCCGGGCGCCCCAGATCAGCCGGCTGAGAATATCACGCCCGAGCTGGTCGGTGCCGAGGACGGCATCCGGCGATCCCGGGGGCTTGAGGCGGGCGCTGGTGTTGATTGCGTTCGGGTCAGCAAGTGGGAGCACTGGCGCCAGCAGGGCGAGCATGGTAACGACGACGATCACCGCGAGGCCGAGCATCGCCATGCGGTTGCGCACCAGTCGGGCGAGCGGCATATCGGCCGCGCGCCGCCCGGCGTAGGCGCCGGCAACCTGGTTCGCGGCAGAGGTTGGTGATGAGATCTCTGACATCGTTCCTCCCGGGTCTCAGGTGACCCGGATGCGGGGATCGGCCGCGGCGTGGAGCAGATCGGTAAGCAGGTTGATCAGGACATAGCTGGTGGCGATCACCAGCACCCCACCCTGGACGATTGGGAAGTCACGCTTGAGGATAGCCTCGACCATCAGGCTGCCGATCCCCGGCCAGGCAAAGACCGTCTCGACATAGACGGCACCGGCGAGCAAAATCCCGGCCTCCAGGCCGAGCAAGGTGATCAGGGCCACCAGGGTGTTACCGAAGGCGTGGTCGACGATCACCCTGGCCCGCGGAACGCCCTTGGCCCGCGCCGTGAGCACGAACTCCTGGCCGAGCACCTCGAGCATCTGCGAGCGGGTGAAGCGCGCGATGACTGCCATCGGTACCAGAGCCAGGGTGGTGGCAGGCATGATCAGGTGAACGAGCAGTTTGCCCCAACTCGGCGCGCCCTGGGGCGGGTACATACCTGAGGCCGGCAGCCAGCGCAGGTTCACCGCGAACACAACAATGCCGATCATGCCGACCCAGAAGGCGGGCATGCTCACGGCCAGCATCGCAAACCCGGCGACGACCCGGTCGACCAGCTTATTGTGATTCACCGCCGAGATGACACCCAGCAGCAGACCGAGGCTGAACGCGATGATCGCCGCGGCGACCGCGAGGATGAGAGTGGCCTGGAAGCGGCTGAGCAACTCGGGCAGCACCGGGCGGTTAAGCTGGATGCTTCGGCCCAGATCACCCTGGAGCGCACGGCTCACCCAGCGCACATACTGCACCGGCAGTGGGTCGGTGAGACCAAGCTCGGCGCGCAGGCGCTCGATGTCGCCGGGCCTGGCCGTCGGTCCAAGCATGATCTCCACCGGGTCGCCCGGGGTCAGGTGCAACACCATGAAGACCAGGATCGAGACCCCGAAGAGCACGATCACCGCCGAGAGCAGGCGTTGTGTGATGTAGCGACGCATAGCACTGGTCTCCCGCAGACCGCATCAGGGAGGGCCGGGCAAGGCGCCCCCACCGTCCCTCCCTCCCGCGGGCGTGCAGTTAGCCGATCGTCACATCAACGTAGCGCTGCTCGAAGCTCGGGTGCAGCACGAAGCCCTTGACGGTCTTCGCCATCGCTGCCGTCTGGATCTGGCTGTCGAAGTAGAGGTTCGGCAACTCGTCGGCGACGATCCGCTGCAACTCATGATAGATCGCCGTGCGCTTGACCGGGTCGCGCTCGGCGAGGCCGGTGTCAAGCAACTCATCCACGCGCGGGTTGGCATAGTAGCTGGCGTTGAAGCCCTTGTTCGTCGGCCAGTTCTTCGAGTGCAGGGTGGCCTGGGGCACAACACCAGGGTCGGCACCGTAGAACCAGGACATCTGGGCCAGGTGGTAGCCTCCGGCGTCGAGCCCGGCGTTATAGACATTTAGATAGGCACCCCACTCCAGCACTGTAATCTCGGCCTCGATCCCCACCTTCGCCAGGTCGGCCTGGATGGCCTCGCCCATCACCTTGGGTGACTGCATGCCCGAGCCCGACTCGGTGACCAGGAACTTGATCCTGGTACCCGGAGCGATGCCGGCCTCGCTCAGCAGGGCTCTGGCCTTCTCCGGGTCGTACTCATACATAGTCACATCGGGCGTGTAGTAAGGAGCAAAGGCCTCCGGAATACAGCTGTGCAGCGGCGTGCCGGTGTTCTTCAGCAGGTCGGTAATGATCGCCTGGCGATTGATTGCGTAGGCTACCGCCTTACGCACCTTGATATCGTTAAAAGGCGCCGACTTCATATTGAAGTTGAGGAACCATGCGTGCGGGCCGGGCAGTTCGGCGTAGACCAGGTCGGGGTTTTGCTTGATCTGCTCGATATTGTCGGGAGGCAGATCGGTCACCAGCTGGACTCCACCGGACAGCAATTCAGTGATGCGCGTCTGCTCATCGACGATCGGGCGATAGATAAGCTCACCCAGCCTGGCCTTGTTGCCCCAGTAGCCGTCGAAGCGCTCAAGGGTCATCTTGACCGACTTATCCCACGACTTGAGCTTGAATGGGCCCGAACCGATACCAGCCTCCGAGAAGCCAGCCCGCTCCTGTTTCACTGCTGTGGGGCTGACGATACCACCGATGGTGATCGCCAGGTTAGTTATGAAGGGGGTGAAGGCCTCCTTCAGGGTGAAGGCAACCGTGCGCTCGTCGACTTTCTCTAGCTTGTCGACCGAGCCGTAGTACCAGCTTGCAAAGGGGAAGGGGCCAGTGTCAGCCTCGGGGTGGTTGGGGTCGAGCTGGCGCTCAAAGCTGTAGACCACCGCATCAGCATCCAGCGGTGTGCCGTCGTGGAAGGTGATGCCCTGGCGGATCTTGAAGGTGTAGGTCAGGTTGTCATCGCTGACAGTATAGCTCTCCGCCACCAGCGGCTCCACCTCATAGGTGCCCTGCTTGAACTTGACCAGCGTCTCAAAGACGTTTGGATGGACGCGCGAGATGGTGTTATTGTCTGTCGGATGGGCCGGATCCATCGAGGTGGGCTCGGCTACCAGACCAACAACGATGCTCGCGGCCATCGCCGTGGCGGGTGCACTGGTCGTGGTCATCGCCGCACTCGTGGCGGCAGGAGCGCTTGTCGGCGCTGTGGATGGCGCAGCGGGGGGCGCGCAGCCCGCCAGCAGGCTGCCGAACGTGCCGCTCAGCGCCGTGAAGGTGGCCAGCCGTAGCATCTCGCGCCGACTGATCATCAGCCTTGCCAGCTCCGTACCCGCCTCTGTCAGGTCGCTCGGATTGGAGGTGTCTGCCATGATCTGTGGACTCCCTCTTAACTGATTGTCAGGTACGACAAGACGACGGTCAAGGGACCAGCACGCGTCGCTGGCCGCCAGCCGCATTGCATCGGCGCGATCATTGCGCCAGACGGGTCACGCTGCTGTGCACAGGCAGGGATTACCAATGACTGTACAGGCCAGCCGTTAAAGGAGCGTTAACAAGGATGGAGCGCGCATGCTCGGCCCGTCTGTCCGTCCGGCTAGCGCTGGCGCAGCCGGCGCGCGCGCAGGTAGTCGAGCACCTGGCGGTCGATCCAGGGTCCGTGCTGCGCGCGGTGCTGGAGTTGCTCGTCGGCGAGGAGCCGGGCCAGGCCGTCGCCCGTGGCCTCGTCATAGGACGCGTTGATCGGGGTGCGCAGATAGCCAAGGGCATGCAATATCGTCTGCAGTTCATAGGCGAGGGCGCTATCAATCGGTAGCAGGTCATCGGGCACCGATGGGGCAGTATGCAGCCGGTATAGCGCAAAGAGGCGACGAAGTTCGTCGGCAGGCTGCAGGTGATCGTCGACCCGCAGATCGACCGCCGGCAGGCCCGTGGAGCCGTGATCGACCCGTAGCACCGCCGAGCGTGGCCAGCGCCGCACCCCCTCGACACACTGGCCTGCCTCCAGGGCCTGCATCAGGCGCTCACCAAGATCGCCGCTGGACTGCGCAAACGCCGTCGCCATGGCGCCCAGCGTTGCCCCACTCCCCTGCAGCACGCCCTGGCAGACAAAGCCCGGCCCAACCAGCGATCCTGACCATGGCGGGCAGGCGACCCCACTGTGGACCGCGCTGCGCCCGGTGCAGTCGATCACCGCGACCTGGCGTGTGTCTGCGTGGCGATCCGCATACAATGCGGTCGCCAGGGCATGCTCGGGGGGCTGGCCCTCGACAAGCTGGCGCAGGGCAGCCCGGACCTGGCGCGGATCCACCTGGCCCTGGACGACGACCGCGCCCGCACCGGGCCATAGACAGACGGCGATGGCGCCCATCGCAAACAGGCGCGACTGTGCGGCGAGGCCGACTGCCCCGGTGCGAGCGTCGCAGGCCAGGATCGCATAAGAGGCGAGCGGCGCGCGCGTCGGCGCAAATGAGAGGAAGGGGTAGAACATAGCCTGCCCACTGCTCGAACGGTGCGTGAGCCCAGGGTAGGCTGAAGGCGTTAAGACGGCGTTAATGAGGTGTGAGCTGCAGCGCCTTGAACGGCGTCCAATGGCTGAACGGGCCAAAGTGGTAGCCGCTGAGCCAGGGACGAGCCAGCCAGTAGTGGTTCTCATAGCTGAGGGGCAGCACGACGACGCGCTCAGCGACCAGCAGCCGGTCGAGGGCACGGTAGTATTCGGTACGAACCTCGTCGCACGCTTCAGCGGCGGCGTTGCTCAGCAGCGTGTGGGCGCTATCGCCGCTGGGGACGATCTGCAGACCGAGCACCGCATAGCGCAGCCAGTTGTCGGGGTCGGGGTATGAGGCGCTGCGCGCCAGGAGGATAACCGGGTAGCGCCCGTCGAGCCACCGGGCGATCAACTCCCCCGTCTCCACCGTCTCCAGCGTGACCTCGATGCCCAGGTGCTCGCGCCACTGGTCGCGGACATACTGATTACTCTCATCGAACCCGGCAACCGAGGCGAGGGTCAGCCCTTCCAGCCCGCGGCCAGCCGGGTAGCCCGCCTCGGCAAGCAGTTGGCGTGCATGCTCTGGGTCAAAGCTAATTGGGAGTTCGGCAGTGTGGCCGGCTATCCCGGGTGGGACGAAGCCGCCACGCACGCCCGGCGAGTCTGCGCCGTGGGCAATGCGGTGCCAGCGATCACGATCGATGGCCAGCGCGAACGCCTTGCGAACAGCCAGGCGGTCGAATGGTGGTCGACGCCAGGAGAAGGCCAGAAACGTAGTTGACAGGGCGGGGTGAGCGACCAGGCTGCCAGGGCAGGCGCGGCGGGCCCAGGCTTGCTCCTGGGGGGTCAACTCAGCAATCAGGTCGACCTCGCCGCGATGATAGAGCGCGATCCGCCCGGCTGCGCTTGGCTCGATCAGCAACTCAACCCGGCCGACATTGCCCGGGAAGGCGTCGCGGTAGACCGGTGAACGCTCCAGCACGATCCGCCGGCCGGGATCCCAGCTGGCGAGCCGGTAGGGACCACTGGTCACCAGCCGATTTGGGTCGGTCCAGGCGGCGCCATACGCGGCGACCGCGTGGACGGGCAGCGGGAAGGCGATCGGCATGGCGGTAGTGTAGAGAAAGTGTCGCGCCGGGGCGCGCAGGTGCACCTCAAGCAGTGCAGGCCCCAGGGCGTAGACCCCCAGGATGCGCGGGTCGGCCGACGGATCGGTGGCCAGTTCTTCGGCGCCGGCGATATCAAAGAGCGGTGCGGCAAGTGAGGTCATGCCGGCCAGACGCACATTGCGCCGCCAGGCAAAGATCACATCCTCAGCGGTGATCGGTCGCCCATCGCTCCAGCAGCGGTCGCGGCGAAGATGGAAGCGGTAGACCCTCCCACCATCGCACACCTCCCAGCGTGCAGCGAGCGCTGGCACCAGATGCATGCGCGGGTCGAGTTGCACGAGCCCCTCGAAGAGCTGAACGATAACGCGCCAGGCCTCGCGGCTGGCGCCGTATGACGGGTCGAGCGAGCCGATCGTGCTGAACGAACTCACCAGGCGGAAGACTGCGTCGGCCCGGCCTGGGGGAAGCATGGTCGCGGAGGCAGCCAGCCGAAACGCGTCCCAGGCGCCAAATGACCGCTCGTGAAAGGCGGTGGCGGCCTCCCAGCGACCGGCGGCGATCGCGTTGAGCGCGAGCTTCATCCAGACATCGCCAGCTTCACGCTCTTCGCCGTGCTCAGCCAGCAGCGTGGCTGCGCGCTGGTAATGCTGCTCAGCCTCGGCATAGGCCTGCAGGCGCCGCGCCATATCGCCCGCCTGCAGCAGGTAGGGGACTGCGTTGCGCGGCTGGTCGGAGGTTGCGTAATGGTAGGCCAGTTCAGCCGCGCGCTGGGCGCTCGCATCGTGATCCTGTTCAAGGGCACGGGCGACGACGCTGTGCAAGCGACGCCGGCGTGGCAGTGCAAGATCCTCGTACACCGCTACGCGCACGGCCTCGTGGTCAAAGTCATACCAGATACCGTCGTGGGTGTGGATGATCCGCCGCGAGAGGAGCTCCTCAAGGGCCAGCAGGACGGCGTCCTGGTCCTGGCCACTTGCCCGCAGCAGGATGGGCCAGTCGAAACCCTTGCCGATCACAGCTGCCAGGTTGAGCACAGCGCGGGTAGACGGATTCAGTGGGCGAAGGCGCTGGCTAATAGCCTCGCGCAGACTGCTCGGCAGCGGAACAGGCGCAACGCCAGTTGTCACGGTCCGGGCCGCCTCGGTGAGACGATTCTCCTCCGCCAGTACGCGCAGGATCTCGATGGTGAAGAATGGATTGCCAGCAGCTGCCGCAAACAGCCGGATCGCCAGGGCTTCGTGCTGCACAGGCGACAATCCCGCAGCGCCTGCCGTGTGCCCAATCAGGGTGCGCACCTCGGGCGCGCTGAGCCGCCGTAAGGTCAGGTGCTCACCGGGAATCTCGCGCCCGATCGATGCCCGCAGCCGACGTACCTCGTCGGGCATCTCATCGTCGCGCGTCGCGCAAATGATGAGCAGCGGGACGCCCGCCAGACGACGCCCGATAAAGTGCAATGCCTGAATGGTCGCTGCGTCGGCCCAGTGGATATCGTCGATCAGCACGATGAGCCCGCCACACGTTTCGGCGATCCGGGCGAGCAATAGGAAGAGCGCGTCGCTCTGGCGCTCGCGCTCCACCCGATCGGCGAGTGTCTGGTCTGTGTGTGGGATGAGGTCGGGGAACAGGGCGGCCAGGCCGGCGCGGCAGGCCGACGGGAGCGATCCGATCACACCGGACGAGGCCAGATCCGGTCGCGAGCGCACGAGCTCAACCAGGGGCTGGTACACAATACCGCGCTCCAGCTCGTAGCAGCGGCTCTTGACCAGCGGGAGGCCGCTCTCGGCAATGGCGTCGGCGAACGCGCTGAGCACGCGCGACTTGCCGACGCCCGGCTCGCCCTCGATCATGATCAGGTGGCCGCTCCCCGTCCGCAGCTGCTGCCAGCTCTGGTGGAGACGCATCAACTCGTGTTGGCGCCCAACGACCGGCCAGCTCAGGTCGTGGGCAACGGCCGGCGCCGGGGTAATCGGAATGACCGGCAACTCCTGGTCGTCCAGCGACACGAGCAGGTCCTGCGTTGCCTGAGCAGGCTCAATCCCGAGCTCTTCGCGCAGAATTGCGGCGCAGGCTCGGTACTGGGCATACGCCCGAGAGCGCTGGCCGCTGGCGGCATAGGCGTAGATCAGGTCGCGGTGCACCTCCTCCTGCAGCGGGTTGCGCGCGAGGGTCAGGCGGGCATAGGCGATGGCGTGATCGTAGGCCCGGCGCCCAAGGTGGATGCTCACCAGGTGCCGCAGCGCCTCCTCGTACAGCTGGCCGAGACGATGGCGTTCGCCGAGCACCCACTCGTCGTAGTTACCCTCGAGCAGATCGCCCTGGTAGAGTGCCGTCGCGCGCACAAGGTAGTCCAGCGCGCGCGCCACGCCGTTACGCGTGCCAAGCTCCCGCAGACCGTGGGCAACGTCTTCGGAGAAGGCAAAGCTGTCAAGCCAGATCGGCGCCTCCGGGAGAAGTTGCACCCCCGCGTCATCGGCGCAGAGGGCATTGGCGAGGCCAGCCTCACCCAGGGTACGCCGTATCTTATGCAGTTCGACCCGCAGGCTCGCACGCGCATGCGACTCATCAGTCTCAGGCCAGAACAGACCAGCGAGCCTGGTGCGCGGGTGCGTGCGCTGGCGGTAGCTCGCCAGGAAGACGAGGAGAGCCTGGGCCTTCTTGCTCGTGAGACTGACGATAGGCTGCTGATCAACCGTGATCCGGAAGGCGCCAAATGCAACGATATCGAGCCTGGTCATCGGTACTACTCGGAGGCGGATACGTATACTGAAGGAACCATTGCCTAGAAGAACAGCGACGCAGTATAGATCACCAGCCCGGCCAGGCCGCCAACAACGGTGCCGTTGATGCGGATGTACTGCAGGTCGCGTCCGAGGGCCAGTTCGATCTTGCGCGTGATCTCGGCCGTCTCCCAGGAGCGCACCGTCTGGGTGACAAAGTCGCCGGCTGCGCGGCCGTAGCGCCGCACCAGGTAACGGACCAGTTCCTCGACCCAGCCATCCACGCGGGCGCGCCAGTCCTGGTCACGATCGAGCACATCGCCGACGTGGCTGAGCCCACGGGCGATCGAGAGCCGCAGCGGTGAGCCGGGTGTCGCGCTCTGCATCAGCAGATTCGCCTTCACGTCCTGCCAGAGGCTGCTGGCCACCTCACGCAGACGCGGGTGGCGGAGCAACTCCTGCTTCAGCTCCTCGCCCCGGGCGCGCACCTCCGGATCGTACTGCAGGTTCACGATCCAGGTGTCGAGCGTCGTGGTGAACGCCTCATAGAGCTGGTGGTCGGGGTTCTCGCTCAGCTCGGCCAGCGTCTTGCGCGCGCTATCGAGCAAGCGCTCGTAGATCTTCTGGTCAACGATCCGCGGCACCCAGGTGGGCAACTCGCCCGCGATGCGCTTGCGGATCGCCTCCTGGTTGGCCTCGATCCAGTCGGTGATCACACGCACCAGCTGGAGCAGAATGTCGCGCTGGCGCTGTTCGGCAACAACCATACCGAGCAACTGGGCAACCAGCGGGGTGGCGGGCACGGTGGCGATGCGCTCGCCGAGGGCGCGCTGGAGCAGCGTGCCCACCTCTTCATCATTGGCAACCCGCAGCAGGCCGGCCAGGCTCTCGGCGGCAACATCGGCCACCTGGGCGCTGCGCTCCGGCTCGCGCAGCATGTGGGCGATGCGCCCGGCGACATCCTGCCTGCGCAGCCGCGCGACGATCCGCTCCGGATCGAGGAAATTGCGCTCGATGAAACGGCCCAGGCTCTCGGCGATGCGCTCGCGTCGCTGCGGGATGATCGCCGTGTGGGGAATGGGGATGCCGAGCGGGTGGCGAAAGAGCGCCGTGACGGCGAACCAGTCGGCCAGGGCGCCGATCATGGCTGCTTCGGCGAAGGCGCGCACAAAGCCGACCCACAGGGCAAGGTCACGATAGATCGACGCGACGATGAAGATGATCGTCACGGCCACGAGCAGGCCCGTGGCCAGCCGCTGCATGCGTCGCAGCTCCGCTGCGCGCTGGGTGTCATCCATGGTTGAGTCTGGCTTACTGGTGCATCCGGCAACGTCCCTGTCACCAGCGATTATACCGCCTCAGCTTAGCATCTTGTTAGCTACCCGCTCAGGCGCAGCCCGTGCTGGATGACCAGATGTTTAGCTGGTAGCCCAACGCCAGCAGGATGATCAGCTATTGCTGATATGGCATTACCGCATCGTCATCTGGCGCGATGGGTGGGCACTAGACAGTGTGGCTATCATAGATGCGTACAACCCGTGCGGCCTTGTACGATTTGGGTTTATGGTCTGGTTCATGGAGGAAATCAGTGTTCTTCACACCATCGCGCCTGACGCTGTCGCACCCCGTGGCGCCCCTGAACCGCGCGCTCCTCGCACTCCTGTTCCTCATCCTCGCGCTGATCCTCCCACTGGCAACGCGACCGGTCACGCTCACACCTGTCCTCCCCGCGCGTCGCCAGGCTGCCTCCACGCCGCCCGCCGGGCTTACAACCGCTGACTGGCACGCAGTTCGCCGGCTGATCGCCCCGTCCGGCTACCACCCCGTTGCTGCGGCAGACGGTTTCAACGCTGCCAACCCCCGCCAGGGCTGGCGCATCAGCTTCGCCCCCGACGGCAGCGTGGGCCTCCAGCCCGACCAGAGCGCCGCCTGGCGCTGGGGGCTGCGCCTCGCGGCCGTCGGCTACCGCACCCCACAGGCCCTCACGCATCCCACACACCTGAGCGCCAGCGGCCCCGAGGTGCACTACACCTGGAGCGACGAGCTCACCGAGTGGTGGGTGAACCGTCCCACTGGCCTCGAACAGGGCTTCACGCTGGCCCGACGGCCAGCCGGTTACGATGGGCACAGCCCGCTGCGCCTCTGGCTGGCGCCCCACGGCGACCTGCAGCCCGTGCTGGCTGAGGACGCGGTGCACTTCGTTGACGGCGCCGGGCATCCGGTCCTGCACTACCACACCCTGCGCGCCTGGGACGCCACCGGGCGTGCCGTGGCAGGGCGCATCGAGCTGCACGACGGGCAGCTGACGCTGACCCTCGATGATGCCGCGGCCAGCTACCCGCTGACGATCGACCCGACCGTGCAGACTGCCTACCTCAAGGCGGCCAACGCTGGCGCGAGCGATGAGTTCGCCTTCGCCGTCGCCACCTCGGGCGATACCATCGTTGTCGGCGCACGCTTCGAAGACAGCGGCAACCCCGCCAACCCCAACGACAATAGCGCCCAGGACACCGGCGCGATCTACGTGTTTACGCGCAATGGCGCAAGCTGGACCCAGCAGGCCTACCTCAAGGCAGCCATTCGCGATCCGGGCGATGACTTTGGGTTCGCCGTGGCCATTGATGGCGACACCATCGTCGTCGGCGCCTCGGGCGAGGAGAGTGGCACCGGCGACCCCAACGACAATAGCCGCACCGACTCCGGCGCGGCCTACGTCTTTGTGCGCAATGGGACCAGCTGGTCGCAGCAGGCCTACCTCAAGCCCGGTAATCCCGACGTGTCCGATCTGGCGGGTCGCTCCGTGGCCATCTCCGGCAATACCATTGTGGTCGGCGCGTACAACGAAGACAGCAACGGTAGTTCGCCGAACGACAACAGTGCCAGCAACGCCGGCGCGGCCTACGTCTTTGTGCGCAACGGCACCAGCTGGTCGCAGCAGGCCTACCTCAAGGCGGCCAATGCCGGTGCGGGCGATGAATTCGGCCGCTCGGTCGCCATTGTCGGCGATACGATCGTCGTTGGTGCACCCTACGAGGACAGCTCTAGCGCCGCCAACCCGGGCAATGACAGCTTCACCGACGCCGGTGCAGCCTATGTCTTCACCCGCAGCGGGAGCAGCTGGACGCAGCGCGCCTATCTCAAAGCCGGCACCGTTACGCCGGGGGCGGAATTCGGCTATGCGGTCGCGCTCGACGGCAACAGCCTTGTGGTCGGCGCACCCGGCGAGGGTGGCACTGGCGCAGCCTATGTCGTCACCGGCAGTGGCCCGAACTGGAGCCAGCAAGGCTTCCTCAGAGCCGATAACGCCGGCAACCTGGACTACTTCGGCGCATTCGTCGCCATCTCCGGCGACATCCTCGCCGTCGGCGCACCCGGCGAGGACAGCGCCAGCGCCAGTACGCCCAGCGATAACAGCCGTCCCGACTCCGGCGCGGCCTATGTGTTTACCCGCAGCGGGAGTAGCTGGACGCAGCGCGCCTACCTCAAGGCCGATAACGCCGGGGCCGATGACCTCTTTGGCACCTCCGTCGCCATTGCCGGCAACACCCTCGTGGTCGGTGCACCTTACGAGGACAGCAGCAGCACCACGCCGAATGAAAGCGCCCCCAACGCCGGCGCCGCCTACGTCTTCCTCAGCGACGATATCCAGCCCGGCGTGACGGTCGAACAGGCCGCCGGCCAGGCCGACCCGGCCACGGCCGGCCCGATCCTGTTCACCGCCAGCTTCAGCGAGCCGATCAACGCCAGCAGCTTCACTGCCGATGACGTGATCCTCGGCGGCACGGCGGGCGGGCCGCTCAGCGCGAGCATCACGCCGATCAACCCCAGCACCTTCACCATCGCGGTCAGCGGCATGCGCAGCGCCGGGACGGTAACGGCCAGTATCCCCGCCGGCGCCGTCACCGACCTGCAGGGCAACCCCAATACTGCCTCGACCAGCAATGATAACACGGTGACGTATGAACCGCCCCCACCTCCCGCCCTCAGCGTGACGGTCGAGCAGGCCGCCGGCCAGGCCGACCCGGCCACGGCCGGCCCGATCCTGTTCACCGCCAGCTTCAGCGCGCCGATCAACGCCAGCAGCTTCACTGCCGATGACGTGATCCTCGGCGGCACGGCGGGCGGGCCGCTCAGCGCGAGCATCACGCCGATCAACCCCAGCACCTTCACCATCGCGGTCAGCGGCATGCGCAGCGCCGGGACGGTAACGGCCAGTATCCCCGCCGGCGCCGTCACCGACCTGCAGGGCAACCCCAATACTGCCTCGACCAGCAATGATAACACGGTGACGTATGAACCGCCCCCACCTCCCGCCCTCAGCGTGACGGTCGAGCAGGCCGCCGGCCAGGCCGACCCGGCCACGGCCGGCCCGATCCTGTTCACCGCCAGCTTCAGCGCGCCGATCAACGCCAGCAGCTTCACTGCCGATGACGTGATCCTCGGCGGCACGGCGGGCGGGCCGCTCAGCGCGAGCATCACGCCGATCGACGCCAGCACCTTCACCATCGCGGTCAGCGGCATGCGCAGCGGCGGGACGGTAACGGCCAGTATCCCCGCCGGCGCCGTCACCGACCTGCTGGGCACGCCCAACAGCGCCTCGACCAGCAACGACAACGTGGTACGCTTCGAGTACCGCGTGCTGCTGCCGTTGGTCGTCAGATAGGCACGGCGCTGGGGCTTGCCCCAACCCCCAGGTGTTCGGTGGTGTGGGCGGCTATGCCGCCCACACCACCTCGTAGCGCGGCGCAGCCGCCCAAAAACCGCGCCGGTGCGGACGTGATACAATTGGTGCTATGACACCAACGTTCTCCCTTGTTGCGCGCGATCCGGCTACCCAGGCGCGCAGCGGTGTGCTGCATACCGCCCACGGCACGGTGGCCACGCCGGTCTTTATGCCGGTGGGCACCCGTGGCACCGTCAAGGCGCTCACCCCGGACGATCTGCGCGAGCATGGCGCCCAGATCATCCTCGGCAACACCTACCATCTCTACCTGCAGCCGGGCCACGACCTGATCGCCCGGCGTGGCGGCCTGCACCGCTTTATGGGCTGGGAGGGACCGATACTCACCGATAGCGGCGGCTTCCAGGTCTTCTCACTGGTCTACGGCGGGATCGCCGACGAGGTGAAGGGCCGGCGCCCGCAGCACCCGTCCCGCCTGGGCGATATGGTCAGGGTGACCGAGGACGCCGTGCTCTTCAAGAGCTACCTGGACGGCTCGCGCCACGTCTTCACGCCGGAGCGCAGCATCACGGTGCAGCACGGGCTCGGCGCCGATATCATTCTCTGCTTCGATGAACTGCCGCCATTCCGCGCCGGCTACGACTACACCCGCGAGAGTATGGGCCGCTCGCACCGCTGGGCGGCGCGCTGCCTCGCCGCGCACCGCGAGCGCGATCCGCAGGCGCTGCCCAACCCCGACCAGCTGCTCTTCGGCATCGTCCACGGCGGGGTCTTTCCCGACCTGCGACGGGCCAGCGGCGAGACGATCGGTGCCATGGGCTTCGACGGGCTCTGCATCGGTGGTTCGCTCGGGGCCGACAAGGCGCAGATGTACGAGGTCGTCGCTATGACGGTGCCGCACCTGCCCGCGGGGCTGGCGCGGCACCTGCTGGGGGTAGGCGATGTGGACGACCTGCTCGAAGGGGTGGCCCGCGGCATCGACATGTTCGACTGCGTCAGCCCGACCCGCCTGGGTCGCCACGGGACGGCGCTGGTGCGCGACCGCGAGCGGCGCTGGAAGCTGAATGTGCAGAATGCCACCCTGCGCGAGGACGATGAGCCGCTCCAGGCGGGCTGTAGCTGTTACACCTGCCGCAACTTCTCACGGGCCTACATCCACTACCTGTACCGGGCAAAAGAACTGCTCGGCATCAGGCTGGTGAGCCTGCACAACGTGGCCTTCCTGCTGGCGCTCATGGCCGACATCCGCGCGGCGATCAACGAGGGGCGCTTCACCGCGCTGTACAGCGACTGGCTGGGCCGCCCGCCGGTGGTGTAGGCACGGGCGGCTCAGTGCTGCTCCTCGACCACGCTTCGCTCCTCGACGTAGCGGAAAATGTCCGTCTCGCTGATAATGCCCACCGGCACCTCATCGCGCACCACCACAACGCGGCGGATATTCTTCTCGAGCATCAGGCTGGCACACTCGGCCAGCGTCTTCTCGGGGCCGATCGTGATCAGCGGGCGCGTCGCGATCTGGTCCACGGTCATGCCGTCGATCTGGGCATCATCACGGACGACCTTCTTCAGCACGTCGCGCATGGTCATAATGCCCCAACCGCCGGCCGGGCTGGGCTCGACCACAACCGAGGTGATGCCACGGGAGCGCATCAGGTGGGTGGTGTCGCTCAGCGGCGCGCTGCCAGCCACCGAGACGACGCCGCGAGTCATCAGCGCGCCGACCGTTGAGCGCGGGTAGGTCTCGTGTTCGACAGGGCGCACCAGTTCGGGGCTGACGATGTCGTGGCCGGCGTGGTGCTCATCGCCGATGACGCGGTCCATATTGGCGATCAGCGCATCGGCGAACGCGGAGGTCTTCACCTCACGGGCGCCTTCCATGAGCCGCGCGAAGTCGTAGGTCACGATCTTCTGCTCGATCGTCTTTTCCAGGGCGGCGACGATCAGGTCGGCGGCCTCGGTCCAGCCCATATAGCGCAGCATCATATCGCCAGAGAGGATGACCGAGCCGGGGTTGACCTTATCGAGGTTGGCGTACTTGGGCGCGGTGCCGTGGGTAGCCTCAAAGATCGCGTGGCCGGTGACGTAGTTGATATTGCCACCGGGGGCAATGCCGATCCCGCCCACCTGGGCGGCCAGGGCGTCGGAGAGGTAGTCGCCATTGAGATTAGGGGTGGCGATCACATCGAACTCATCGGGGCGGGTCAGCACCTGCTGGAGCGTAATATCGGCGATGGCGTCCTTGATCAGGATGCGCCCGGCCCTGAGCGCCTCCTCCTGCTCGGCATTGGCCGCAGCCTCGCCCTGGGCCGAGCGGGTACGCTCCCACTGCGCCCAGGTGTAGACGTAGTCGCCGAAGGCCCGCTCGGCGTACTCGTAGCCCCAGTCGCGGAAGGCGCCCTCGCTATACTTCTGGATGTTGCCCTTGTGCACCAGGGTGACGCTTTTGCGCTTGTACTGGATGGCATACTGGATCGCGGCGCCGACCAGACGCTCGGTGCCGATCCGGCTGATCGGCTTGATGCCGACGCCGACTTCGACCTTGCCCTCGGGGCTGGCGCCCAACATCTGCAGGAACTCGTCGGTCTTCTCCGAGGTACCGAAGCGGATCTTGCTGAAATCCCGCGGGAAGGTGCTCTGCAAGAAATCGAGCACCTTCTGGGCCTCCGGCGTCCCGGCGCGATACTCGATGCCGGCGTAGAGATCCTCGGTGTTCTCGCGGAAGATCACCATATCGACCTTATCGGGGCGCTTGACCGGCGAAGGCACGCCACGAAAATGGCGCACCGGGCGCAGACAGACGTAGAGGTCGAGGAGTTGGCGCAGGGCGACGTTCAGCGAGCGGATGCCACCGCCAATCGGCGTGGTCAGTGGCCCCTTGATCCCGACCAGGTACCGCTGAAAGGCCGCGACTGTCTCATCGGGGAGCCAGTTGCCGGTCTCACGGAAGGCTTTCTCGCCGGCAAGCACTTCGTACCAGCTGATCTTCCGTTTGCCGCCATAGGCCTTCGCCACCGCCGCATCAAAGACGCGCACACTCGCGCGCCAGATGTCGGGGCCGGTGCCGTCACCCTCGACAAATGGGATGATCGGGTGGTCCGGAACCTGTAGCTTGCCATTCTTGATCGTGATGATCTCGCCCTCGGGTACGGTGCGCGTGGACATCCTCGTTTCTTCCTCCAGAGTCAACCCATCTCCAGACCAGCCCGTCGGGGCCGCGCCGGTATGACCGGCACGGTGCGGCTCGGTCCGCCGCAGCGCAGAGGGTGGCGCGGCCTATTATACCCGACATCGGCCCGAAATGCCTGCCGGGTGCCCATAACCAGATAAGCACAGGCGAGATTCAGGCATTGCAAAGGGGTTGTTTAGTGTTCGTTCGCGTTGACACAAGTTTAAAGATGGGTATAATTCCAGCTAGAGCCTGACCAGATCGCTACGCGCCCAATGGAGCCCACCGACGCCCGCCGGGTGTCGTTGCCCCACCCACGCGCCCACGCGCGCTGCCGTACGCCCCCGCTTGCCCTGTGCGGCGTCACGGCGCCCGCCCGCTGGAGGGATCCATGCTCGGTTCCTTTGTCCCCATCCTGATCCTGTTCCTGATCGCCGCCTTTATCGCTGTCTTCGTGATCACCTTCTCGGCGCTGCTCGGGCCGAAACGCAGCAGCCCGCGCAAACTGGCACCCTACGAGTCGGGTATGGAACCGATCGGCCCGGCGATCCGCCGCATCCCCGTGAAGTTCTATGTCGTCGCGATGCTGTTTATCGTCTTCGATATCGAGGTGGTGTTCTTCTATCCCTATGCGCTCGTCTTCCGCGAGCTCGCGGTGCCGGGCCTGATCGCGATGGGAATCTTCTTCCTCGTGCTGGTGGTCGGCTTCGTCTACGAGTGGCGGAAAGGGGCGCTGTCATGGGAATAGAAGAGAAAGCCGGCGACCTCGGCGTGGTCACCACCTCCCTTGAGTATGTGGTGAACTGGGGCCGCACCAACGCGATGTGGCCGCTGCTCTTCGGCCTGGCCTGCTGCGCGATCGAGATGATGGGCGCCCAGAGCGCCAATTATGACCTGTCGCGCTTCGGTATGGAGATCAACCGCGCCTCGCCCCGCCAGGCTGACCTGATGATCGTCGCCGGACGGGTCAGCCGCAAGATGGCCCCCGTCGTGCGCCGGCTCTACGACCAGATGAGCGATCCCAAGTGGGTGATTGCCATGGGTGATTGCGCGGCCTGTGGCGGGATCTTCAACAATTACGCGATTGTCCAGGGCGTCGATGAGGTGGTGCCGGTCGATGTCTATGTCGCCGGCTGCCCGCCGCGCCCCGAGGCGCTCATCCACGGCATCATGCTGCTGCACGAGAAGGTCAAACGCGAGAAGATCAGCGGCAAGAAGGAGGAGCCGATCGTGCTCAGTCAGCCGCTGCTGCAGGTTGATGTCGCGAAGAAGTAGGGCCGCAGCCGCTGTGCGTGCCCTCCATCACGCTAGACAGGCCACCTATGGATCATCAGAGTCTGCTGGCCCGCATCACCGCGCAGTTGCCCGACGCACTGATCGAGAGCGCGGAGTTCCGCGGCGATCTGAGCCTCGTGGTGCGCCCCGAGCGCTACCTCGAACTGGCTCGCTGGCTGCGCGATGAGCCGGACCTGGGCTATACCTTCCTCGAGAATCTCTGCGGCGTCGATTACCTGGGACGCGACCCGCGCTTCGAAGTGGTGGTCCACCTGGTGAGTATGCAGCACCTGCACCGCGTCTGCCTCAAATTGCGCCTCCCCGAGGCCGAGCCGCATGCGCCATCGCTCACCGCGCTCTTCCCCACCGCCAACTACCAGGAACGGGAGGCCTACGACCTGCTCGGCATCAGCTTCGATGGGCACCCCTCGCTCAGGCGCATCCTGCTGCCCGATGACTGGGTCGGCCACCCGCAGCGCAAGGATCATCCGCTCGTTGAAGAGGAGATCGCCTTCAGCTTCAACCAGGAGCGGATCTACGCCCATAAGCCGTTCGCGAACGAGTAATGAGGCGTCGCCCATGACACTCCAGATCCCTACGCCCCACGAGATTACCGAACCGGCCATCGCCGGTACGTCGGATACCATGGTGCTCAACATGGGGCCGCACCATCCGAGCACCCACGGCGTGCTCCGGCTCGTGCTGGAGCTCGATGGTGAGGTGGTGGTCAACGTTGCCCCCGATATCGGCTTCCTCCATACCGGTATCGAGAAGACGATGGAGAGCAAAACCTACCAGAAGGCGGTGGTGCTGACCGACCGGATGGACTACCTGGCCCCGCTCTCCAACAACCTGGCTTATGCGCTCGCCGTCGAGAAGCTGCTGGATGTCGAGATCCCCGAGCGCGCTCAGGTGATCCGCGTGCTGCTGGTCGAACTGCAGCGCATCTCCTCGCACCTGGTCTGGCTCGGCACGCATGCCCTTGACCTGGCCGCGATGAGCGTCTTCCTCTACGCCTTCCGTGAGCGCGAGCAGATCCTCGATATCTTCGAGCTTGTCTCCGGCGCGCGCTTGATGACCAGCTACATCCGCATCGGCGGCCTCGCGTATGAGCTGCCGGCTGAGTTTTTGCCCACGGTTGATGCCTTCCTGCAGATCATGCCCGCGCGTATCGATGAGTATGAGGCGCTGCTGACCGGGAACCCGCTCTGGCTCGAGCGCACCGTGGGCGTCGGCGTGATCGATGGCGCGTCGGCCGTGGCGCTCGGTCTCACCGGCGCGAACCTGCGCGCCACCGGTGTGCCCTACGATGTGCGCAAGGCTATGCCCTACTCTGGCTATGAGAGCTACGACTTCGAGATCCCGGTCGGCAAGGCCGGCGATACCTATGACCGCTACCGCGTGCGGATGGCCGAGATGCGCCAGAGTGTGAAGATCGCGCGCCAGGCCTGGGAACGCCTGAGCCAGATGGGCCCCGGCGACTACCAGACCCGTGACCGCAAGGTGGCCCCGCCGCCCAAGAGCGAGATCACGCAGAGTATGGAGTCACTCATCCATCACTTCAAGCTCTGGACCGAGGGCTTCAAGCCGCCGCGCGGCGATGCCTATGTCAGCATCGAGAGCCCCCGCGGCATCCTGGGCTGTTATGTGGTCAGCGATGGCGGTCCGAAGCCCTGGCGCGTCCACTTCCGCGCGCCCTCGTTCATCAACCTGCAGGGCCTCGCCCAGATGGCAAAGGGCCGCCTGGTCGCCGACCTGGTCGCGCTGACCGCGAGCCTCGACCCGGTGCTCGGCGAGGTTGACCGCTGACGATTGTCGCTGTCTGGCCTGGCGCACGCGCCGATCACAAGCTTACACCCTTATGCTCCAAGATACACACACGTCCGAGATTGAGGCCATCCGCGCCCGCTTTGCCTCGCCGCGCAGCGCCGTGCTGCCGCTGCTCTACCTGGCCCAGGATAGCTATGGCTATCTGAGCGAGGCGGCGATCCGCGAGGTCGCCGCGATCCTCGATCTGCCACCGACCGATGTGTTCGAGGTGGTCGGCTTCTATACGCTCTTCTACGATCGCCCGGTGGGCACCTGGGTGCTGCAGGTCTGCGACGATGTGCCCTGCTGCTACCTCGGCGCCGAGGAACTGATCGTAGCCCTTAAGCAGACGCTGGCGATCAGCGAGGAGCAGACCACCGCCGATGGCCTGTTTACCCTGCAGCGGGTGAAATGCCTCGCCGCCTGCGACCGGGCGCCGGTGCTCCAGGCTAATCTCGACTACATCTACGACGTGACGCCCGAGCGCGTGCAGGCGCTGCTGAACAACCTGCGCGCCCGGGCCGCCGAGGCGAAACAGCGCGGCGTGAGCGGCCGCTTCGCCGAGGATTTTGCCTGGGGGCCCGATGGCGCCCTTATCCAGATCGATCGCGCGGCGCCGTACCAGCCCCGCCAGTTCTCGGAGCAGGCCCCGCCTGCCCCATCCGGGCCCACTGTCCCACCCGAGATCGACGCCGGCCACGATCGGCCCTCCGACCCCCGCGTCTCGCCACTCTAGCCCTGGCGCGGGCAGCCCGCCCCCGGCAAGCCCATCGTACGCGTGGCCTGGCACGGTGACCCTGGTGCAGCGGGAGGGGGCGTAGAAGGGCGAAGCCCTCCCCGTACGGCCGACGACGCATTGGCTGCGCCAATGCGTCGGCCCAACTAGAAGCGGAGCAGGTCCATGGGACTGAAAGAGCATATTGTGATGCGGGAACTGGACATCCCCGACATCAATACCTTCGCGGTCTACTGCCGCAATGGGGGCTGGGAGGCCTACCGCGGCGCGCTGAAGGGCAAGCAGCCCGCCGAGATCGTGGCGATGGTCAAGGAGTCGGGCCTGCGCGGGCGCGGCGGCGCCGGCTTCCCGACCGGGGTCAAGTGGGGCTTCCTGCCGAAGGATGTCTACCCGCGCTACCTGCTCTGCAACTGCGACGAGTCGGAGCCCGGGACGTTCAATAACCACCAGATTATCGACCGCAACCCGCACCAGTTGATCGAAGGGGTCGCGCTCTCGGCCTATGCGATCGCGTGCAATACGGCCTACATCTATATGCGCGGCGAGTTCGCCGCGGCCGCGATCACGCTCGAGCGGGCAATCGACGATGCGTACCGCGCCGGGCTGCTCGGCAAGAATATCCTCGGCACCGGCTACGACCTCGACATCTTTGTGCATCGGGGCGCCGGGGCCTACATCTGTGGTGAAGAGACCGCGCTGATGGAGTCGCTCGAGGGCAAGATCGGCCAGCCGCGGCTCAAGCCGCCCTTCCCGGCAGTGGCCGGGCTCTACGGTAAGCCGACGATCATTAACAATGTCGAGACGCTGGCCAACGTGCCGCGCATCGTCGAGCGGGGCGTGGCCTGGTACCGTAGCCACGGCACCGAGAAGAGCCCCGGCACCAAGTGCTTCTCGCTCTCCGGCCACGTCAATCGCCCCGGCAACTACGAACTGCCCTTCGGCACACCGCTGCGCGAACTGATCGAGAGCCCCGAGTACGGCGGCGGGATGCGCGGCGGGCGCCCGGTGAAGATCATCATCCCGGGCGGGGCCTCGGCCCCCTGGCTCACCCACGAACACCTCGATGTGCCGCTCGACTACGAGGGCGTCGCCGCCGCTGGCTCGATGCTCGGCTCCGGGGCGGTGATCGTGCTCGATGATACCGTCAAGGCGCCCCACGTGGCCTATAAGATGGACGAGTTCTTCAAGCACGAGTCCTGCGGCAAGTGTACCCCCTGCCGCGAGGGCACCCACTGGCTGGTCAAGGTGCTGCACCGCATCGCCGAGGAAGGCCACGCCACCCCCGCCGATATTCCGACGCTCCACGGGATCTACACCCAGATGGCCGGCAACTGCTTCTGCCTGCTCGGCGAGAGCGCGGTGATGCCGATCAAGAGTGCCCTGCAGCTCTTCCCCCAGGAGTTCGAGGCGGTGATCGCGGCGAGCGCGCGCCATGCCGCCGGGAACGGTCACGCCAGCAGCGCGCCTGCCCCTACGATCCCGCTGGCGGTGAAGCGATAACTGTGCTGACAGCTGGAAACGAGACGATATGCCAGATGTGACGATCACCGTCGATGGGGTGACCATCCAGGTGCCCGCGGGGACCAACGTGGTCGACGCGGCGCGCTTGGCCAATGTCGCCATTCCCGTCTTCTGCTACCACCCGCGTATGCAGCCAGTGGGTATGTGCCGTATGTGCCTGGTGCAGATCGGCACGCCGCGGCTCGACCCTGCCACGCGCCAGCCGTTGCTCGATGCGGCCGGCAAGCCGGTAATCGCTATGATGCCCAAGCTGCAGACCGGCTGCACCACGCCGGTCAGCGAGGGCATGGTGATCAATACGGTAAGCGAGGAGGTGCAGTTCGCCCAGCGCGGCGTGCTCGAGTTTCTGCTTACCTCACACCCGCTCGATTGTCCGGTGTGCGATAAGGGCGGCGAGTGCCCGCTGCAGAACCTGACGATGCAGTGGGGGCCCGGCAACAGCCGCTTCGACTATAACGATAAGGTCCACTTCGAGAAGCCGGTGCCGCTGGGTGATCTGATCCTGCTCGACCGCGAACGCTGCATCCTCTGCTCGCGCTGTGTGCGCTTCCAGGACGAGCTCGCCGACGACCCGGTGCTCGGCTTCGATCACCGTGGGCGCAACTGGATGATCATCTCCAGGAGCGACCCGCCCTTCGCTAGCAAGTTTTCCGGCAATACCACCGATATCTGCCCGGTCGGCGCGCTCACCAGCAGCGACTTCCGCTTCCGCGCCCGGGTCTGGGAGCTCAACCCCACCCCCGCGGTCTGCACGCTCTGCCCGGTGGGCTGCAATATGAGCCTGGATATGCGCCACGAGCACCTGATGCGGGTGATGCCGCGCGAGAACGCGGCGGTCAACGACATCTGGCTCTGCGATAAGGGGCGCTACGGCCACCGGTTCATCGAGCATCCCGACCGGCTGACCACGCCGCTCGTCCGGCGCGGCGAGGAACTGGTTGAGGCCAGTTGGGACGAGGCGCTGCAGCTGGTGGCCGAGCGCCTGGCCGCGATCCAGAGCCGCCACGGCGGTCAGGCGATCGCCGGCCTCGCGGCGCCCCGCCTGAGCAACGAGGATCTCTATCTCTTCCAGAAGCTCGTCCGCGAGCAGCTGGAGAGCAACAACCTCGACCACGGCATTGGCGCCCCCGGCGAGCCGGCCCCCGATGAGCTCGGCGCACTGCTGGCCGTTGGCTCGGGCACCAATCTGATGCAGCTAGGCGCCGGCACCGCCGTGCTGGTGCTGGGCGCCGACCCCGAGGAGGAGGCGCCGCTCTATGTGCTGCGGCTGCGCGCGATCCGGCAGCGCGGCGGCCAGTTGATCGTCGCCAATCTGCGCCCCACCAAGCTGGAGCGCTCGGCAACCAGCGCCCTGCGCTACCGCGCCGGGGGCGAACTGGCGCTGCTGCACGGCCTCCTGTACGAACTGGAGCGTGCAGAGGGCGCCGCACGCCCGAGTATCAAGACCAGCGGCCTCGACCAGTTGCGCCGCACCCTGCGCGGGCTGACCAGCGCGCAGGCCGCCGAGCACGCCGGCGTGAGCAGCGCGGCGCTCGCGGCCACCGCCAGGACCATCCGGGAGGCCGAGAACCTGATCATCATCTATGGCGCCGAGGCGCGCAGCGCCGGCCCCGCGGTGGTCGAAGCCCTGGGCGCGCTGCTGGTGCTCAGCGGCAAGGCCGGGCGAGCCAACAGCGGCCTGATCGCCCTGCTGCCCGGCGGCAACAGTCGCGGCGCCCTCGACCTGGGCCTGCGCCCCGATGCCCGCCCCGGCTATGCACCGCTGGCCCGGCCCGGGCTTGGCGCCCGCGAGCTCTGGCCCGCCATCCAGGAAGGCCGTGTGCGCGCGCTCTGGCTCGCCGGCCTCGACCCGGCGGCCAGCCTGCCGGCGGCCCGCACGGCCATCGCCGCCGCCGAGTTCGTGGTCGTACAGGATCTCTTCCTCACTGAGAGCGCCCGGCTCGCCGATGTGGTGCTGCCCGCCGCCAGTGTGGCCGAGCGCGACGGGACCTACACCAACGCCGAGCGGCGCGTGCAGCGCTCGCGGCAGGCCCGCAGCCCGCTCGGCCAGAGCCGGCCCGACTGGCAGATCGTCGCCGGGGTGGCCCAGGCCCTCGCCGAGCTCACGATCAGCAGTGGCGCCGCCCCCGCCGCCAGCGCGCGCCGCGGCCCGGCGGTGGCGAGCGCGCCCATGGGCTGGGACTACCTCAACGTCGCCGAGGTGGCCGCCGAGATCGCCGAGCGCGTCCCCGGCTACGCTGGCGCGAGCTACGCAGCGCTGGACGCGACCGGTAGCCCCGGGCCCTGGGGCCGTCAGGTGAATGAGGCGATCTACTACGACGGCACCAATTACGAGAATACCGAGGGCGTCGGCATCAAACTGCCGAGCCTCGTCGAAGACGGCAAGACCAGCGTCAGCCTCGCGCCACGCGCCGTCCCCGCAGTGGCCGACGAGCGGCCGCTGCTGCTGCTGGCCCAGCCGCTGGCCTACGGCGGCGACCCGCTGCTGCGCGGCTCGAAGCTCGCAGCGCATGTCCCGGCACCCTACGTCGCGCTGAGCAGCGTTGACGCCGAGAAGCTCAACATCAAGCCGGGCGACATGGTGCGCCTCGACTCGGCGGCCGGCTCGCTCAGCCTGCCGGCCCGCGTGGTCAGCGACCTGCCGCCCGGCGTCGCCCTCGCGCCCGCCGACCTGCCGGGCGCGGCCCTGGCCGCTGTCCAGACCGGCCCGCGCACCCGCGTGAGCCTGGTAAAGATCGTGACCGGGTAAGCCGGACGCGCGATGACCGGCGCCGCTGCTGCCACTGTTCCTGGTGAACGCTGATCGGTTGGCAGCGCAGAGCATAGGATGCGTATGAACTGGCTCGACATCCTCATCCTGGTCGTCCAGGGCTTCATCATCGCCCTGGCGGTGACCACGGCCTTCGCCTACCTCACGCTCTTCGAGCGGCGCCTGCTGGCCCGCTTCCAGAACCGCGTAGGGCCCAACCGGGCCGGGCCGGGCGGCTTCCTGCAGCCGGTCGCCGACGCGGTCAAGCTCTTCTTCAAGGAAGACATCATCCCCACGGCAGCTGATCGGCCGGTCTACCTGCTGGCGCCCGCCGTGGCGGTGATCCCGGCGATCATCATCTGGGCCGTGATCCCCTTCGGCTGTCTCAATCTGAACTGGGACTACCGCGCCTGCTTCGCCGACCCGCAGCGCAGCGAGGTGCGCAACGTGCTGCAGATCGCCGAGATCAACGTGGGTGTCCTCTACCTGCTGGCGGTCACCAGCATCGGCGTGTATGGCATCACCCTCGCCGGCTGGGCCAGCAACAACAAGTACTCGATGCTCGGCGGCATCCGCTCCTCGGCCCAGTTGATCAGCTACGAACTGGCGCTGGGCTGCGCCGTGCTCGGCGTGGTGATGACCTTCGGCAGCCTCAGCACTGCCGAGATCGTCTACCGGCAGGGCGGGCTCTGGGGGATTGTGCCACAGCTCCTCGGCTTCGTCCTGTTTATGATCGCCTCGACCGCCGAGGTGGTGCGCGCCCCCTTCGACCTGGTGGAGGCCGAGCAGGAACTGGTCGGTGGCTACAATACCGAGTACGGCTCGATGAAGTTCGCGCTCTTCTTTATGACCGAGTACATCAAGCTGATCGCGGTCAGCGCCATCGCGGTGACCTTCTTCTTTGGCGGCTGGCGCTTCCCCGGGCTGGAGACACTGGGCCGGGGCATGGAGCAACTGGCCGGCCCGGTGGTGGCCAGCCTGGTGGTCGGCCTGGTCTCGCTGGGCTCGTTCCTGCTCAAAGTGGTCGGCTTCCTCTTTGTCTCGGTCTGGATCCGCGCCTCCTGGCCGCGTCTGCGCTACGACCGGCTGATGGCCCTGGGCTGGAAGTGGCTGCTGCCGCTGGGCCTGATCAACATCGCCTATACCGCGGTGGTGTTCGTGCTCGTCCCCAACCAGCGCCTGGCCGCCTTTGTGCTGTTCGGCATGAGCCTGATCACGCTGGCGATTGCCGGCGGCTTCAGTTCCACCCCCAAAGCGGTGGACAATGTGACCTACGTTAAGGATCTCCGCCCGCACGGGGCCGGCACGAGCAGCGAGAGCCAGCAGGCGCCGTCGGGTACACCATGAGCCACGTGTGAGAGGAGCGTTGCGATGCTTGGAGAGCTGTTCAAGGGTCTTGGCACCACACTGCGCTACATCTTCAAGCAGCCGGTGACGGTGCAGTACCCGGAGGTGAAGCGGCCGGTGCGCGAGCGGTTTCGCGGGCGCCACGAGCTCAAACGCTTCGCCGACGGGATGGAGCGCTGCATCGGCTGCTCGCTCTGCGCCGCGGCCTGCCCGGCGGACGCCATCCTGGTCGTGCCGGCCGAGAATGACCCGGAGCACCCGCGCTCGCACGGCGAGCGCTACGCCGCCACCTACGAGATCAATATGCTGCGCTGCATCTTCTGCGGCTACTGCGAGGACGCCTGTCCGACCAATGCGATCGTGCTGGAACACCAGTACGAGCTCTCGTTCTACGATCGCCGCGCGGCGATCTACACCAAGGAGATGCTGCTGGTGCCGCCGGAGCAGGGCCACGGCGAGCCGCCGCCCATCCTGAGCCAGCTGCAGCGTCGCCCCAGCCCGCCAGCCCTGATCGACCTGTGATGGGAGCTGTATGGACCTCATCCTCTTCCTGATCACCGCGGCCGTCGCCCTGATCGGCGCGATCGCGATGCTGGTCTCGCGAAACGCGGTGCATAGCGCCCTGTTTCTGCTGCTGAACTTCGCCGCGATCGCCGTCCTCTTCCTGCTGCTCCAGTCGCCCTTCCTGTTCGCTATCCAGCTTACGGTCTACGCCGGGGCGATCATGGTGCTCTTCCTCTTCGTGGTGATGCTGCTGGGCGCCGAGCAGGTCGAGGACACGCCCGACCGCATCGCCTGGCAGCGCCCGCTGGCCGTGGCGCTCGGCGTGGGCCTGCTCGGGGTTGCGGTGCTTGCCGCGCTGCGCTACGCGCCGGGCATCCCCCCCGGCGGCGCGGCTGCCGCCACCTTCGGCGACCCGGCCGAGCTCGGCCGGCTGCTCTTCACCAGGTACCTGCTGCCCTTCCAGGTCACCGGGATCATCCTGCTGATCGCCGTGGTCGGCGTCGTGGTGCTGAACCAGTACGGGCGCAGTAAGGCTGCGCTGAAACCGCCGCCGGGCGACTGAGCGGCGGCAGCAGTCGCTTGCGCTATCCGTGTGTCGGCAAGGGAGGCACCCTATGGTCCCCACCAGTTACTACATCCTGCTCAGCGCGGCCCTGTTTACGATCGGGGTGCTGGGCGTGCTGATCCGGCGGAATGCGATTGTGGTCTTCATGGCGGTCGAGTTGATGCTCAACGCTGCCAACCTGGCCCTGGTGGCCTATGCCCGCGAGCGACTCAGCATTGACGGGCAGGTGCTGGTCTTCTTTGTGATCACGGTGGCCGCCGCCGAGGTGGCGGTGGGCCTGGCGCTGCTCGTGGCGATCTTCCGCACCAAACGCACCACCGACGTGGACGAGGTCAGCACGCTCAGGGGCTGAGCGCAGAAGGTCGAGGTACTCGATGGAATGGCTCATCTGGCTCATCCCGCTGCTGCCGTTCGTCGGCTTCTTGCTCAATGTCTTTGTGATCCGCCACGAGCGCCCGGCGGGCCTGGTGGCGAGCGGGCTGGTGGCCGCCTCGTTCGTGGTGGCCGTTACCGCGATCGCGATGCTCGCCGGGCTGCCCGAAGAGGAGCGACGGATCATCTCGGTGGGCTGGGAGTGGATCAACGCCGGCGACCTGCGCGTGCCCTTCGGGATCATGCTCGACCCGCTCAGCGCGGTGATGGTCTTGCTGGTGACCGGCGTGGGCGCGCTGATCCACTTCTACTCGATCGGCTATATGCACGGCGACGCACGGGTGGTGCGCTACTTCGCCTACCTGAACCTCTTCGTCACCATGATGCTCTTCCTGGTGATGGGGAACAATATGCTCATCCTCTTCCTCGGCTGGGAGGGGGTGGGGCTCTGCTCGTTCCTGCTGATCGGCCACTGGTTCGAGCGCAAGAGCGCCGCGGCGGCCGCGGTGAAGGCCTTTGTGGTCAACCGGATCGGCGACGCGGCCTTCATCCTGGCTATGCTCGCGATCTATGCCAACTTCGGCACGCTCAACTTCTACGAGGTGACCGTCGCTGGCGAGGTACAGCCCGGCTTCCTCGAGCGCGTACCGGAGATCATCGGCCAGAGCTTCGGGCCGAGCTGGCAGCCGATCGCGCTGGCCACCGGCATCTCCTTCCTGCTGCTGATCGGCGCCACCGGCAAGTCGGCCCAGTTTCCGCTCTTTGTCTGGCTGCCCGATGCCATGGCTGGCCCCACCCCCGTCTCGGCGCTCATCCACGCCGCGACCATGGTCACCGGCGGGGTCTATATGATGACGCGCACCGAAGCGCTGTTCGCCGCCTCGCCAGCCACCCAGACCTGGGTGCTCTGGGTCGGCGCGCTCACCGCGCTGATCGCCGGCACGGCCGCGATCGCTCAGTGGGACATCAAGCGCGTGCTGGCCTACTCCACCGTCTCGCAGCTGGGCTTCATGGTCGCGGCCTGTGGTATGGGCGCCTACGTGGCCGCGATCTTCCACCTACTGACCCACGGTATTTTCAAGGCGCTGCTGTTCCTCGGCTCGGGCTCGGTGATCCACGGCACCCACGATACGCAGGACATGCGCAAGATGGGCGGGCTCCGCACGGCGATGCCCACCACGTACTGGACCTACCTGGTCGGCGCGGGCGCGCTGGCGGGTATCGTGCCACTGGCCGGCTTCTGGTCGAAGGACGAGATCCTGGCTCACGCTCTGAGCCACAACCACTGGCCCCAACTGATCATCCTCTTCCTCACCTCGCTGCTCACCGCCTTCTACATGGGCCGGCAGGTGGCGCTGGTCTTCTTCGGCACGCAACGTGACACCCACTACCACGCCCACGAGAGCGGACGGGTGATGACGGTGCCGCTGATCGTGCTGGCGGTGGGCGCCGTGATCGGCGGCGCGATCAACCTGCCCTGGGGCCACTGGCTCACCGACTGGCTGCACCCGGTGCTCCACGAGGAGGCCGGCAGCTTCAATCCCGTCCTGGCACTGATCGCCACCGCTGGCGCGGTGGGCATGAGCTACCTGGGCTGGTGGCTCTACACCAGTAACGCCGCGAAGGTCAAAGTCGGCGGCAAGGACCCGGCCTACCGCTACACCGGCGACATCTGGGATGGGCTGGAGGAGGCCTGGTACGTCGACCGGCTGTACGAGCGGGTGATCGTGCAGCCCTTCCGCGGCCTGGGTGATTTTCTCGCCCGCGTCTTCGACCCGCAGGGCATCGACGGCCTGGTGCTGGGGATCGGGCGCTTCTTTGGCTGGGCTGGCGCCCAGGTGCGCGAACTGCAGAGCGGCTACGTGCGCACCTACGCGCTGGTCTTCACCGCCGGGGTCGTGCTCGTGCTGAGCTTCATGCTGATCTTTACGCGCTGAGCGGCGCTGTGCGGGCGCAGGCTGCTGCGCTCGTGAGGGGCATCCGATGGAGAGCTTTCCCATTCTCTCGCTGGTGCTGTGGCTGCCCACCCTGGGGGCGCTCGCCCTGCTGGCCGTGCCACGGGACAACGCCGAACTGGCGCGGCGCATCGCGCTGATGGTAGCGGTGCTGACCCTGCTGGCCTCGCTGGCGCTGCCACTGGGCTACGCGCCTGCCGCCGCGGCCAGCGATGGCAGCCTCGCGCTGCAGTTCGTCGAGCGTGTGCCCTGGCTGCCGATGCTGGGGGCGAGCTACAGCCTCGGCATCGACGGCGTGAGCCTGTGGCTCGTCATGCTGACCACCTTCCTGCTGCCGATCGTCATTCTCTCGACCTGGGACTCGGTGCACAAGGAGGTGCGCAACTTCCAGATCCTCATGCTGCTGCTGGCCACGGCGATGATCGGCGTCTTCGTCGCCATGGACCTGCTGCTGTTCTACATCTTCTGGGAGTTCACGCTGATCCCGATGACCCTGCTGATCGGCATCTGGGGCGGGAGCAACCGGGTCTTCGCAGCACGCAAGTTCTTCCTCTACACCTTTTCCGGCTCGGTGCTGATGCTGCTGGCGATCATCGGGCTCTACGTGCTCAACCGCGAGGCGCTGGCGGCGGCCCAGCCCGGCTACCCGGGCACGCTCGACATCAGCGCGATCGCGGCCAATCTGCGCAGCGGCGTGTTCCGCCTCGACCCGGCGATGGAGCGGCTGCTCTTCGGGGCCTTTTTCCTGGCCTTCGCGATCAAAGTGCCGCTCTGGCCCTTCCACACCTGGCTGCCCGACGCACACGTTGAAGCACCAACGGCCGGCTCGGTGATCCTGGCCGGCGTGCTGCTCAAGCTCGGCAGCTACGGCATGATCCGCTTCAACCTGACGCTCTTCCCCGAGGCTGCGCGCTGGGCGGCGCCGGCGATCGCCGTACTGGCGGTGATCGGCATCATCTATGGGGCGATCGTGGCCTTTGCGCAGACCGACATGAAGAAGCTGGTGGCCTACTCCTCGGTGAGCCATATGGGCTTCATCGTGCTCGGGATCTTCGCGCTGAACCGCGCCGGGGTGAGCGGGGCCATCCTGCAGAGCATCAACCACGGCCTCTCGACGGGCGCGCTCTTCCTGATCGTGGGCGTGCTCTACGAGCGGCGCCATACCCGCGAGCTGGCGGCATACGGCGGTATCTGGAAGGTGATGCCGGTCTATGGCGGTATCACCCTGCTGGTGGCGCTCTCCTCGGCCGGCCTGCCCGGGCTCAACGGCTTCGTCGGCGAGTACACGATCATGCAGGGCGCCTTCCTCGCACCGGAACTGGGCTGGCCCTTCCTGGGCTTCGCCGTGTTCGGCGTGGTGCTGGCGGCGGTCTATCTGCTCCGCCTCTACCAGACGGTATTTATGGGTGAGCTGGACAATCCGGAGAACCAGGGGCTCCAGGATCTCAACCGGCGTGAACTGGTGACGCTGGCGGCGCTCTGCGTGCCGATTGTCGCGCTCGGCCTCTACCCGGCCTTCGCGCTCGGCCCGATGCAGGCCAGCGTGGCCGACGTCGTCAATGGCCTCGCAAACACCGTGGCCGGTCGGATCGATCTCCTCCCATAAGGGCGCAGCGCCCTGACTGGAACATGGCATGGACAGCATACAGATACCGCCAGTTGACCTGCGGCTGCTGACCCCGCTGCTGATCGTCGTGAGCTGGGCGTCGCTGCTGCTCTTGATCGACGTCTTTGTCATCCCCGAGGGGCGCAAGAAGCTCACTGGCTACCTGGCCATCGCGGGCCTGGCGGTGGCCGGGCTGGCCGGCATCCCGCTCTGGAACGTGAGCGGCAGCACCTTCGCAGGCATGCTGGTGCTCGACCGCTACAGTCTCAGCCTGACCTGGATCTTCCTGATCGCCGGGGCGCTGAGCATTGCCATTGCGCTGGATTATCTGCCGCGCCATGCGATTGAACAGGGTGAGTACTATCCGCTGATCATGGTTGCCGTCGCAGGCATGATCCTGATGGCCCAGGGGACGGACCTGATCGTCCTCTTCCTGGGCATCGAGGTGCTCTCGATCACGCTCTACATCCTGACCGGCTTCGCCTACCCGCGGCTCACCTCCGAAGAGGCGGCGATGAAATACCTGGTGCTGGGCGCCTTCGCCGCCGGCTTCTTCGTCTATGGCATCGCCCTGATCTTTGGCGCCACCGGCACCACCAGCCTGGCCGGCATTGCCGCCTACCTCGGTCGCCAGCCCTTTGCACCCCAGGCCGAGACGCTCTTCCTGGCCGGGGCCAGCCTGGTGCTGATCGGCTTCAGCTTCAAGGTCGCCCTGGTGCCCTTCCACATGTGGACGCCAGATGTCTACGAGGGCTCACCCACGCCGGTGGCGGCCTTTATGAGCGTCGGCACAAAGGGCGCCGCGCTGGCGGCGCTGCTACGCTTTGTGGCCTTCGCCATCGAAGATGCGCGCCCGTTCTGGCTGCCGGTGCTGGCAACCCTGGCGGTTGCGACCATGGTAATCGGCAACCTGGGGGCGCTGGGCCAGAGCAATGTCAAACGCATGCTGGCCTACTCGAGCATCGGCCACGCCGGCTACATCCTGCTCGCCATCATGGTCGCGGTCGAGGGCGGCGCCGAAGCGTTCCTCTTCTATATGCTGGCCTACACCCTCACCAATCTGGGCGCCTTCGGTGTCCTGATCGCGCTCGAACAGCGCGGCGAGGCCGCCTGGAGTATCGACGACTTCGGCGGGCTCTACCAGCGCCGGCCGCTCCTGGCCGTGGCCATGGCGCTGTTTATGTTTTCGCTGGCGGGAGTGCCGCCCACCGCCGGCTTTATGGCCAAGTTCTTCGTCTTCACCACTGCCTACGGCGGCGGCCTGGGCTGGCTCGCGCTGGTCGGCGTACTGACCAGCGCGATCGCGGCCTACTACTACCTGCGCGTGGTGGTGAAGATGTTCATGCAGGAGCCTGCCCGCGAGTTGCGGCCCGAGCTCAGCCAGGGCCTCAACCTGGAGATCGTGATCGCCGGTGTGGCCACGCTGATCCTCGGCCTGCTGCCCGCACCGTTCGTGCTGCTGGTCGAACGCTCGCTGAGCGCGCTGGGCGGCGGCTAGCTGCTTCCCAGCAACTGCTGCGTGAAATGGAAACTCTGGATGGGGCCTGGTGGCAACGGCGCGTGCTCGCCGGACGGGTATCTGTTCACAATCGGGGTAACACACGCTCCTGGGAGCGAGCGGGAACCTTTCCTGCCGGCCGTACGTCTCTGTAGCAACAGAGCGTATCAGCAGCCTCTCATCAACGGAGCACCCCTATGCGAACCCTGCGCCTCATCTCCATCCTCCTCTTGGCCCTGCTCCTGACGGCGTGTGGCTGGCAGGCCGCTACCAGTGTCGAAGAAGCTGGCCGCGCGCCCGCGCCTGCCGGTGGCCCCGCGGGCGCGCCAATGCCCGAACTGATGGCCACCGCCGCGCCCGCGTCGATCGACGAGACGTACGGCGACGTGGCCAGCAGCGCGGCGGCCCCGCCCGCCCAGCCCGGCGCCCAGCGCCTGGTGATCAAGACCGCCTCGCTCACCGTCGAGGTCGAGGATGTCGCCGTGGCCGAGGCGCGTATCAGCGCGCGCGCTGCCGAGCTCGGCGGCTATGTGGTCTCGGCACAGAGCAGCGGCAGCGACACCGCCAGCCGTGTGGCGCTGATCACCTTCCGCGTTCCGGCACAGCGCTTCGACGAAGCGCTCGCCGGCGTCGAGGGCCTGGCGCGTAAGGTCTTCTCGCGCACGATCAGCGGCGATGATGTGACCGAGGAGTTTGTCGACCTCGAGTCGCGGCTGCGCAACCTCGAAGCCACCCGTGACCGGCTGCTCGACCTGATGGCCAGGGCCACGCGTGTCGAGGACGCCCTGCAGGTCAACCAGGCGCTGAGCGACGTCCAGGGCCAGATCGAGCAGATCCAGGGCCGGATGAAGTACCTGCAGCAGAGTGCGGCCTTCTCCGCGATCAGCGTCGAGCTGCGCCCGGTGCCACCGCCACCGGCGATCATCGAGGAGGACGCCTGGCAGCCGCTGCGCGTCGCCCGCACGGCACTGCGCGACCTGGTGAGCTTCGGCCAGGAGCTCGTCAATCTTGGCATCGTCATCCTGATCTGGTCGCCTGTCTGGCTGCCCATCCTGTTGCTAGCCCGCTGGGGCTGGCTGCGCCTCAGCGGCCGCCACCGCCGCGCAACCACCTGAACGCGGAACTATAGCGCGCCCCTGAGTATGGACGGGCCGAAGCTTTCGCGATGCGAAAGCTTCGGCCCGTTAAGTGATTATATTGCATATTCAAAATACTTTAATGCAAAAAGACGGGTTTCATGAATTTTTCATACCAAATAGATATCACACGCGCAAATTATTGAACTTTCAAGTGTCGCTGTGCTATGATGGGCCAACACACGCACGAACGGAACCTGGCAGGCGCGCACCGGCGACGACGATCCGATCACGCACTGGTGGCGCCTGCGGTCGCAGAGCGGGTCTGCGGCCAGGAGCGGGCCAGCGGGCCCGGGCGGTGTGCGGGCTCTCGCACAGGGAGGAAGCTATGCACGACCTGGTGATCATCGGTGGCGGCGCAGCGGGGCAGGCGGCGGCGATGTATGCGCGGGGCAAAGAGCTGGACTTCTTGCTGATCGCCGATCGGCTTGGCGGACGGGTCGAACGCCCGGCTCCGGCCGATCGCGATTACCTGGTAGGCAATATTCTGGTCCATTACGACGGCCCCGATGCTGACGATGAGGAGAACCTGCTGATCGGCAGCTCGGTCGTCCATCGCTTCGCGCGCCAGCTCCGCGACCAGCGTGACTATATCCTGCAGGATCGGGCACGGGCGGTACGGCGCGACGGCGATGGCTTCGTCGTCGATACCGAGCGCTCGGGGCCGGTGGCCGCATGCGCGGTGATCGTCGCAACCGGTGCCACGCCGCGCCGCCATCCCCACCTGAACGGGAATGCCGCGCTTCTTACCGAGCTCGGCCATGGCACGACCCAGCACCGTTCCACCCTGACCGGCAAGCACGTGGCCATTGTCGGTGAGACGGCCCAGGCGCTGCATAGCGCGGCCGAGTTTGCCGCGAGCGCGCTGCAGGTCTACCTGTTGCTGCCTGGCGCCGGGGCGGCCGACCGCTCCGAGGTGGCGTTGCTGCGGCAGCGCCCGAACATCGCGGTGCTGCCCGGCTACCAGGTGGTCGATGTCGTCACCGAACGCGCCCGTCGCGTGCTGGTGATCCGCCGTGGTGATGAGGTGAGCCGCCTGGTGGTCGATGCCGCCTTCGCCGACCTGGGCTATGAGCCGGCGAGTGGTCTGCTGCACGGCCTCGGGGTGACCGGCGCAGGCGGCTTTGTGCGGGTCGACCGCGACCACGCAACGAGTGTGCCGGGCCTCTTCGCGGCCGGTGATGTGACCATGCCTGCCGGCGAGCAGGTGCTGACCGCGATCGGCGACGGCGCGCGGGCCGCGCGCAGCGCGCACTTCTACCTGCTCACCCGCCCCGTGCAACCAGTTATGCGTTGATATCACCCGGTTGCGGCGGCGGCTGGTCGGTCAGTGCCAGCCGGCCGGCTATGTGGTTCATCGTATGGGCAAGCGCCAGCCTCCGCGCAGGTACGTGCGCGCGGTGGCTGGCGCGCTCCTTTGCTGCGCAGTGGGCTGGCGTGTCGCCGTAGGTGCCGACGACATCTTCAGCTCCGCTATGCCAGGCTGACCCGCCCACTGACGGAGGCAGGCCACGTCGAGCGCATCGTCTTGCACCCGCAAAATAGCCTGCACATCACGCCACTGCCGGTCAGAGGGGGCCAGTTTGTACCACTCCAGCTTCGCCAGTACCGTATCCTCAGCACTCGCCACGCGCAGCGTTCCGCCGTCGTAGGCGCAGAAGCTCGCCCGCTGCGCCGCGTCGGCCCGCACTTCAGACAGGCGCACCAGTGCATCGGTGATGTCGCCTGGCAGAAACGTGAAGCCCTCCCGAAGCGCATCCACAAGCGCAGACACATCACGGGCTGAAAGGTTCAGCACCACGTCGATGTCGCGGGTGGTGCGGTTGATACACGGTTCAGCCTGACACGGTTTGCGTTGAAGGCTGCAGACGAAACATCGAGAGCGGATACTGCGACTCCGTAAGCGAGGAGCGTATCACGTCCCCACCGCTTGTGAACGTTCCATCATCGAAATCCTACACACGCCAGCCATCACACATCGAGCTCCGTCACCTCGGCGGCGTGGGTCTGGATGAAGCGCCGGCGCGGCGGCACCAGGTCGCCCATGAGCATAGTGAAGGTCTCGTCAGCCCGCTGCGCGTCTTCGAGCGTCACCTGGAGGATGACCCGGTTGGCCGGGTTCATCGTCGTTTCCCAGAGCTGCTCAGCGTTCATCTCGCCGAGACCCTTGTAGCGCTGGATCTCCACTTTGCTGCCCGCCGGCAGACTGGCGATGTAGCTATCGCGCTCGGCGTCGGAGTACACATACCGGTGCTCCTTGCCGTGCTTGATCCGGTAGAGTGGCGGCTGGGCGATGTAGAGGTGGCCGTTGGTGATCAGCTGGCGCATATGCCGGAAGAAGAACGTCAGCAGCAGCGTACGAATGTGGCTGCCGTCGACATCGGCGTCGGTCATCAGCAGGATCCGGTGGTAGCGCAGCTTATCGGGGCTGAACTGCTCGCCGATTGCGGTGCCGATCGCGGTGATCAGCGCCTTGACCTCGGCGTTGGAGAGCATCTTATCGAGGCGGCTCTTCTCCACGTTGAGGATCTTGCCGCGTAGCGGCAGGATGGCCTGGAAGCGGCGGTCGCGCCCCTGCTTGGCGGTGCCGCCGGCCGAGTCGCCCTCGACGATGTAGAGCTCGCAGCGGGCCGGGTTGGTGTCCGAGCAGTCGGCCAGCTTGCCGGGCAGTGAGAAGCCCTCCATGGCGCTCTTGCGCGCCGTCTCCTTGACCTTCTGTACCGCCAGGCGGGTGCGCGCCGCCGCGATCGTCTTCTCGATGATCCGCCGCGCATCGCCGGGGTTCTCATCCAGCCAGGCGGCAAAGGCGTCGCTCAGCACCGTGGCGACTGCGCCGGCGGCCTCGGGGCTGACCAGCTTCTCCTTGGTCTGCGAGCTGAACAGCGGGTCCTTCAACTTGACGCTGATCACCGCAGTCAGCCCTTCACGCACATCATCGCCGGTGAGGTTGGCCTCATTCTCCTTGAGAATGTTCTTGGCCCGGGCATAGTTGTTGATGATCCGGGTCAGCGCGGTGCGAAAGCCCGAGAGGTGCGCGCCGCCATCGGTATTGTTGATGTTGTTGGCAAAGGTGTAGACCGAATCGGTATCGTAGGTATCGGTATACTGCATGGCCACTTCAACCGCCACGTCATTGACGGTACGCTCCGCGTAGAAGGGCTGTTTGTGCAGCGTGGTCTTGTCCTTGTTCAGGTGGCGCACATAGGAGACGATCCCGCCCTCAAAGTAGAAGTTCACCTCCTGGCCATCGCGCAGGTCCACGAATTTGAAATGCAGGCCCTTGGTGAGGTAAGCCATCTCGCGGAAGCGCTGGGCCAGCGCCTTGAAGTTGTAGTCGATGCCGTCCTTGAAGATCAGCACATCGGGCATGAAGTGAATCGACGTCCCGGTGCCCTCAGCCGGGCCCACCGCCCGCACCTCGCTCTGCGGCTTGCCGGCGCGATACTCCTGCACCCAGAGCTGGCCGTGGCGCCGAACCTCGGCGCGCATCCACTCCGAGAGCGCATTGACCACCGAGAGGCCCACGCCGTGCAGCCCCGAGGAGACCTTGTAGCCCCCGTCGCCGAACTTGCCGCCGGCATGCAGCTCGGTGGCCGCCAGTTGCAGCGCCGAGACCTTGTGCTTGGGATGGATGTCGACCGGGATGCCGCGCCCGTTGTCGGTGACCTTGACCGAGCCGTCCTCGTGGATGGTGATCTCGATCCGGCTGGCATGGCCGGCGAGCGCCTCATCGACCGAGTTATCGACCACCTCTTTGATCATGTGGTGCAGGCCGTTGATATCCGTCGGCCCGATGTACATACCGGGGCGCTTGCGTACGGCATCAAGGCCCTCGAGCACGGTGATCTGGCTCGCGTCGTAGCTCTGGGGTTGGGCGGTAGCTGGAGTTTCGTCGTTCATGGTCAGTTCTTCCTCGGGTCCGCTAAAAGACGCTCTTCGCCCCACCCAACGGGGGGAGGTCAGGCCTTTCAGGGGTAGAGTTTCTGGCGGATGGCGTCCTGATGCGCTGCGTGCCCTCACCCCCTCCCCCCCTCTCCCAGCCTGGGAGCGGGGGGATGTTGTTGGCGTTGCGGTGCGCCAGCGAAGCTGGC
>Ga0272446_1000539_pt1 | contig 59695 bp, 55 predicted proteins | sample YNPCB0061_FD_194587 | JGI IMG/M metagenome (GOLD analysis project Ga0272446, IMG submission 194587) | Hot spring microbial mat communities from Yellowstone National Park, WY, United States - YNP-CB-006-1 | ecosystem: Environmental > Aquatic > Thermal springs > Hot (42-90C) > Sediment | place... | reverse complement strand
TGTTACGCTGTGTTAGATCACAATTGAACGGGAGATGCAACCGTGGCCAACCGACGTGATTTTTTGAAGACCCTCTACCCCGGGGCGGCGGCGATGTCGCTTGGGACCGGCCGGGCGGCGCCGCAGGCAGCCAAACCGAACGTCCTGTTTCTGATGGCGGACCAGTTCCGGTTTGATGCCATCGCCGCGCTGGGCAACCGCCACATCTACACGCCCAACCTGGACCGGCTCGTGCGCCGGGGCGTGACGTTTACCAACGCCTACTCGCAATGCCCCGTGTGCGTGCCCTCGCGCTACACCATCCGCACCGGCTGCGAATCGGCCACGACGCGCTCGTTCTTCAACGGCCTGTCGAAGCCCGCTGAGGGCCAGGCGGCCACCATGACCGGACGCTGCGGGCCTTACCTCGCCCAGACCATGAAGACTCTCGGCTACCGCACCTTCGGCATCGGCAAGTTCCATACCATTCCGTGGGACGAGAAGCTCGGCTATGACGTCCACCTGCACAGCGAGGAACTCTACGCCAGTCCGGAGCAACGCAGCCGGGACGCCTACGCTTCGTGGATCGCCACCAAACACCCGGAGTACAACTTCATTGAAGGGCTGATGGGCGAGCGCACGGAGATGTACTACATGCCGCAGATGAGTCCCCTGCCGGCCGAAGCCACCGTGGAGCGCTGGGCAGCCGGCCGCGCCATTGAACAGATCCGGGCGGTCCCCGGCGGGCAGCCGTATTTCGGCTTTGTGTCGTTCGTCGGCCCCCATCCGCCGCTGGCGCCTCCCATCCCCTTCAACCGCATCTACGATCCCGACCGCATGCCCAATCCGGTCCGCGGCGATCCGGAGACCGATCACATGGATGAGCAGATCCCGTGGATGAACTACGCCATCTGGGCCGAGGACATCAACGACCCTCACGCGCGGGTGCTGAAAGCGCGCTACTACGGCGAGATCACCTACATCGACGACTGCATCGGGCGCATTCTGGACGCCGTGGAAGCGCGCCCCGACGCGGACAACACCCTGATCTGCTTCTTCGCCGATCACGGCGATCACCTGGGCGATCACCGCGCCTGGCAGAAAGAGAGCTACTTCGAAGCATCGTGCCACGTTCCTTTCCTGGTGAGCTGGCCGGGGAGGATCCCCGCCGGCCGGCGGCGAAGCGAACTGGCCTCGCTGACCGATCTGTTCGGGATTGCAACCGGCGCGGCCGGGAAACCGGAAATTCGGGAGGGCGCGGATCTGCTGGGAGTTCTGGCTGGCTCGGCCAAACCCAGGGAGTACCTGTTCGGCTATTACGGAGAACCCGGCACGCCGCTGTTCAAGATGATGGTGCGCCACGCGGACTGGAAGTACATTTTCATGGCCAACGGGGGACGGGAGCAGCTCTTCAACCTGCGTAATGATCCTGACGAGGTGAAAAACCTGGCGCGGCAGGACCCTGGAACCGCGCGAGCTCTCTACGACCGGGCGGTCTCCCAGTGCCGCCGGCCCGCGTTGCAGGCCGCGCTTGAGGGCGGCGGCCTGCGCAGGTTCCCGTTCCAGGCGCGCCCGCGCCAGCGGATCTACCAGTTCGACCGCTCGCGAGGCGTCACCGGGTTCCCCGCCCGGCCCGAAGACGTGCTGAAGACCTGGCGTTCACCCTCCGGCGCTTGAGCCGGGGCGGCACAGAACGTTGTCGATCAGACGCACGTCTCCGAGCCAGATTGCGGCGGCGACCAGGGCATCTCCGGCGATCCTGGCGAGCGGTTGCATCGTCTCCGGATCCACCACCTCCAGGTATTCCACCCGGATCCGGGGCTCGCGGTCCAGAATCGCCAGCGCCGCGCGCTTCACCTCGTCCGGAGCCTCGCAGCCCCGGCCGGCGCACGCCGCGGCTTCTTGCAAAGCCCGGTAAAGGGCCGGTGCGGCTTTGCGGTCTTCCGGCGTCAGGCGGCGATTCCTGGAACTGATCGCCAGGCCGTCGGGTTCCCGCACCGTGGGGACGGAAATCACGGTCACCGGAAAGTTCAGGTCCGCGACCATCTTGCGGATGATGGCGAGCTGTTGCGCGTCCTTCTGGCCGAAATAGGCCCTGTCGGGCTGGATGATGTTGAACAGCTTGGCGACCACCGTGGCCACGCCGCGGAAGTGGCCCGGACGAAACTTACCGCAAAGGTGTTCGCCGAGGGACGAGACTTCGACCCACGCAAGTTGCGGGCCGGGATACATCTGCCCGGCATCGGGCGCGAATACGATGCCGGCGCCCCAGCGGCCGCACAGTTCCAGATCCTCGGCGAGCGTTCGCGGATATTTTTCGAAATCATCCCGGCGGTCGAACTGGCTCGGATTGACGAACACGCTGGCCACCACGCAGGCGCACTCCTGGCGGGCGCGCCGGATGAGCTCCGCATGACCGGCATGCAGCGCGCCCATCGTCGGAACGAAACCGACGGTCGCGCCGGAGCGCCGGGCTTCGAGGACTCTCCGGCGCACCTCGGGAATGCCGGCAATCCGCTCGGGGGTCATTTCCCGGCCTCGGGAAAACGGCCGCTTCGCACGTCGGCGATGTACTGGCCGGCTGCGCTTACGATGGTCTTTCCGAGTTGAGCATACGCCTTCACGAAGGGCGGCACAAACTCGTCGAACAGGCCGAAGACGTCGTAGCTGACCAGCACCTGTCCGTCACAATGGGGACCCGCGCCGATGCCGATGGTGGGGATCGACAGCCCCCCGGTTATCGTTTTCGCGACCTCGGCCGGCACGGATTCCAGGACTACGGCGAAGGCGCCGGCCTGCTCGAGGATGCGAGCATCCTCCTCGACCCGGCTGATCTCCCGGTCCGTCCTGCCGACGCGGCGAAAGCCGCCCAGGCTGTGGACCGACTGGGGCGTCAGCCCGACGTGACCCATCACCGGGATCCCGATGGCGGCGAGCCGGGAGACCACCTCGGCCACCGCCTCGCCGCCTTCGAGCTTCACCGCGGCAGCTCCGCCTTCCTGAACCAGCCGGCCGGCGTTCCGCACCGCCCTGGAGAGGCCGGCCTGATAGGTGAGGAAAGGCATGTCGGCGATCACCAGAGCCCTGCGGGTTCCGTTCCTCACCGCCCGGGTGTGATGCACCATCGCATCGAGGGTTACCGGAAGAGTGGTTTCGTATCCGAGAACCACCATCCCGAGTGAGTCGCCGACCAGAATCGCGTCGATGCCCGCGCGATCCAGCAGCCGCGCCATCGTAGCGTCGTAGGCCGTCAGCATCGCGATTTTCTCACCGCGCCGTTTTTTGTCCACCAGGTCGGGGACTCGAACAGGTTTCGCCTGCTCGCTCATTCCGCTTTCGTCCTTTCGAGAATCGCTTCGATCTCCGCCGCCGTCCCGGCGGCCAGGCCCTTGCGCCGCGCCAGTTCAAGAGCTTCACAACCGGCGGCGCGGTAGAGGTTCCGAATGCGCGTTGGAAACCCTGCCAGTGCTTCCAGGTGCCGGGCGACGGTGGCGGCGTCTCCGCGCTCGATGGGGCCGGTAAGGGCGTCCACCGGCCCGCACCGGAAGACATTCTCGAGAGCGGCGCGCGCCAGCGGGCTCAAGGCGCGCAACGCCGCCCGGCTGTCTCCGCCTGTCGCCGCCGCCAGCAGCATTTCGGCGGCCGCCATCAGGGCCACCACATAATTGCCGGCCATCACGGCCGAGGCGTGGTACAGGGGCCAGGCGCCCGGCCGGACATGCAAGATCTCAGCCTCGAGCAGTCCGGCGATCTGTTCGGCCCAACGCACGCCCTCATCGTCACCCGCAACGGCAAATGCGCAACTCCGCAGCGCCACGGCCCCCAACTCCGGGTCAGGAATCGTCTGCAAAGGATGGAGCACGCCGCACGAGACACCCGCCGCCCTCAGGGCCGCAAGGGCCTCGGGGCCTCTCGTTCCGCAGGTGTGCAGCGCCACACCGCCCCGCACGGCGGTCCGGGCCAGGACCTGCGCGACCTCGTCGAGCGCGGCATCCGACACCGCCACCAGCAGACGCGAAGCGCCGCGAGGCAGATCGGCGTAGGGCACGGCCTCTATTCCGCCGCCGATGAATCTTGCGGCCTCGCGGGCATGCCCCGGGTCCCGGCTGGCAATGCGCGTCACCGGCTCGCCCATTTCCCGCAGCAGCCGCCCGATGGCTTGGGCGACTCTTCCCGCTCCGGCGATGCCGATCGGTTCCGCTGACAGGACTTGCGTGGACACTGCTAGCGCCGTTTCAGGGCGATGACGGCGAGCGGCGGGAGCGTCACCGCAATGCTGTATGGGCGGCCGTGCAGCGGCGAGGCCCCGGCGATGAGCCCTTCCCGGTTGGCCACGCCGCTGCCACCGAAGCGTTCCCAGTCGGAATTGAACACCTCGTCGTAGATGCCCTCCTCAGGCACGCCGAACCCGTAGCCGGGGCGCACCACCGGGGTGAAGTTGCAGCAGAAAATCAGGTAGTCGGCGGGGTCCGCCGCCCTGCGAATGAAGGAGATGATCGAGTTGTCCGCGTCGTGGAAATCCACCCACTCGAACCCCGAGTAGTGGAAATCCACCTCGTACAGGGCGGGGTTCTCGCGATAGAAGCGGTTCAGTTCCGCCACCATCTCCTGCAACTTGCGGTGAGGGTCGAACTCGAGCAGTTCCCACCGTACCCCGGCGTTGGAATTCCACTCCTCGGGCTGCCCGATCTCGGAACTCATGAACAGGAGCTTCTTGCCGGGATGGAAATACATGTAGGAAAGAAACGCGCGGACATTGGCGAAGCGCTGCCACTCGTCGCCGGGCATCTTGCTCAGCAGCGAGCGCTTGCCGTGGACGACCTCGTCATGGGAGATGGGGAGCACGAAGTTTTCGGTGAACGCGTAGAGCAGGCTGAAGGTAATGTTCTGGTGGTGATACTTGCGGTAGATCGGATCTTTCTCGAAGTACTGGAGCATGTCGTGCATCCAGCCCATGTTCCACTTCATGGTGAAACCGAGACCGTTCAAATACACGGGCTTGGATACTCCCGGGAACGCCGTCGACTCTTCGGCGATCGAAATCGCACCGGGTACTGCGTGCACCAGTTCGTTAAACCGGCGGATAAAGTCAATCGCCTCCAGGTTCTCGTTGCCGCCGAACCGGTTGGGAATCCACTCGCCCGGCTGCCGCGAGTAGTCCAGATACAGCATGGAAGCCACCGCGTCCACGCGCAATCCATCAATGTGATACTTCTTCAACCAAAACAGCGCGCTCGATATGAGGAAGGCGCGCACTTCGTTGCGGCCAAAGTTGAAGATCAGCGTGCCCCAATCCCGGTGCTCTCCCTTGCGGGGGTCTTCGTGTTCGTAAAGGGCCGTTCCATCGAAGTACACCAGGCCGTGGGCGTCCTTGGGAAAGTGGGCGGGCACCCAGTCCACGATCACCCCGACGCCTTCCTGGTGGCAGCGGTCCACGAAGTACATGAAATCCTCCGGCGGACCGAAGCGCGAGGTGGGCGCGAAATACCCTACCACCTGATAGCCCCACGAACCGGAATACGGGTATTCCATGATGGGCAGTAATTCGATGTGCGTGTAGCCCAGCCGCTTCACGTACGGAACCAGCGACTCGGCCAGCTCGCGATAGCTCAGGTACCGCCCCTGCGGCCCCCGCATCCACGACTCCAGGTGAACCTCGTAAATAGAAACAGGCTCTTTGAGCAGGTTCCTTTCCGCGCGCGCCTGCATCCAGGCGGCATCCTGCCACTGGTAGCACTCCAGGTTTCTCACCACCGACGCCGACTTGGGCGGAGTTTCCGAGGCGAAAGCGTAAGGATCCGCCTTCTGCTGCTGGTAGCCGCGGAACTGCGAGAGAATGTGGTACTTGTATTTGACTCCCTCGCCGAGCTCGGGCATGAACAACTCCCAGACGCCGCCCTGACGCTTGCGCATGGGGTGCCGCCGGGGATCCCACTCGTTGAAATCGCCGGTGACTGAGACCATCAGCGCATTGGGCGCCCACACGGCGAAGCGCACACCCGCCACCCCGTCGCTCTCGGCCAGGTGCGCGCCCAGCATGTTGTAGCTCTCGTAGTTGGTGCCCTCCCCGAACAGGTAGAGGTCATAGTCGGAGATCTGCGGCCAGAAACGGTACGGATCTTCGAATTCCACCGCCGGCCCGGCCCACAACTGGGCCCGGATGCGATATCGTACGATCTCGCCCGGCAAGGAGGCGACAAAGAAGCCTCGCTCATGTTTCTTCACCATGGGGCTGGGCTTGCCGTCAATCACGACCTCGGCCGACCGGGCCTGCGGCAGGAACGCGCGCACCTCCCACCAGGAGTGCGGCCCGCGTTTCTTCACTGCGTGGGGGCCGAGGATTCGGAAGGGGTCGCCGGAATAACCGCCCACGATGGCTTCAATCTCTTCGGCAGTCATGTGTGCCTATCATTATTGCAGGGATGCCGGACTTCTATCAGCAATTGCCCAAAGCCGAATTACACCTGCACCTGGAGGGTTCCATCGAGCCCGGGACGATGCGGGAACTGGTCCCCGGGCTTTCCCTGGAGGAAGTCCGCCGCTGGTACAACTATGACGGCTTCGCGGGATTCCTGAATGGTTTCGGCTGGGTGGTGCGGCAATTGCGCGCCCCGGAGCACTACGCGCTGGTGACCCGCCGCCTGCTCGAACGGCTCGAACAGGAGAACGTCCGCTATGCCGAAATCACCCTTTCCGCCGGCGTGGTGCTTTGGAAGGAGCAGGAGTTTGCCCCGGTCTACGAGGCCGTACGGCGGGCCGCCGCCGGTTCGCAAGTCGAGGTCTGGTGGATCCTGGACGCGATCCGCCACTTCGGACCCGAGCATGCCATGCGGGTGGCCGAGCTGGCCGCCGAGCGGGTCAGTGACGGCGTAGTGGCCTATGGGATTGGCGGCGATGAAGTCCGCGGCCCGGCCGAATGGTTCACCGATGTGTTCGACTTCGCCCGGCGGAAGGGACTGCGCCTGACCGCCCACGCGGGCGAGGCCGCCGGACCGGAGTCCGTTTGGGGCGCCTTGCGGCTCGGCGCCGAGCGCATCGGCCACGGCATCCGCTCGATCGAAGACCCCGCCCTGATACGGCGGCTGCGGGATGAAAATATCCCCCTCGAAATCTCCATCACCAGCAACGTGGCCACGGGGGTCGTCGGGAGCCTGGCCGCCCACCCGGTCCGCCGCCTCTATGATGCGGGCGTTCCGATCGTGCTCAACACAGACGACCCCGCCATGTTTCACACCACCCTCTGCCGGGAGTACGAAATCGCGGCTCGCCAGTTCGGATTCAGCGAATCCGAGTTACTGGGTCTTGCCGAGAACAGCTTCCGCTACGGTTTCCGTACGGCGGCCCGCGGATAGTCAGGCTCCGCCGGCCGCCCGAGCCTTGGCCGCTTGCAGTATTTCCACCGGAGCGCCGGTCCGAAACCCTTCCCAGTCCCGCTGCCACGCGAGACAGGCCACTCTCAGCACCCGGCCCAGTTCGTTGGCCTCAAAAGGAGTAGGCAACACGTCATATCCGCCCAGGTTGAGCACCTCCGCCCAGAGACGATCGTCCGCCAGGCGGGACGATACGATCAGCTTGGGTGGGCAATACAACGTGTCCAGTGCGTTGAGCAGCGTCCGCCAGTCGCCGTCGGGCAGTTCCCGTTCACAGATCACCACGGGAATCGCGTATTCGGCAAACCAGGCGAGAGCCTCCCGGGAACTGGCGGCTTCGAGCAACCTCCAGCCGTGACGTTCGAAGATGGCGCGGAGCGATCTGAGATCCCGCTCCGGCAGATTCACTGCCAGCGCTGTAATGGCTCTCTCGGGACAAGCCCGGTTGACTGGTTTCTTGTCCATGAGTCTACTCCACGAATCTGCTCCCCCGCCCAGCGTTGGTTGGGGACCAATCTCAGCCTAGCATCCGGTTTTCGGGGAATTAACTCGGATAATGCCTAGTATCCGGAAGAAACATCCCCAGCCTTCTTCGCCAAACCGGATTCGATGATACCGTTCTCCAATGCATAGCGCGTCATTTCGGCCGTGGTGCGCAAGCCGAGGACCTGGGCGATCCGGGACTTGTGGAACTCCACCGTCTTGACCGAGACATGCAGAATGGACGCGATCTCCTTCATGGACCGGCCCTCGGCGACAAGTTGCAGCACCTCACGCTGGCGCACGGTCAGCGTAAACCTCTGCCGGCGCGCCGGACCCGGCGTCAACAGAGGTTTCAACACGTCCTTGGTGACCAGCGGCGTCACGTAGTAACAGCCGTTCAGGACCTCCCGGATCGCCCTCACCAGTTCTCCCGCCGCCGACCGTTTGAGCAGGTATCCGGATGCTCCCGCCCGGAAAGCGGCGGTAACGTATGCAGCGTCGGCGTGCATGGTCAGGAAAATGATCTTCATGCGGGGCGCCTTCCGGCTCAACTGGCGGGCCGCGTCGATGCCGTTCAGCAGGGGCATCGAAATGTCCAGCAGCACCACATCGGGCTTTAGTTCCTCGGCCTTGGCCAGCAGCGCGCGCCCGTCTTCGGCCGTCCCAACCAGCTCGAAGTCGTTTTCGAGCAGTTTCTTCAGCCCTTCCACCACCAGGGTGTGGTCGTCAGCCAGGAGCAGGCGAGGCCGTCTCATGCCTTATCCTCCGGGAGAGGGATCCGAAAATCCACCTGGGTGCCGTTGCCGGGCGCCGCCTTCACTGCCAGGGTCCCGTTCACCAGGCGCACCCGTTCCTCCATGCTGACCAGGCCCAGGCCACCCTTGCGCTTTGCCGCCCGGGGGTCAAACCCCACTCCGTAGTCCTTAATCGAAAGATGCACCCCGCCGGCGAGGCCCGCCAGAGTGACGACGACGCGCTTGGCGCCCGAGTGCCTGGCGACGTTGCGCAGGCTCTCCTGGGCCACCCGGTACAAGCACAGGGCAACATCCTGGGGAAGCGACTCCGGGGCCTTGCGGTTGCGAAACGTTACCTGAATCGCTTCCCGTTTCGCGAATTCCTTGCAGTAGCATCGTAAGGCGACCGTCAGCCCAAGGTGTTCCAGGATGGAAGGGTGCAGTCCGTAAGCCACCCGCCGCACATCGTCGGAGAGGCTGGCCACCCGGTTCCCGATCGAGCGAAGCTGGGAACGCATGTCGTCCGAAGAGGCGGGAAGCCGCCTTTCCAGGGCCTCGACGTCGACCGCCAGCATGGCCAGTTTCTGGTTCAGGTCATCATGGAGCTCCCGGGAGACGCGCTTGCGCTCCTGCTCCTGGGCGGTGAGGAGACCGGCGGTCAGGGCTCGCAATTCCTCCCGGTGACGTTGCAGCGCCGCCTCGCTCTCCCGCAGCGCCTGTTCCATGCGAACCCGCTCGGTGATGTCGCTGTGGGCGACTACGGCGCCGCCGTCCTTGCGGAGCAAGGGAGTGACAGACAACTGGAACCAGCGCTCCCGGGCCGGGGGGCGGGAGGGGTATTCCATGGCGAAAGAGCGCTGGGCGCCGGCCAGGACTGCCTGGATACCAGGCAGGGCCTCCGGGACCGGATCGCCCGGCTCGCCCCCAGACTGCCGGCAGACGCTGAGGTAGTTCGCGCCTACTCCGGCGGCGCCGCCCAGAACCCCGTTCTCACGGGCGGAACGGCTCCAGGCTTCGTTGACGGCGATGACATTGCCGTCTTTGTCCAGGACGGCAATGTGGGCGCTCAAAGACCGCAGTACGGCCCGGCTCAACTCTTCGGTTTCGCGTAATACTTCGTGGACCTGCTCCACCCCGCCGCCGAGATTGACACCGGACATGCCAGCCCTCCTTCTCGAAGGAGACGCCCCGCATCCCAATTCCAGACTACGACAGATTCGAAAGGTTGTCGACACTCGGACGGTTTCCCTTCCCGGCCGCCGTCGCTGCTATCATCTGGAAGGAACAGGTAAGCCGATGGCCAAGACCATTTTTTCCTTTTTTGTTTCGGCGTGTGCCCTGATGGCGCAGCCGGCCTACGATCTCGTGCTCAAAGGCGGACACGTGATCGACCCCAAGAATAACTTCAGCAAGGTGGCCGACGTGGCGATTGCGGCCGGCAAGATCGCGCGCGTAGCCCCGGACATTCCCGCTTCCGCGGCGCGCGCCGTGGCGGATGTCACCGGACTCTACGTGACCCCGGGCCTGATCGACATTCACGTGCACGTCTACGCGGGTACGGGCATCCGGGCAATTACGGGAGATTCCAGCGTCTACCCCGACGGCTTCTCGTTTCGCTCCGGCGTCACCACCATGGTGGACGCGGGCAGCTCGGGCTGGCGCAATTTTCCCGATTTCAAGCAGCGCATCATCGACCGGGCGCGCACCCGGGTACTGGCCCTGCTGAACATTTCCGGCGGCGGCATGGACGTGGATGGCGAAGACGATCCGGCCGACCTCGATCCGGAGGCCGCGGCAAACATGGCCCGGCAGTTTCCCGATATCATCGTCGGCTTCAAGACCGCCCATTACAACGGTCCGGGCTGGCTCTCCATTGATAACGTGGTCAAGGCCGGCAATCTCGCCAACCTGCCCGTCATGGTTGACTTCGGAACCGTCAACGAAATCCGCAACCTGAACACGCTCCTGATGGACAAGCTGCGGCCGGGCGACATCTATACCCACGCCTACTCGGGCCATCGCGACGAACTGCTCCATGGCAAGCTGAATCCCGCCATGCTCGCCGGGCGCAAGCGCGGCATTTTGTTCGATCTCGGCCACGGCGGCGGCAGCTTTTACTGGTATGTGGCCGTGCCCGCATTCCAGGAGAAGTTCTATCCCGACACCATCTCCACGGATCTCCACACCGGCAGCATGAACGCCGGAATGAAAGACATGATCCACGTGATGGCGAAGGTGCTGAATCTCGGGGTGCCGCTCGAAGATGTGATTCGCATGTCCACGTGGGCGCCGGCCCGGAGCATCAAGCACCCGGAACTCGGGAATCTCGACACCGGCGCGGAAGCCGACGTCACCGTGCTGCGCCTCGACAAGGGCCGCTTCGGATTGGTCGACTCGGCCGGCGCCAGAAAGTGGGGTGACCGCATGCTGGTTTGCGAGATGACCCTCCGCAAGGGCCGGGTCGTCTGGGATCTCAACGGACTCGCCAGCCAGGACTGGACGGTGTTCCCCTACAAGAAGCGCCCGAACGCGCAATGAGCGGCCGGATGCGAATTGCTGCCGCTGTCGTTTCGAGTCTGGGGATGCTCCTGGCCCTGGCCGGCATCTGCGCCGCCCAAAGCCGTGAAGACCGCATCGCCAGGGCGGCCGAAGCGCTGCGCGAGCAACTGGTCGCCCAGCGCCGGGATTTCCATAGGCATCCCGAGCTCTCGAACCGCGAAGAGCGTACCGCCGGAGTCATCGCGGCCAGGCTGAAGGCGCTGGGTTTCGACGATATCCGCACCGGGGTCAGCGGGCACGGCATCGTCGCCCTGCTCAAGGGAGGCAGACCCGGCGCGGTGGTCGCCGTGCGGGCCGACATGGACGCGCTTCCCATCGAAGAGACCCTGGACGTGCCCTACCGTTCCCTGAACCCCGGTGTGAAACACGCCTGCGGGCACGATGTCCACATGACCGTGGCGCTGGGAACAGCCGAGGTGCTGAGCCGCATGCGCGCCGAGATCCCCGGCGCAGTCAAGTTCATCTTTCAACCCGCCGAAGAAGGAGCGCCGGAGGGCGAGCAGAGCGGCGCGGCCGAAATGGTGCGGCAGGGCGCGCTCGAAAACCCGCGTCCGCTGGCGATTTTCGGCCTGCATGTCACACCCATGCTCCCGGCTGGGAAAATCGGCTATGCGCCGGCGGCGATGCTGGCCTCGTCGGACAGTTTCACCTTGCGGGTCACCGGCAGGAGCGTCCACGCCGCCTGGCCGCACCAGGGCATCGACCCCATCGTGGTGGCCGCGGAGTGCGTCACGGCGCTTCAGACGATCGCCAGCCGGCGCATCGACCCCCTCGAGCCGGTGGTCCTCACCATCGGCTCCATCCACGGCGGCAACCGCTCGAACATCATCGCCGGCGAGGTTCGCATGGAAGGCACTCTGCGCACCCACAACGAGGCCGTGCGCGAAAGGGCGATCTCGCTGGTGAAGGAGATCGTGACGGGTATCGCCACCGCCCACGGCGCGCACGCCGAAGTGTCCTGGTCCGCGCATTCCTATCCGGTCACCGTCAACGACACCGGGCTGGTGAACCAGACCCTGCCGGCCATGCGGCGTTCCGCCGGCGCCGCCAACGTAGTGCAGACCCCGCCGGTGATGGGCGCCGAAGACTTCTCTTACTATCAAAAGGTGGTTCCCGGCTTTTTCTATTGGCTGGGCGTAGGCAACCCGGAACGCGGCATCACAGCCATGCTGCATACTCCCGGTTTCGACGCCGACGAAAGCAGCCTTGAAACCGGCGTCAAGGTGATGACGAATATCGTGCTCGACTTCCTGGACCGGAATGCTGCCCAGAGATAGAGTCTGCGCCGCGCTCGACTTCAAAGCGCCGGACGTGGCGCCGCTCGAGTATCATCCCTCGCCGGCGGGCGTTTACGAGCACGGCGAGAAACTGCGCGGCTTGTGGGAGCGCTTTCCCGGCGATTTCGGCGACGCAGCGGAGTTCCCTCCAGCCTCGCCCCCTGCGGGGTGCGTCGATCCCGAGGGCCGCTACTGTGAACTGCGACGCGACGAGTGGGGCGTGGTCTGGAAGCACTTGATCTTTGGCGTGGCCGGCCATCCGCTCCAGCGCCCGCTGGACGATTGGTCCAACCTGGAAAGTTTTCATCCGCCCGCCGTCCCGCCCTCCTCCGGTCCTGAGTTCGAACGGGAGCGCGCCCGAGCCGCCGCGCACATGGCCCGCTGGTTTCTGAAAAGCGGATGGATCAGCATTTTCGAAGTGATGCATGCGGTGCGCCGTTTCGAAGACGTGCTGATGGATATTGCGTCCGGCACACCGGAAATCCATCGCCTGGCCGACCTCATCACCGAGCACCAGTTGGCGGTGATCCACTACCTGCTGCGCCGCGGGGTGGACGCCGTTCAGTTCGGCGACGATTTCGGCGCCCGCGCCGCCCCTCTGATCTCTCCCCGGGTATGGCGGCGCTTCTTCCGGCCGCGTTACGAACTGCTGATGCGCCCCATCCGCGAAGCCGGCAAAAGGATTTTCTTTCACACTTGCGGATATTGCCGGCCGCTGCTCGACGAACTGGCGGAACTGGGCATCGACGCCCTCTGGCCCCAACTGAATGCCTATCACGAACCCGAACTCGCGCGTTTCTGCCGCGACGCCCGCATTGCCTTGGCGCTTCATCCCGACCGCGGCGAACTGATGACGCGCAGCAAGCCGGATGACGTGCGCGCAGCCGTCCGGCGTCTCGCCTCCACCTTCCGCGTCTCCGAAGGCGGAGCCTGGTTCTACGTCGAGATCGATGCCGGCTTTCCTTTTGAAAACGTCCAGGCCCTGATTGAATCTATCGGCGCAATGCGCAGACAATAGCGATACATCAAAACAGCCGGTATTTCCATTGAGGACGGAGCGTACTTCAAGGGCAGCATCGACATTGTTCCCAGCGAAGGCAGAGCCGAGACCGCGTCCGCGTAAGGCCAACGCCCCCGGCCGGGCCTTCCTGGTAGGATGGGAATTCCATGCTCCGATTCGAAACGGCGGGGGAGTCGCACGGAGAGTGCCTGGTGGCCATTGTTACCGGCCTTCCGGCCGGCATCCCGGTCTCCCTCGAGGCGGTGAACCGGGAACTCTGGCGGCGCCAGCAGGGTTACGGCCGCGGCGGCCGCATGAAAATCGAAACCGACGCGGTCGAAATCGTTTCCGGCGTGCGCCACTCCCGCACCATCGGCTCGCCCGTTGCCCTGGTGGTCCGCAACCGGGACTGGCGAAACTGGACCGAGGTCCTGCCGGTGGAGGATTTCGAAGGCTCCGAGGAAAAGAAGAAACCGCTGACCCGGCCGCGTCCGGGCCATGCCGATCTGGCCGGCGCGCTCAAGTACAACCTGCCGGAGGCGCGCTATGTGCTGGAGCGCGCCAGCGCGCGCGAGACCGCGGCCCGCGTGGCTGCCGGCGCCATGGCCAAGGCGTTGCTCGCCGAATTCGGAATCGGTGTGCTGAGCCATGTCATCGCCGTCGGCCCGGCCCGCCTTCAGCGTGCGGCCGCATGGGAGGAACTGGTCGCTCTCAGCCAGAGGGACGAGATTCTGCTCGGCTGCGTCGACCCTTCCGCCGAGCAGGAGATGAAGGCCGTGGTGGACGAGGCCTATCGCACGGGTGATACCGCGGGCGGCATTTTCGAGGTGGTGGCGCACGGCGTGCCGCCGGGCCTGGGGTCCCACATCGCCTGGGACACCCGTTTGGACGGGCGCCTGGCGCAGGCCGTAGTCTCCATCCAGGCGGTCAAAGGAGTCGAGATCGGCCTGGCCGCCGAAGGCGCTTCCAGCTTCGGTTCAAAGGTGCAGGATACGATTCACTACCAGCGCGACGAGCGCCGTTTCACGCGCGGAGCCAACCGCGCCGGCGGGATCGAGGGCGGCATCAGCAACGGCGAAGATATCATTGTGCGCGGATTGCTGAAACCCATCTCGACCTTGCGGCGCCCGCTCGAATCCGTAGACCTGACCACCCGCGAGCCGGCACTGGCGGCTTACGAGCGCTCCGACGTCTGCGTGGTCCCGGCCGCCGGAGTCGTCGCCGAAGCGATGGTCGCCCTCGTGCTGGCACAGGCGTTCCTGGAAAAGTTCGGCGGCGATTCGCTGGCCGAAATCAAACGTAACTTCGAAGGATACCGGGAACAAATCCGTGCCTATTGAGCCGCAACCTCCCCAGGAAGCGGTTATTCTAATTCTTTATGGTCTATCCGATCGTCAAGTACGGCGACCCGGTGCTGGAAAAGCCGGCCGAGACTGTCACGGAATTCGACACCCCCGAGCTGCACCAGTTCCTGGCCGATATGTTCGAGTCGATGTACGCAGCCAAGGGCGTGGGATTGGCGGCGCCGCAGATCGGTGTGTCGCGCCGCATCGCGGTGATTGACACCTCTGCGGGCGAAGACCCGTCCCAGAAGCTCGTCCTGATCAACCCGGTCATTACCAAAGTCGAGGGCAAGCAGAAAACCGAGGAGGGCTGCCTCAGCATCCCCGGCTTTCGCGAGGACGTCACGCGCGGCAAACGAGTCACCATCCGCGCGCAGAACGTCAAAGGGGAGTTCTTCGAGATGAGCGGCGAGGATCTGCTGGCCCGCGCCCTCCAGCATGAGACCGATCATTTGAACGGCCGGCTCTACATCAGCCACATCAGCCCGCTCAAGCGCGACCTGATCCGGCGCAAAATCAAAAAGCTCGTCAAAGCCGGCGACTGGAGCTAGATGCGCGTCGCATTTCTGGGCACACCGGAGTTCGCCGTTCCCACGCTCGAAAGCTTGATTGAAGCCGGGCATGAGGTGGCCGTGGTGGTGACTCAGCCGGACCGCCCCAGGGGACGCGGGCGCGAGATGGCGCTTTCGCCGGTCAAACAGGCGGCGCTGCGCCACGGCCTGCCTGTCTACCAGCCCGAGCGCATTCGCCGTCCGGAGGCGATTGAGTACCTGGCCGGCCTCAACGCGGAGGTCATGGTGGTGGTGGGGTACGGCCAGATCATCCCCCAGGCGATCATCGACTTGCCGCCCCACGGCATCATCAACGTGCACGCCTCGCTGCTGCCGAAGTACCGCGGCGCGGCGCCGATCCAGTGGGCCCTGGTGAACGGCGAGACGCGAACCGGCGTCACCACCATGCGGATAGACGCAGGGCTCGACACCGGAGACATCCTGTTGCAGGCCGAAACCGACATTGACCCCGAGGAGGATGCCATGGCGCTCGGCGAGCGCCTTGCCCGGATGGGCGCCGGGTTGCTGTTGCGCACGCTGGCTGAGATGCCGCCGGGCAGAAAACAGGACCACGCCGCCGCCACCTACGCCCCCATTTTGAAAAAAGAGGACGGTTTGATCGACTGGACTCAGCCCGCCGGGGCCATTCACAACCGCGTGCGCGGTCTGGTTCCCTGGCCCGGCGCTTACACCACCTTTCGCGGCCGGCTGCTGCACATCTGGAAGGCGCGGCCGGCCCCCGGCGGCAGGCGCCCCGGGGCAGTGTGGCGGGAACACCGGCGCGTGCTGGCCGGTTGCGGCGGAAACACGGCCCTCGAACTGCTCGAGGTGCAACTCGAGGGCAAAGCAAAAATGCCCGCGGAAGCCTTCGCCAACGGGCAGCGCTTGATGGAGAATGACACCTTAGGGGAAACCGCACAGTGAACCTTCCGCTCGGATACCGTTACTCGGCCACATACGCCGGAATTCGCAAACAGGAGAGAGACGATCTCGGTTTGATCGTCTCCGGCATGCCCGCCTCGGCAGCCGCCGTATTTACCCAGAACCGGGTGCAGGCCGCCCCGGTAAAGCTGTCGAAGGCGCACTTGAAGGCTTCGCGGGGGCGCGCCGGAGCCATTCTGGTGAACGCCGGCAATGCCAACTGCGCCACCCGCAACGGGGACCGGGTTGCGCTGGCCACCTGCCGCGCCGCCGCCAGGGCCTTGAAACTGCCCGTCACCCAGGTGCTGCCGGCTTCGACCGGCGTTATCGGTGTAGAACTCGACCCCAAGCGGATCATCGGCGCCCTGCCACGCCTGGTCTCGGGCCTCTCCGAAAGCCGTTTCGAAGACGTGGCTCGCGCCATGATGACCACCGACCGGGTGCCCAAGATGTTCTCAAGGGAAGTCACCCTCTCCGGCGGCGCCGTTCGCGTCGCGGGCATGACCAAGGGCGCCGGGATGATCCATCCCCAGATGGCCACCACGCTCGGGTTCGTCCTGTCGGACGCCCGCATGGCGGCGCCGCGCTTGAAGCAAATCCTTGAGCGGGCGGTGGAGCAAAGCTACAACCGCATTTCGGTGGATGGGGACACCTCCACCAACGATACGCTGGTGCTGCTGGCCAACGGCGCTTCGGGCGTCCGGCCGGCGGGCAAGGAAGAGGCCGCCTTTGAGGACGCGGTGACCGAAGTGATGCAGGAACTGGCCCGGGCTATCGCGCGCGACGGCGAAGGCGCGCGCAAGCTGATTACCATCATTGTCGAGGGCGCGGCGGACTGCGCCGCGGCTGCCCGCATGGCGCGCTCGATCGCCAATTCGCCCCTGGTGAAAACGGCCATCGCCGGGTCCGATCCCAACTGGGGCCGCATCCTCTCCGCCGCAGGCAACGCCGGCGTGCCCTTCGACCCGTCCAAGGTCGACATCGAGTTGCAGGATGTCCCGGTGTGCCGGGCCGGACTCGCCGCGCCCTTCGCCGAGGAAGACCTGAAGCGCCGGCTCGACGCGCCCGAGTGCCTGATCCGCTTCATGATCCGGGGTCGCGCCCGCGGCTGCGCGCGCTTCTGGACCTGCGACCTCACCGAAGACTATATCGTCATCAACGCCAGCTACCGGACCTGACCATGCAACGCCGCGGCCTGCTCGGACTGGCGTTCGCCTGGCCTCTTTACGCCGGCGCCCCGGAGGAGATCGAGGACGTCTTCGCCGCCCTCGCCACGGCCCTCAGCGGAGGAGACCCGTACGATTTCATGGCGCCCTTCGACCGGTCCATGCCCGCTTACGAGCAGTTCCGCGCCGGCATCACGGCGCTGCTCGAGCAGAACGAAGTGCTCACCTCGATCGACCTGCTGAGCCGCAAGGTTCAGGCTGACGAGGCGACGGTCGAAGCCGACTGGCTGTTGCAGATCCGCAGCCGGCAACCCGCCGGTCCGGTCACCCGCAGGAACGAAAAAGTCACCTGCCGGCTGGTCCGGCGCAGAGGCAAATGGAAGATTGTGGACCTGAGCCCGCGAGCGTTCTTTGCCCCGCCCTAAGTCCGCCGGGCTTGATCAGGCCGGGTGGCCGGCCCTGCTCTAACGCGGCCGGGTGGTGGATGTTTCCTCGCGAATGATCCCGTGCATTGCCGCCAGACGCGCGGACTTAGGCACTCCAGGAACGCTCAGGGAGGCGTAGAGCATCATCCTCGCAAGCGCGGGGCCGGCCTTTGCATCCCGGCGCTCGCGAATCTCCGGAGCAAGAGGGACTCACGACTTGGGCAGGTACTGTCTCGCCAGAGCTTCGTACTCGGTCGGCGTCACCAGGTGAAACTTGATTTCAAGCGGCGAGAAGCGGCGTAATTCCTGGCTCATTTCGTCGGAAGGCAGTTCCGGCCCGGCCAGAAAAAGGCGTCCGGAGACAATTTTGAAGGGAAGGACTTTCCATCGCCGGGAAATCTGCGCGGGCAGGGCGCGCACGGCCTTGCGCGAAATCGCCGCGGCGTCCAGGGGCTCGAGCGGCAGGTTCTGCTGCAAGCTCAAGGCTTCGTACAGTTCCCGTTCGGTGAGCTTGCCGAGGTACACCAGGTACTCGCCCAGCCGGAGTTCCTTTGGTTTGCCGGCCAGGGCGGACTCGAGATCCTCCGGGGTGAGATAGTCCGACTCTACCAGCACTTCGCCGAGCCTGCGTTTATGTTCCATGAGCGCCGCCCGGCTCGGATAGGCGTGGTCGGTTTTCAGCCAGACCAGCGGGCGCCCGGCGATCTTCGCGGTGAAATAGCGGCGCAAGGCCGCCACGGTGGCGAAACAGTTGATCCAGTTACCCCAGATCATCCTCACCGGCACGCCCAGTGCGAATCGCCACCCGTAAATACGGGTAACGCAACCGGCCCGCACGCTCATGTGAAAAACCTGGAGCGCCAGCATGGTGATGTACACCCAGACCATGTACGGGCGGGCGGCCTCGGCCAATCCCCACTTGAGGCCCCGCCCGGCGCACCAGAACCAGGTGAGGGCGCCGTAGACGAAGATCAGGTTGGCCAGAGGGCTAATCAGGTTGCCCACCAGTCCCTTGCGGTCCCGCCAAAACCAGTAGAGCTGTCCCGCGGTTTCCTTCCAGTCATGGCGCTCCCAGGATTGCAGCGCGATTCCCATGACCCAGCGGGTGCGCTGCTTCACCGCGGCGCGCAGGCTGCGCGGGAAGAACTCACGCGTGGCCACAAAGCTTCCGCCGTGTTTGCGGATGGGCACGAAGGTCTGGGTAAAACCCAGCCGGTGGACTCGAAACCCGTTTTCGTAGTCTTCGGTGAGGCATTCCGGCTCGAAGATGCGGTTGGAGTAAGACTCAGCCAGTTTCTCCAGCGCAGCGCGGGAAAAGCCGGTGCCAACGCCGTTGGAGGGGATGAAACCGCCCAGAATCTGCCGCGCCGGCACGTCTTTGGTCTGGTACTCGGCGAATTCGTCGCAGTAGACGCCATGGGTGAACTCGCGAAAGGGCGTCGGCAGGGCCAGCACGGGGATCTGCACCATGTCGTGGTCCTGGCCGTAGTAGTTGATCAGGCGCAGCGCCTCGGGATGAATCAGGTCCTCGGCGTCGTGGGTCACCACAATGTCGAACCGTTCCCCGGTTTCCTCCTCATGTAGCAGCATTCTCTGGTAGATCCAGTTCAGGCAGTCCGCCTTCGAGGTGGGCCCGTCGTGAGGGCACATGGCCAGGTGCACGTTTGCGAAGCGCTGGCTGGCCTCGCGCACCGCGGCCACGGTGGGTGCGTCATTGGGATATACCCCGACGAAAAAATCGTAGGCGTCGTAGCGGTTGGCCGCGATGTTGTGCTCCAGCATGTGTTGCACAACGCGGTACTCTTTCCACAAGGGCACAAAGATGGCGATGCGCTGGTGGGGAACCGATTCCAGATCCGCCTCGCCGGGCCACCTCGCGCCACTACGGCGGAAGAGGCGGGCTGAGACCCACCGGTAGAAGCAGGCCAGGTCCAGGAACAGGTCGTCGATGCCGTTGATGAGGATCCAGACCGCCAGGGGCGCCAGACAGGCGGCCAGCCAGTGATCCAGAACCGTCAGCCATGGTGGATACACTTTTTCCCAACAGTAGTAGTGTTCGGAGGAACCGAAATTTCGCAGGGTTTTGTGGGAGAATCGGCGCCATGGACTCACGCATGCGCAGAGCCTTTGGAAGCGGGTTGATTTTTGCCGCCTTGATGGGTTTGGCGACCCTAGCCATACCTGGCACACCCGCGAACCATTTTCACTTCTCCGTTCTGGGCGACCGCACGGGGGGCGCCGCGCCGGAAATCTACGGCCGCGTGTGGAGAGAGATGGACCTGCTTCATCCCGACTTCATCATCAACGTGGGCGACAGCATCGAAGGCAACCACGACACCCGGGCCGAAGCCGACTGGGAAGCGCCCCGCGCGGTGTGGCGCCGTTACGCCCGGTACCCGCTGTATCTGGTCGCCGGCAATCACGATATCTGGTCGGAAACCTCGCGCGCTCTGTTTGAGAAGCAGACCGGCCGCAAGCCGTTTTACAGTTTCGATTACGAGGGCGCCCACTTCACCGTTCTCGATAACTCCCGCACCCTCGAACTGGGTGAGGATCAACTCCGTTTCCTGGCCCAGGATCTGGAAGCCAACCGGACCAGAGCTCCGAAGTTTGTGTTCTTCCACAAGCCGTTTTGGATCGCCTATCTCAAGGTGGGCAGCGGCGAATTCGAACTTCACCGCCTGGCCCGCAAGTACGGCGTCGCCTGGGTTGTCTCCGGACACGTGCACCGCTTTGCGCGGATGCAGCGCGACGGGGTGGTCTACCTGACCGTGGGAAGCTCGGGGGCGGCGATCAGCTCCCGCTCTGGCCGCGAGGAATCGTTCCGGCAGGGGCTGTTTTACCACCACCTCTGGGTGACCGTGAAGGATGGCAAGGCGGAGGTGACGGTAAAGGAACTCGATGGCGCGGCCGGCCAGGGCCGCATGTTCCGGGCCGAAGACTGGGAGAATCAGGGGCCGCTCTTCGACCCCGAGGATCCCGCTCTGCGGGCTCAGCCGGAGACCTGAGCGCCGCAGCCCGCATCAAAAGGTCGGTTCAATGTGGACCAGCACGTCGGCCACCCAGTTGAGTTCCTTCCTCAGACGCGCCCGCACCTCGGTAGCGATCTCATGCGAGGCCCGCACGGTCAGTTCCGGATCCACCTCGACGTGCAGGTCCACGTGATACTGAAACCCGGTCTTCCGGGCGTAGCACTTCTCCACGCCCCGCACTCCGGCAACCCCCAGCGCCACGTTCCGAATGGGACCCAGCATCTCTTCGCCGGGCATCGTGTCGATCAACTGCATGGCGGTATCACGGGCCACGTGGAGTCCCATGAAAATCACGATCAAGCCCACGGCGAACCCCCCGTAGTGGTCGGCCAGCAGGAAGCGCGAGGGGTCGTACAGGGTCAGGGCGAGCGCGGACAGCGCAGCCGTGGCAGAGACGATATCCACCGCGTCGTTCCAGGCGTCGGCCACCAGGGCGGCACTGCGTAACTTCTTGCCGTAGTAGAACTTGAAGGAGGAAAGCAGGCTCTTTGCCAGGATCGAAACCAGCAGTGCCCAGACGGCATAGGAGGCGGGCGGGGTGTGGGCTTGCCCGGCTCTGGAAAGGGAGTGGTAACAGATGCCGATTCCGGCCAGGATGAGTCCCAGCCCTACCACGAGCCCGCTCAGCGTCTCCACGCGCCCGTGACCGTAAGGATGGTTCTCGTCGGCAGGCTTCGCGGCCACCCACAAACCAAACCAGACCGTTCCCGACGCCAGGACGTCTCCGGCCGATTCCAGGCCGTCGGCGACTACCGAGGTGGAGCCCGCCATGAGTCCCACGGTGATCTTGAGGACGGCAAGTCCCCCGCTTACGGCCATCCCTGTCAGCGCCATGCGTTGACCGGCATCCATTCCTTCAGTCTATTCGCATCCGCCGCCGGGTGTCAGCGTTGCGGCTTTATCTTGAGCAGGCACAACGCATTCTGCTATCCTCGGTGGAGGAATCAGCCAAGCGGTAACAGTCCTCCTACCTCGAGGTTTCTAATGTCAGGCCATTCGAAATGGGCGACCATCAAACACAAGAAGGCCGCTCTGGACGCCAAGCGCGGAAAGACATTTACGCGCATTATCAAAGAGATAACCATCGCCGCTCGTTCGGGCGGCGATCCCGACGGAAACCCCCGCCTCCGCACGGCCATTCTGGCCGCGAAAGCCGTCAGTATGCCTTCGGACAACATCAAGAAGGCCATCATGCGCGGTACCGGAGAGCTGGAGGGCGGCCAGATTGACGAAGTGATGTTCGAGGGCTACGGACCCGGCGGCGCCGCCGTGCTGGTCCAGGTGGCCACCGACAACCGGAACCGCACGGTCAGCGAGATTCGCCATGTCTTCTCCAAGTATGGCGGCAACCTGGCCGAGCAGGGGGCGGTCTCGTGGATGTTCGAGCGCAAGAGCCAGATTTTCATCCCCTTGAACGCCGCTACCGAAGACCGCTTGATGGACCTGGTGCTGGATGCCGGAGCGGATGACCTGCGCAACGACGGCGAGAACTGGGAGATTCTATCCCCGCCGGAAGCCCATGAGCGGGTCCTGGAAGCGCTCCACAAAGCCGGCATCGAGACCGTCTCGGCCCAGATCGCGATGGTCCCCAAAAGCTTGATCAAGCTCGAGGGGAAGAACGCCGGCTCCATGCTGAAGCTCAGCGAGATGCTGGAAGAGCACGAGGACGTGCAGAACGTGTATTCGAACTTCGACATCGACGAGAAGGAAATGGAGGCCTTTGCCCGTTAGCGGGCGGAGCCTCAGGTTGGATGACTCGGCTGACCACGCGCGTACTGGGCATTGACTGTGGCACCGAGCGCACCGGGTATGGATTGATCGACACGGACGGGCGCGACCACCGGCTGGTTGCGGCGGGAGTGATTCGAACCAGGCCGAAGGATGCCTTCCCCGGAAGGCTGCTGATGATTGCGGACGAGTTGCGGCGCATCATTGGTGAGTTTCACCCCGAGACGGCGGCCGTGGAAACGGTCTTTCACGCGATGAATGCGAAAAGCGCCCTGAGGCTGGCGCACGCGCGGGGGGTGGCTCTGCTCGCCTTGGCCGAAGCGGGATTGGAAGTAGGAGAGTATTCGCCGTTAGAGGTAAAGATCAGCGTAGTCGGTTACGGCCGCGCGGATAAGCGCCAGGTGCAGAGCCTGGTGCAATCGGTGCTGAGACTGGCTCAACCGGTGGAATCCGAGGATGCCAGCGACGCCCTCGCCGTGGCGATCTGCCATGCGACGCGCCGGACGGCCCCAGGCAAGGTATGAAATATCTGACCTTTCTGCTTTTTTCGCTGGCCGCGGCGGCCGCTGATGCTCCCCGCGTGCTGTACTCGAAGTCCTTCCCGGGAAGCACCCCGGCGTTTGTGGCCGTCACCGTGGAAAAGGATGGCGCGGTCTCCTACCGGGAGGCGCCGGACGAGGACCCGCTGAAACTGCGCATCACCGAAAGCCAGGCCGGAGAGATCTTCACGCTCGCGGAGAAGCTCTCGTTTTTCAAGCGGCCTTTGGAGTCCCCGCTCAAAGTGGCCAACATGGGGATGAAAACCTTTCGCTATGAAAACGGCGCCGAGAAGTCGGAAGTCAAGTTCAATTACTCGCAGGATGAAGACGCGCGGGCGCTGGTGGACTGGTTTGATCGCATCGTGGAGAGCGCGGGACAACTGATTGCACTCCAACGCGCGGCGAAATACGACAAGTTGGGCGTCGTCAAAGCGCTGCTCGAGCTGGAAAGCCTGCGAGACCGCAAACGCCTGCTCGGCGAGCGTGAATTTCTTCCCATGCTGGATCGCATCGCCAAGAACGAGACCTTTTTGCACATGGCGCGGGTCCGCGCCGCCGGCCTGGCCGAGGCCATCCGAGCGGACAAATGAAGCGGCTGGCCGTCATTCTGGGCCTGGCAGCCTGTCTATGGGCGCAGCCAAGACCGGGGAAAACTCCCTCCGGAGCCGGGTCCGCCAGGCCGGACCCTTCGGCCGAAGAGGCCGATCTCGGGCGTGCGCTGAGCGAGGCCGGCAACAGTCCCGTCGAGTTCATTCGCGTCCTGGAAGCCCATCTGGCGCGATATCCGGAATCCAAGCGGCGGGACGACGTTGAGCGCGCCCTGGTGAAAGCCGCCATGGAGGTGAAAGATAACCGCCGGATCGCGCTCTACGGCGAGCGCGTTCTGGCCCGCGATTCCGCCGACCTCCAGTTGCTGGACCGGGTGGCGCGCGCGCTGCTGGCTACCGGCGGCGCGGACGGAGCGAAACGAGCTCTCCAATACGCCCGCAAGAGCGGAGAACTGGTGGCCGGGATGCGTTCCCAGAAGCCCCCGGGCCGCATGGGCAAAGGCCGCTGGAACGAGGAGGTGGATCGCGCCATGGCGCGCGCCCTGGCGCTGGAGGCCCGCGCCACGGGAGCCCTGGGCAGGCATGACGAGGCGGCGACCATCGCGACCCGCAGCTTCGAATCGTTCCCCACCGCCGAAGCCGCGCGGGAGGCGGCCCGCGAACTGGCCGCGGCAGGCAAGCCGGGTCAGGCGATTGAATGGTTCGCCATGGCCTTCGCCATCCCGGACGCGCGCGCCACCGATGCCGAGCGCGCCGAAGACCGCGCCCTGTTGGGCGGGTTGTATCGCCAGGCGAAAGGCAGCGAGGCCGGTCTTGGAGACGTCGTCCTGCAAGCCTATGACCGCGCCTCCGCGCTGCTGGCCGAGCGCCGGCTGCGCCTCAGCGCCTCCGACCCCAACGCCAACTTGACCCACATCATGGACTTCACGCTCTCCGGGCTGAACGGGGACAAGCTCGAATTGCGCAAGCTCCGCGGCAAGACCCTGGTGTTCGATTTCTGGGCCACCTGGTGCGGCCCCTGCCGGGCCCAGCATCCCCTGTATGAAGAGGTCAAGAAGCGCTTCCAGAACCGTCCTGAAGTCGTCTTTCTGTCCGTCAGCACCGATGAAGAGCGCTCGAATGTGGAACCCTTTCTTCAGGACCTGAACTGGAGCAAGAAGGTCTACTTCGAAGACGGCCTCTCGCGGACGCTCGAGATTTCGTCCATTCCCACTACCATCATCGTCGACCGGCGCGGCGAAGTATTCAGCCGCTTGAACGGTTTCGTTCCCGACCGCTTCGTCGATATGCTGACCGAGCGCATCGAAGAAGCCCTCAAGAACTGAGGGAGGGCGCCGCATGCGGGTCATCAGCGCCAGCCGCCGCACCGACATCGCCGCGTTCTACACGCCCTGGTTCGTGAACCGCGTCCGGGCCGGATGGTGTGAGTGGCGCAATCCCTTCGGCGGCCGGGTGCAGCGGGTTTCCCTGCGTCCCGAGGACGTGCTCGCCATCGTTTTCTGGACCCGCCACGCGGCCCCCCTGCTGCCGCATCTCGAATGGCTGTCCGGCGAAGGCTACCGCTTCTACTTCCTGGTGACCATCAACGGGTATCCGCGCCCGATCGAAACGCACGCTCCTCCGCTGGAGCGCGCCGTGGATGTGTTTCGACGTTTGTCGGACGCAATCTCGCCGCGGCTTACCCACTGGCGTTACGATCCCATCGTTCTGAGCGACCTCACGCCCGTGGAGTACCATCTGCGCCGCTTCGAAGAGTTGAGCGCCCGGCTGGAAGGCTTCACCAGACGCTGCTACTTCTCGTTCGTGGATTATTACGGTAAGACCCGGCGCAACCTGGCCCGGCTACAGCCGGTCCAATTCAGGGATCCGGAGCCGGAGGTCAAGACCGGCCTGACTTCCCAACTGGCAGATATCGCCCAGGCGCGGAACATCACCCTGTACTCCTGTTGCGAGCCGGGTCTGGCAGGCGGCCGGATTGAACCGGCCCATTGCGTCGATGCCGGTCTGATCGGCGCGGCCCTGAAGCCCGCCCCCACGCGTCCCGGTTGCGGATGCGCGGCGTCAACCGACATCGGCGCCTACGACACCTGCGCCTTTGGCTGCCGTTACTGCTACGCCACATCGAGCCGCGAAACCGCCCTCGGCCGTATGCGCGCGCACGATTCGAGCAGCCCCCTGTTGCATGAGCCGCGGCAAAACCGCTAAGCTCATATTTACCCGCCGCATTCTTACGTACCATCACAGCCTGAGCCTATGCAGAAGCAGGAGCCTAAGAAGATTCTTGCCGTCGTCAGCGATTTGTTCTTCACCGTGAAGATCGCCGACGCGGCCAAACGCGCCGGTCTGGCGGTCGAGTTCGCCAAGGACGACAAGGAAGCCCTTGCCAAGGCGAAAGACAGTCCGCTCCTGATCATCCTCGACCTGAACCTTCAGAGCGCCCAGCCGCTCAAGCTGATCCCCAAACTGAAAGCGAACGCCGAAACCAGGCGGATCAGCCTGCTCGGCTTCGTCTCACACGTCGACGGGGAACTCAAGAAGAAGGCGCAGGAGTCCGGCTGCAACATGGTGCTGGCGCGCTCCGCATTTTCGCAGAACCTGCCCCAGATCCTGAAACGGCACGCCGGCGTGCTGTAGACTCCCCCTACGTCCGGGGAGCGCCCTCCGCGGAGGTCTGTGGCGGGCGCGCGAACTGCTGGGTAAACCGGGCCAGTTCCTCACAGACCCGCAGCGCCGCTCCGGAGTCGATGGAGTACTCGGCGATCCGGACCCCCTCGCGAAAGTCCGCCGCGATGCCGCAGGCCACCAGCGCCGCCGAAGAGTTCACGGTCACGATGTCCCGCTGGGGCCCCCGCATGCCGGTCAGCACCGCGCGCGCGATCTCGCAGTTTCGCGCCACGTCACCGCCCTTGAGTTCAGCCGGCGCGGCGAAGGGCACGCCGAAGTCGCCCGGACTCAGGGTGCGCCGCACCACGGTCCCTTCGCGGACGTCGAACACCAGGGTTGGGCCGGTCGTCGTGATCTCATCCAGACCATCGCAACCGTGGACAACGAAGCCGCGCTTCATCCCCAGGCGGGCCAGGGCGCCCGCCATGAGTTCCGCCGCCGCCGGCGAGGGCGCGCCCGCCAGTTGCGCCGTGGCCCCCGCGGGATTCGTCAGCGGCCCCAGCAGGTTGAACACGGTGCGCATCTTCAGTTCCACGCGCACAGGCTGAGCGTACTTCATGGCTACATGAATGGCGGGTGCGAACAGGAAGCCGATTCCCACTTCACGAATCGACCGCCCCGCCTGCTCCGGCGTCAGGGCCACGTTCACCCCCAGAGCCTCCATCAGGTCCGCGCTGCCGCAACGGCTGGAAATGGAACGGTTTCCGTGCTTGGCCACGCGCGCGCCCGCGCCGGCTACGACCAGCGCCGCGACGGTGGAAATGTTGAAGGTGGAAGCCCCGTCGCCCCCCGTGCCGCAGGTGTCGAGCAGCGGCTGGGAGTTCGATCCCGCATCCACGGCACAGGCCTTTTGCCGCATGGCGCTGGCGAAACCAACCAGCTCGTCGACCGCTTCACCTTTCATGCGCAACGCCACCAGGAACGCGGCAATCTGCGGCCCGGTGGCCTGGCCTTCGAGAATCGTGGACATCGCCTCGTAAGCGTCCGCCTGGCCGAGGTGGACACGGTCGGCCACGCGATGCAGGTAAGGGATCAGGGACATATGATCGCCGCCCTCACGGCCGGAACGCCCGGGCGCGGCATGCTATATTGTTTTCTGGCTTCTTGCCATACTAGCACAAGCGAAAATCCATGAAAATTCACGAATACCAGGCAAAGGCCATCTTGGCCCGGTACGGTGTTCCCGTGCCTCGCGGCGAAGTGGCGTACACCCCGGATGAAGCCGAGGGCGCCGCAGCCAGACTCGGCGGCAGCGTCGTGGTGAAGGCGCAGATCCACGCCGGCGGACGGGGCAAGGGAGGCGGCGTCAAAGTGGCCAAGGACGCCAAGGAGGCGGCTCAAATTGCGCAAAAGATGCTGGGGATGAAGCTGGTCACCCATCAGACCGGACCCGAAGGTCGGGTCGTCCAGCGACTGCTCGTCGAGGAGACGTTGCCCATCGAGCGGGAACTCTACCTGGGCATCGTGCTCGACCGGACCCAAGCCAAACCGGTGTTCATGGCGTCGCAGGCCGGTGGCATGGAAATAGAGGAGGTCGCCGCCAGGACACCCGAACTCATTCTCAAAGAAACCATCGAACCCGGCCTCGGCCTGCAACCTTTCCAGGCGCGGAAGCTCGCCTTCGGCATGGGAGTTCCCGCGAAGCTGGCCCCGGCCACGGCGGCGGCGCTGATGGCCCTGGCCAAGGCCTACGAGGCCATGGACGCTTCGCTGGCCGAGATCAACCCCTTCATCCTGACCACCGACGGCCGTGTGGCCGCTCTCGACGCCAAGGTCAACTTCGACGACAACGCCCTGTACCGTCACAAGGATGTCGTGGAACTGCGCGACCTGAATGAGGAAGATCCCCTCGAGGTGGAGGCCTCCCGCTTCGGCCTGAACTACATCAAGCTCGAAGGCGCCGTCGGCTGTATGGTGAACGGCGCGGGTCTGGCCATGGCCACCATGGACATCATCAAGCATGCCGGGGGCAGCCCGGCCAATTTTCTCGACGTGGGCGGCGGGGCCAGCGCCGATCAGGTGCGCAACGCCTTCCGCATTCTCCTTTCGGACAGGAACGTGAAGGCCGTGCTCATCAACATCTTCGGCGGGATTCTGCGCTGCGACACGCTGGCTACCGGAGTCGTGGCCGCCGCCCGAGATCTGAACATCCAGGTTCCCGTGGTGGTCCGGATGGAAGGCACCAACGTGGAACTCGGCCGCCAGATCCTGACCGAATCGGGGTTCAATTTCACGGTGGCCGACGGAATGCGCGATGCCGCTGAGAAAGTCGTGGCCCTGGCCGGAGGTGTTCAATGAGTATCCTGATCGACGAAAACACCCGGGTCCTTGTGCAGGGCTTCACCGGCAAGGAAGCCACGTTTCACTCCGAACAAGCCATCGCCTACGGCACCCGGATCGTCGGCGGGGTGGTGCCCGGCAAAGGCGGCGCCCGGCATCTCGGCCTGCCTGTGTTCAATACCGTGCTTGAAGCGGTGAAAGCAACCGGAGCCAACGCCTCGGTGGTGTTCGTCCCGCCGCCGTTTGCCGCCGACGCCATCATGGAAGCCGCCGACGCGGGAATCCCGCTGGTGGTGGCGATTACCGAAGGCATCCCCGCCCTGGACATGGTGCGCACCTGGAGTTTCCTCCAAGGCCGGCCGACCCGGCTGATTGGCCCGAACTGCCCCGGGATCATTTCCCCCGGCAAGTGCAAGATCGGGATTATGCCGGGGCACATCCACACACCCGGGAACGTGGGCGTGGTGTCGCGCTCGGGCACCCTCACCTATGAGGCGGTGGGACAGTTGACGGCGCTCGGCATCGGGCAATCCACCTGCATCGGCATCGGCGGCGATCCCATCATCGGCACCAGTTTCGTGGATGCCATCCGCCTGTTCAACGAAGACCCGGACACGCACGCCATCGTCATGATTGGCGAGATCGGCGGCAACGCCGAGGAGACCGCCGCGGCGTACATCAAGGCCAACGTAAAGAAGCCCGTGGTGGGATTCGTGGCCGGGCAGACCGCGCCGCCGGGACGCCGCATGGGACACGCCGGCGCCATTATCTCCGGAGGCAGCGGCAAAGCGTCGGACAAGATTCAAGCGATGCGGGAAGCCGGCATCACCGTGTGCGCCTCTCCCGCCAGCATTGGAGAGACGATTCAAGCCAAACTATGAGCATCGAACGCACCTTTTCCATCATCAAGCCGGATGCCGTGGCCGCGGGCCGCGCCGGCGAGATCCTTTCCATGATCGAGAAAGCGGGATTCCGCATTCTCGCCTTGCGCATGACGCGCCTGAACCGGGAGCAGGCCGAAGGCTTCTACGCCGTGCACCGCGGCAAGAGCTTCTTCGAGAGCCTGGTGAAATTCATGACCGAAGGGCGCATCATTGTCATGGCCCTGGAGCGCGAGGACGCCATCCGGAAACTGCGCGAAGTGATGGGAGCCACCAACCCGGCCAACGCCGCCGAAGGCACCATTCGAAAATTGTACGCCGAAAGCATTGAACGCAACGCCATCCATGGCTCCGACGCGCCGGAGACCGCCGAAACCGAACTGAACTACTTCTTCAGCACCCTCGATCTGGCCGGCTACTGACACAAAGGCCCGCCGGAAACCTCATCGGTTTCCGGCGGGCCTCTTTCTTGCCGCTAACTTCCGAAACTACCTCACAAAGACATGCAGCACGGCGCTGACTGAACCCGCCGGACCGTATGCCGTCAGTGTGTAGTTGGTGTTGGTGTTCGGGTACACCACGACACTGCCGTTGGCCGGCAAAGAACCTGTCGGGGCGCCCGTCCCGGTGATCTGAACCGAGGTTGCGTTTTCGGTAGTCCAGCTAAGGGTTACCGGGTCGCCAGCCTTGGTGGAGAACTCGGGGCTGGAAGAGAAGGTCAGGATGCGGACCGGAAGAACGACGCTCACCGTGGTGCTCACGGTAACCGAGCCTTGATTGTTCTTGGCGGTCAACGAGTAGGTGGTCGTCTTGTCCGGAGACACGGTGGCGCAGTCGGCGGGTTTCAGCCCCGTTCCAAGGCCGGAAATAGCGACCTCGGTGACGTTATCCACCTGCCAGCACAACTGCGTGCTGCCTCCGGGCGCGATGCTGATCGGGCTGGCGGAGAAGTTGAGGACCCGCGGAGCGAGGCCGACGGTAACCACCACCGAGGTGGCCGCCGAAACTTCGCGCCCGTCCTTGCTCCTGGCCACCAGCGTGTAAGTGGTCGAGGTGGTGGGCGCGACGGTAACGCTGCCGTTGGCCGGCAGGTTGTCACTGACTCCGAGGATGCTCACGGTCGCGGCGTTGTCGGTCGCCCAGGAGAGCGTGCTGGTCTCACCCGACACGATGCTGGCCGGCGCGGCCTGGAACCGCAGGATGCGAACATCCGGCGTCTCCACGTATACCGTCACCAGGTCGCTCGCCTCACCGCCCTTGCCCTTGGCAGTGATGCGGTAGGTGGTGGTCTCGGACGGAGTCACGCTCTGCGTGCCGCTGTTGGCCACCTTGCCGATGCCGGTGATGGTGACCTCGTCGGCGTTGTCGACGTTCCAGGTCAGCAGCGAGCTCTCACCCGCGCGGATCCGGTCGGGCTGCGCCGTGAAGCGGGTAATGCGGACCTCAGGCGGCTTCGCCGTGGTAACCGTGGTGCGGGCCGTGCTCTTCATCCCGCCCGGATCGGTTACCGTCAAACGGAAGCTGTACGTCTGGTTTTCCGCCGCCGTGAAGGTGGCTGTCGCGGAGTTCATGCCGGAAATGGAAACCGACGGTCCGGCGATCTGCTCCCACTTGTACTGCAACGTATCGCCATCGGGATCGTAAGATCCGGCGCCGTTGAGCGTGATCGTGCCGGGCTGGACGCCGATCTGATCCGGACCTGCGTCGGCCACGGGCGCGCTGTTGCCCACCCGCCGCGAGAGCAGTTCGTACCGGATGCGCGGAATGTCCACAGGAACCGGCGACTTGATGTTCAGGTACTCCTTCGGACGCAGCCAGTTGCCGAACTGCACGCCGAACACGACCCGGCCGCTGTCGTTGACGCCCAGCAAGGTTTCGTTCAGGCCGGCCTCGAGGGTCAGAGCGACCCGCTCATTCACCGGTTGCACCAGGCGGATCAAGCCGCCCGGACGGCTGCTCAGCGACTGGCCGGCGAAAGTCCTGCCGTAACGCTTCAGATAGCCCAGGTTGCCTTCCGCATACGCGTCCTTCCACAGACCGACCTGGGCGCTGCCGCCGATCTGGTCGACCACGCGCAAGTAGTACTCGTTGAAAGACGTGGGACCGATAGGCTGCCGGCTCAGCACGGCCTCGTTCTTAAAGCCCTTGGTGCCGAACAGTCCGATCCGGCCGCGGCTGAACAGGTAATCGAAGGTGAAGGCGCCCTGAGCGAGCGTCCCTCCTCCGCCGTAGTCCCTCATGCCGACGTACTTGAAGCTCGAGAACATGCCGGCCTGCACCCGGTTCCAGCGATTCACCAGGCCGAGGTCGAACTGCCCTTCCTGGCGGTTGCGGTAGTACATATACTCCGCTTCGGCCTGCACGGCGTGCGTGCCGCTGCCGCCGAACGGCGAGAAGAAGCGGCCCTTGCCCGTGAAGGTCAGGGTCCCATCCGTGGTGGGACCGACGTTCAGACCCAGCAGAGAGAACTTCTTGTTCCGGCTCTGCGCCTCGTCCACGGCGCCGGCCGCGGCGGACGTCGCGATTTCCTTGGTCTCGCCCGCAGTCAGCGGTTTCGGCGCGGATTCCATCTGCTGCTTCATCCGACCCTGCTCGTCCTTGAGGGAAGCGACATCGGACTTCAGCCGGTCGTTCTCGTTCTTCAGATCGCGCAAGGCGGCCAGAATGTCATCCAGCTTGTCGAGCTTCTTCAGGATCTGTGAGCAGCACTCTTCCTGCTTCTTCAGCAGGTCTGCCAGCGTCGGCCCGATATCGCTGATGCCGCCGGTTGCAATGACCCGCCCCTGCCCGTCGGTGACCGTCAGGACCACGCGCCGGTTGATGAAGCGTCCCTCCTTGCTGCGGTTGGGAACCTCGGGGTTCCGCTTGCCAAGGCCCGTAGTGGTGATCTGGCTCTCCGCCGCGCCGTACTTCACCAGGAAGTTCTTCACGGTGGTGGCGCGCGCCATGGCGAGCTTTTCGTTGTAACGGTGGGATCCGACCGAGTCGGTGTGCCCTTCCAGTTTCACCCGGAAATCCGGGTGCTGCTTGAGCAGATCCGCCAGCTTCAGAAGGCTGGGGTATCCGTCGGATAGTATCGACGAGTTGAATTCGAAATTGATCTCTTCCCAATCGTCCTTCGTAGCCCGGGTGTCCATGCCTTGGGCCAGAAGGATCCCCGAGAGCAGGCAGAACGCGAACACCCCCGCCAGTAATCGTTGGACCATCAAAGTCTCTCCTCTACTTATTCCTCAGACTGAACCACTACGCCAAATGCTCGAGATACTTGCCGCTAACTTAATCATAAACAAGCATACTACAAACCTATTCGGATGCAGCAACTTTCCCCGCCCGGCGGGCTCGAAGCGCATTCGGAGAGTGAAAAAGAACGTGCGAAGTGTCACAATAAGAGCAGGCCTGCCGGACGGGCAGTCGCTCCCGTTCAACGGGGGAGGAAAGTCCGGTCTCCATCGGGCAGCGTGCCGGCTAACGGCCGGGGGTTCGGTATCGGACCACGGAAAGTGCCACAGAAAATACACCGCCACGGGGCTGCGGCTTCGGGGTAAGGGTGAAAAGGTGCGGTAAGAGCGCACCGCGGACGGAGTAATCCGGCCGGCAGGGTAAACCCCACGCGGAGCAAGACCAAATAGGGGAGGAGGGGCGGCCCGTCCCGTTTGACTCCCGGGTAGGTCGCTAGAGCCTGACAGCGATGTCAGGCCCAGACGAATGACTGCCACCCCGCAAGGGGCACAGAAACCGGCTTATAGTCCGGCAGGCCTCAAGTTACTGAATTATTGCAGCATCCCTGCGCGCAAAGCGCGCCACACCTGACCGCGGGCTGCTAAGTTGGAAGGGTGGTCTCACTTGAGCATCCTATCGGGATCTTCGACTCGGGCGTGGGCGGATTGACGGTGCTGCAAGCTCTGCGCGCCAGGCTGCCCCGGCGTGATTTCATTTACGTCGGCGATACGTCCCGGGTCCCTTACGGGCGCAAACCCAAGGCGATGGTGGAGGCCTTCGCCTCCGGCATCACCGCCTTTCTTCTCAACCAGGGGGTGGAAGGCGTGGTCATCGCCTGCAACACAGCCTCCGCGGCTTCCCTTCCCGAACTCGCCGAGCGCACTCCCGTTCCGGTTTGGGGTGTGATTGACCCGGGCGTGGAAGCCGCCCGCCGGCTGACCCGCACAGGCCGCGTGGGGGTGATCGCCACCACCGGAACCATCCGCAGCGGAGTCTACCAGCGCAAGCTCGAAGCGCTGGGCCTCAGCGTGTGGGCCCAGGCCTGTCCGATGTTTGTGCACCTGGTGGAAGAAGGACTCGCGGGCTCGCCGGAAGCCGAATTGCTTGCCCGCTACTACCTTGCCGGCCGGCCCGCGATCGACACGCTGATCCTCGGCTGCACCCATTACCCCGTCTTGCGCGACGTGCTGCAACGCGTCGCCGGACCCGATGTGCAACTGGTCGCCAGCGCGGAGGTCACCGCCGCCGCGGTTGCGGAGTCACTGGGACCTGCGGGCGGCGCGGGCCGCACGATCCACTACGTCACCGGTGATGTGCAGGCCTATCGCCACACCGCGGCGGTCATCGGCGAAGTGGAAGGCGAGGTGGTCCACCTCGACATTTCCGAATTGATCGCTCTCGAAGGCGCGGCTGACTTTACGGCCGGCGTGCATGTCCCGCAGCCAACTCCGGCAGAGCCATCCGCGCGAACTCCGCCCAGCGGCGGTCGATAGCGGCAGCCGCCGGAATGCCCGCGTGCACGTACAAACCGTAGCGCAGGCGCAGGGTCTCTCCCTTCCGCACCGTGCGCGCGGCGTCGAGCGTGAGCGAGCAACCCATCCATCCATCCCGGCGGACATGGAACGCGGCCGGGTGGTTGGGGTTGGCGGGATGGTCCATCAAAGTTATGCCCTCGCTGGCCTGCGGCGTGACAGGACCCGCGTAGTCCACCCACCTTGCGCGCTTCCAGAAGACCTGCGGTTCGTCGGCGGCCCCTTCGGAGTTGCGAATCGTTCCGCCTCCGTCGTCCACGCCGATGGTCTTGGCCATGCGAACTCCGATTAACCCGAAGGGCGTCTTGCCAAATACGACATCCTGGCCGGCGGGCTCCAAAGCAAGATCGATCAGGAGCCACCATTCGCCCTCCGGAAGCCGGCGCGCGGTCACCAGGCGGCGCTCATTCAGCAGAACCGCACCGGCGTCGCTGGTCCAGGCATTCACGCTGAGCACTGCGGTGTCTTCCATCCCGTCTTCGAAACGCTCGATGCGCCGGTGGATCACCCGTCCCGTGCCGCCCGAGTCAGCCCAGAAGTTGATCCCGTTGACATCGCTGTGGGAGATCCAGACCGAGTTGTGATGGCTGTGGGTCTCCGGGTCGTGAGGATGGCCCATGCGGGTGAGCGAACGTCCCGCGGGACCGATGACGGGAAAGATGAAGGGGCGCCGCAGCGACGGGCTGAACCAACAACGGGCGATTTCCGCGCCGTCGCGTTGGAGCGAGACCTGATAGTCCGGCTGCGGCACAGCCTGCATGCGCGGGACCGGACGCGGCGGAGGAGGCGGCTGCTTCAACCTGGCATCCTGGGCGGAACAAGCCAGCGCCAAGACCCCAAGGGCGAATGCGGCGCTTCGTCTGATTCTCACAAACCTCCATCCTCGCACGCGCGGGCATCGAGTTGATACAGTAATTAGGTGTTCGAGCTCGATGCCGGCAACGCCGCCGCATACCTGCGGAAACCCGTGCGGGTTCGCGAGCTCGGCGGGGGCGTGTCCAACACCGTGTTGCTGATTGAAGACGGCGCCGGGCGATTCGTGCTCAAGCAGGCCCTGGGGAAGTTGCGCGTCGAGCAGGACTGGTTCTCCGAGCGTACCCGCATCTTCCGTGAAGCGGCCGCGTTGCGCCTGCTCGCGCCGCACTTGCCTCCAGGCGCCGTGCCGGAGGTGTTGTTCGAGGACCGCGACAACTGCCTGTTCGCCATGACGGCCGCTCCGGACGGCGCGCCTGCCTGGAAGTCCCAACTGCTCGAAGGCGTGGCCAGCGAGGAAACCGCGCAACAGGTCGGAAGCATGCTCGGCCTGATTTTCCGCGCCAGTTGGGAGAAGCCGGAGTGGGAGCGCGAGTTCGGCGACCAGACAGTTTTCGACCAGCTCCGCCTGGACCCCTACTATCGCTCGACAGCCGCGCGGCATCCGGAGTTAAAGCCGCGCTTCGAGCGCCTGCTCGAAACAACGGCCCGCCGCCGCTGTTGCCTCGTACACGGGGATTGGAGTCCGAAGAACTTTCTGGTTTCCGGCCGGAGCGTCATGGCCATTGACTTTGAAGTGATTCACTTCGGCGATCCGTCCTTCGACTCCGCCTTTCTGCTGAACCACCTGCTGCTCAAGTCGTTTTACCGGCCGCAGTGGCGGGATCGCTATCGGGCCCTGGCCGTCCGCTTCTGGGAGACGCTCATCGCCACCATGCCTCCGGCGGACTGGTTCGAGCAGGCAACCCTGGAACATCTGGGTTGCCTGCTGCTGGCGCGCATCGACGGCAAGTCGCCCGCCGAGTACATCCAGGCCGGCGAACTGCGGGATTCCATCCGCTCCTTCGCCGCCCGCCTGATCACCCGTCCGCCCGCAAGGGTCCTGGAGGTATTCCGATGACCACGCGCATCCGGCGCCTGCGCGCGCTCGAAATCCTGGATTCGCGCGGCAACCCAACCGTATCGGTGGAGATCAAGCTGGAGGACGGTGTGATCGCCTCTGCCCAGGTCCCTTCGGGCGCTTCCACCGGGAGACATGAAGCCGTGGAACTGCGCGACGGCGATCCCGGCCGGTACGCGGGCAAAGGCACGCGCAAGGCCGTCGAGAACGTGGAGGAGATCCTCCAGCCCGCGGTTCTGGGGATGGAGGCCGGGGACCAGGAAGCGCTCGACCGCCGCATGATCGAGGTCGACGGCACACCCGACAAGTCGCGAATCGGCGCGAATGCCATCCTGGGGGTTTCCTGCGCCGCGGCGCGCGCGGCCGCCATCGCGCAGGGTGTTTCCCTCTGGAGCCACCTGAAGGGAAAGCGCACGGCATGCCTGCCGGTTCCCATGGTGAACATCCTCTCGGGCGGGCTTCACGCCGGCCGCCAGTTCGAGTTTCAGGACTTCCTGGCCACGCCCCACGGCTTCGACACCTATGCCGAGGCCCTGTGTGCCGTAGCGGCCATTCACCGCGCCACCAGAGACATTCTCGATGAGCGGGGATGCATCCTGACCGGGGTGGCCGACGAAGGCGGATGGGGGCCGCGTCTGCCCAGCAATGAGACCGCTCTCGAGGTTCTGGCCACGGCGATCGAACGGGCCGGTTACCGCCCGGGAGAGCAGGTCTCCATCGCCATCGACGTGGCTGCGTCCCACTTCCTCCGCGACGGCGCCTACTATCTGCGCAGCGAGGATCGCACCCTTTCACCCGGCGAAATGATCGACATGCTCGCCGCCTGGTCCGCCCGGTTCCCGGTCTTCTCCATCGAGGACGGACTGGCCGAAGACGATTGGGAGGGCTGGCGTGCGCTGACCGGGCGGCTCGGGCGCCTGCAACTGTTGGGCGACGACTTCTTCACCACCAACCCGGTGCGCCTCGAACGCGGCATTCGGGAAGGCATGGCCAACGCCGTGCTCGTCAAGATGAACCAGATCGGCACGCTCACCGAGACCTTCCACGTGATCGATATGGCGCGGCAGGCCGGCTACAATGCGGTGATTTCGGCGCGCTCCGGTGAAACCGAGGACTCCTTCCTGGCCGACCTCGCGGTGGCCTCCGGCGCCGGGCAGATCAAGATCGGATCCATCACCCGTTCCGAGCGCCTGGCCAAGTACAACCGCTTGCTCGAGATCGAGCAGTGGTCGAAGCTTCCCTATTTCAGATTGATGGTCCCGCGGCATTTCGGCGACCCGCAGAAACAGGGCACTTTCTCCACATCCCGGTCAAAGTGATAATCCACGGTGAGTTCCTCGCCCGGGGCGATGGGGCGCACGCTCATGTACAGGATGTGTCCCTTGAAGATCCAGGCCCGCAGGTTGGGATCGCAGGAATGATTGATGAACTCCGCCCCGCTGCCGCCGACCGAACCGTCCAGGGACCAGTAGTTGTTCAGGGTGAAGAGGTAATTCAGGGGGCGCGCGGCGCGGCGCTTGGTCTCGCGCCGGCTGATCTTCTCTCCGGTATACTCGATCACCTTGCGGCGCGCCGGAATGGGTTCGAGGGCATAGACTCCGAACCGGTGAATCGGCGAACGCCGCACCTCCAGCTTGAAGCACGCAAAACGGGGATTGACCTTGGGCAAGGCGTCTGAGGGGGCCATAGGGGTTCTTCAGCTCCGCCGGGGCTCTTCATCCGGCGGGACCGCGCCGCCGAGCGGACCCCGGAAGGAATAGGAGAAACTCCCCCCGGGTAGGGCGACTGCGATAGAGACGACAGGTTGCTGGAGCGCCGCGCACAAACGGGCCGCAGCCTCCCGCCGTTCGTCGGGAATCTCACGCGCCAGCCGCTCCAGATCCTCCCGCGTGTACCGGGGCTGCGCGGGGGAGGGCGCCGGCGGCGGCCAGTGCAGGTGGTGCGGGTCCGCCAGCGGGCTGTGCAGAGATTCGGCCGCGCCCACGTGCGAGCGGGCTATCTCCTCCCGCAGCGTCGCCAGGTCCACGCCGTGTTCCTCGAGAATACGCGCCGCCGCCGATCCGGTTTCCCGCAGCAGACCCAGGAGAATGTGCCCGGTTTCGATCACCCTCGGGTGGCCCATTCGCTCGGCCTCCTCGCTGGCGCAGGTCAGAGCGCGCGTGACCTCGGGGCTCAAGGGGAGGTCGACGGAAGCGGCCACACAGCGCCGCTCGGGCATCTGGGTCTCCAGCCGCTGCCGGATCCGCTCCAGTTCTGCGTTAGAACCCACGCAACGCCGCATCAGATCGCGGTCTTCACGGAACAACGCCAGCATCAGGTGGCAGGTATCCACGCAATCGCTGCCGAGCTGGCTGGCCTCATAGCGCGCGAAGAAAACCACGCGGCGGGCCCGGTCGGTGAAGCGCTCAAACATCTTGGGCTGAGATGAAAGTATACGACATCCATCAACCGGCGGATGCCCGGCCCCGGCTGAGTCAGCCCAGGTGCAAAAGCCTGGCTGCGTTCCGGTGATATACCTTTTCGAGAATCCGGCCGGGCAAACCCAGACCCGAGATTTTCCATCTGCCTTGCGGAGGGGTCCGGGCGGGCGCGTAGTCGAAGTACTCGTCCTCGGTTTCGAGAAACCGGAAGTAGATCTCGTACAACTTGTCGTTGAACACCTGCTGCGGAGTGTCGTCTCCGTGAGGGATGGCGTCAGTGCCGAACAAAATCCGGTCCTGATACCGGTCGAAGAACCTGCGCGCCGCCCTCGGCTGGCGTCCCAGCTCGCCGATGCGGGCGCCGAATTCGAGCCAGGCATTCGGGTGCCGGTCCAGTGTCTCCGCCATGTAAGCCAGGTCTTCGGCGACACCCATGTGCAAGAGCAGAAACTGGGTTCCGGGATGCTTCGCCATGACCCGCCTGCGCGCTTCGTACAGCTCGCGGCTGGGCGGGAAGTCGCGCCCGTAAAACGACCAGTCCGGATGAGCGTGCAGCTCCTCGTACCGCTCGTTATACCGGTCGATCGGCAAAAAGAAGGCTTCGGGGTCGGAGGTGTGAATCGCCACCGGCATGCGCAGTGCGCCCGCAGCCTCCCACATCGGATCGAAGCGCGGATCGTCCACCTTCACCAGCGGACCCGCCGTGATCTTCTCCCGCAGGTAGAGCCCGAGTACCTTGGTGACTTTCAGGCCGCGCGCTCCGGCACGGCGCGCCCGCTCCAGTTCCTCGGCCTGAAACTTCGCATAGCCGGGTTCGGCTGCGCGGTTGTAGCAGGGCTCGGTGAAAACCAGGAACCGGTCCGGGTGGGGCGTGTGCCAGTACGTGACGGTCTCCACGAGCCCCCGGCCGCAACCGCCCGTCAGGTTCACCATCATGCGGATGTTCTTGCGGTCCATCACCGCCAGCACCTCCGCGGGCGCGGCCGCATGGTGAGGCGGCCCTTCCTTGCCCAGGCCGGGGCCGAAGGAAAGATGGGTGTGGACGTCGATGACCGGGAAGCGCGCCCGCGGCACGGGGTGCTCTTCCACTTTCAGCATGCTGCGCGGCTGGTAGTCTTCAATCGGCAACTGGGCGGCAGCCAGGGCGGCGCACCACTCGCGGCGGGTCATCATGCCTTGGCCGCTCCGCTCCGGCCGGTCCAGGCCTCGAAGTTGCCGCGCATCAGGCGGCGCACGTCCTGCTCGATCATCGCGCGGGTCACCTCCCGCCCGTCGGCTTCCAGCAGGCCGTAAGCGCCCGCCAGCGCGTCGGCGATCACCCGCCGGGAGAAGCGCCACTTGTAGATCACCTGCTCGAGGATGCGCGCGTCGGAGTGCTGGGGGATGAACCCGGCTCCCAGCATCTCGATCCGCTCGCGGGTGATCTCGGAGACAATGGACGGGTTGTTCAGGAACCACCAGCAGCCGAACGGCATCAGGTTGGCGAACTTGCGGGCATAGACGCACAACTCGTGCTGGTTCTCGCGGCTGAGCACAGTCACCAGAAAACGGTTATCCGGAAACTCGCGGCACAGGCTCTCGACCGCGCGCAGATCGGCGCGTCCCACCCCGTCGCCGGCCAGCCGCAGGGCGGGGTTTACCTGGTAGCGAACGCCGATCATGAGAGCCATCGGAATGCCGTGCTCACGGCAGGAGGGCAGCACGGCGCCGGCCAGCAGGCGCGCGCGCAGCGAGTCTTCCGGATACTGGAAGGTATCCGGCAGCGAGACCGCCATATAGCGCGGCTCCATGCGGCGCACCCAGTCGGCCAGGAATCGCCGCACCTCCGCCATGCTCCAGCCGTTGCCGTCCGCCTGCACGCGGTAACCCTGGGACTCCAGCGTTTGCCAGTGCTCGCTCCACCGGTTCAGAATGCGGTCCAGGCGCAGCGCGGCGTGGAAGCGCGGATCGCGCCGGGCCGCGCTCCAGCAAGGCGCTTCGGCGGGGTCAAGCGGGTCGTTCGTCATCACCACCTCGCTCACCCCCGCCAGGCGAAAGACGTGATCGATGTGCTCATCGATGCGCCGGGTGCGAAAGAACTCTCTGGCTTCGCCGAGGTCCTTGGCGCCGGTGGCCAGGCCGAAGGCCTTTAACACCGCCACCACTCCGCGCGTCGCCTCCGAGATGGGCGCATTGCGCACAAACAGCGCCTGCCAGATCTCATCGGCCTTCTGTTCGCGGGAAAGGGAGAAATAGCGTTCGGGCGTGATTGCGGAGGAGCGGAAGAGCTCGGCCTCCAGGTAGTGATAGGTCACCAGTTCGTCGATGCCCCACAATCCCAGCCCGCCCATCCACGGCGCAAAGGTGTGGGTGTGCATGTCGAAGACGGGAGTCGCTTCCAGGGCCTCAGTGACGCTGGAGCGGATTTCTGCGCTGTTCATAGAGAAGCCCATTGTACGGCACACGGCCCCCTCCGCGACGCCGCGGGTTTAGACTGGTACCGATGCGCATACTCGTTTCCACCCTTCTCTCCCTGGTCTTTGCCCTGGGCGCCCTGGCGCAGAGCTACAGCGTCACCATCCAGCATGGCGTGCGCGCCAGGATGCGCGACGGCGTCGCTCTGGCAGCCGACATCTACCGTCCCAAGGCCGATGGCAAGTTCCCCGTTCTGCTCCAGCGCACTCCGTACAACCGCGCCGGTGGAGCGGGCCAGGCGTTTGAACTGGCCGCCCACGGTTACATCGTGATCATCCAGGACACCCGCGGGCGGTTCGATTCCGGCGGCGAATTCTACCCTTTCCGCGATGAAAGCCAGGACGGCTACGATTCCGTCGAGTGGGCCGCGGCGCTGCCCGGGTCCGACGGCAAGGTCGGCATGTTCGGCGGCTCCTACGTGGGCGCTACGCAGATGCTGGCCGCGATGTCGAACCCGCCCCACCTGGTGGCGATCTTCCCCTACGTCACCGCGTCGGAATATTACGACGGCTGGACGTATCAGAGCGGCGCGCTGATGCAGTGGTTCGCCAGTTCCTGGTCGAGCGGGCTCGCCATCGACACTGCCCGGCGCAAGGCTGCCCTGGATCCGAAAGCCTGGGTGAGCCGCCTGCCGGTGGAAGACTACCGCATGATCGAACTGCCCGCGGTCCCCAGTCTGGCGCCCTACTTCCGCGACTGGGTGGCCCATGAGCGCGACGACGACTACTGGCGCGCCTGGAAGATCTCCGACCACTACCCGGAGATGAATATCAAGGCGCTGCACTCCGGCGGCTGGCACGACATCTTTCTGAAGGGCAGCATCAACAACTACATCGGCATGCGCAAGTCCTCGAAGGCCGCTGCGGACCAGCGCCTGCTGCTGGGTCCCTGGGCGCACGCCGAGACATCGCCCGCCGGAAAGATCGGGGACGTCACCTTCGGGAAGGACGCGGTTCTCGACATGACCGGCACGGCGGTCCGCTGGTTCGATTACGCGCTCAAGGGCGCGCGCAACGAGTACGCGACCGGCGCGCCTGTGCGGATCTTCGTGATGGGCGAAAATGTGTGGCGCGATGAGCGGGAGTTCCCGCTCGCCCGAACCCGTTACACGAACTACTACCTGCGGCGCGGCGCGCTCACCACGGATGCGCCCGGCGCCGAGCCGCCCGAGGAGTACGAGTACGACCCGGCCAACCCCGTGCCGACCATCGGCGGGCGCCTCTGCTGCGGCAACAACCAGCTTCCCCCGGGACCTGCCGATCAGCGCCCCAACGAAGGCCGGGCCGACGTGCTCGTTTATTCAACGCCACCGCTGGGGCGCGACGTCGAGGTCACCGGCTGGATTCGAGCCAGGCTGTTTGCCGCAACCTCCGCCGTCGATACCGACTTCACGGCCCTGCTGGCGGATGTCGACCCCTCCGGCTACGCCCGGTTCCTGACCGATGGTATCGTGCGGGCGCGTTACCGGAACTCCACCGCCCGGGCCGAGCCGGTTGAACCGGGCAAGATCTACGAGTACTCGATCGACCTGTGGGCCACCAGCAATCTGTTCAGGGCCGGCCACCGCATCCGGCTCTACATTTCGAGCAGCAATTTCCCGCGCTTCAACCGCAATCTGAACACGGGCGAATCCACCCTCGGCGCGACCCGCATGGTGAAGGCGCGGCAGAAGATCTACCACGACGCCCAGCATCCCTCGGCGTTGGTGTTACCCGTCATCCCCCGCTGACGGCGGCGCGGGGCCGCAGGACTTCGCGCATGACCCCGGCAAGTTGCCGGATGGAGCCAGCGCAATCGCCTTCGAAGCTGGATCCGTGCATGGTGGCGAGCGTGCGCGGTTCCAGCGCGGCAAGCTGATCGAGGATCCGGCCCGTGTGGTCCGTGTAGGGCACGTAGTTCGCGAAAGGCCCGCTCTCGCTGCGCATCAGCGCCTCCCGCGCGCGCTCCGTCACATCAGAGCGCGTGAGCGGCTCCTGTTCGCCCCACTGATGAAAGAGGTCCGAGCAGAACAGCGTGCGGCGGGTTTCCTCAAACAGCACGCCGGCATCCCAGCCATGCGGCAGGTGCGGCGTCGGCACAAAGCGGAACCGCCGCGCGCCGGTGGTGAGTGTCTGGTCCGGCAGGAGCACCCGTGGGGTGCGATCCGAAAAGTCGTTGACGTTGACCATGGACTGGATCAGGCCGCAGACCGGCACGGCGCCCGGAGCGACGGCCAGCCATTGGTTCAGCGCGCCGCACTCGTCGGATTCAAAATGGCTGAAACCGATCCACCGGATGGCGGCCGGATCCACCAGTTTCCCCACAAGCTCCCGAACGGCCGGGAACATGGCCCGCAGCCCCGTGTGAAATAGCAACGGCTCCTCATCACGGACCACAAAATGACAGAACTCCAGATCGATGTCTGGCACGTAGATCCCGATACGGTAAACGTCCGGCGCAATTTCGTGAATGCCTGGCATACGCCCCTCCTTGTCGCATGGTACTTCGGGCGCGCTCGAAACGGCTCACTCGGACGGTGCGCTGCCGCACATTCTTACTTCGGCAACGCCGCGATCCGGATATTCCTAAAGTCCAGGTTGGTGGTGGGGTCGTGCGCCTGCAAGCTGATCACCCCCGGGGCCAGCCGCGCTTCCTGCCGCGCGTTCGTCCCCTCGGGCCGCGTATCCTCCCAACTGGTCACCGGGTAACCGTCCACCCAGACGTCGAAGTTACGGCCCCGCGCCACGGCCGTCATCACGAAAAACCGCCCGTCGTCCGGCACCACCTTGCGCGTGGCCTGGCGGCCGTAGATCGCCCCGGTGCCGAAATCTACCGGCTGAGTGCGGTCGCCGGCCTTGTACTCGTTGCGGATCTGCACCTCATATCCGGACCAGAATTTGCCCTTCTCTCCGCGCAGGAATATGCCGCTGTTGGGATGGTGTTTCTCATCGCGCGGGTTGGTGCGGATTTCCAGTTGCAGCACGAGATCGTCAAAGGCTTCGTCAGTCTCCAGTTGCCCCGGCCCTCTTTCCACGTGGATAGCGCCCTGTTTCACGTTCCAGACGGGCTTTTCCTGGGCTTTGGGAGCGTCCACTTCGTGCCAGCCCGCCAGGCTCTTGCCGTTGAACAGCGGCTTCAGACCGAGAGGCTTCACCTTGATGTTGCGGAACTCCACCTTCTTGCCTTCGTTGTATTGCAGGCCGATGTGGCCGATCTTGCTTTTCGCGTCGCGTCCGTCCAGCACTTTCTTCCCGTCCAGCTTGACGATGAAGTGGTCACCCTGGGCGGTAATTTCGTAGCTGTGCCACTGGTCCGCAGCGGGCTGGACCTTCCTGGCCGCAATGTGGTTCACCAGGCTTCCGGTGGGATACTTGGGGTGCTGATTCCAGATCTGGAGTTCGTAGCCGGTCTCGTGCGGCGCGCCCTGGCGGGCCGAACGCAGGAATATGCCGCTGTTTCCTTCGGCGCCGGTGCGGTAATCGCACTTGAGGATGAAATCAGCAAAGGCCGCATTGCTCCGCAACCACCCCGAGCCGCCGGCATCAGCCACCAGCACGCCGTTTTCGACGCGCCACTGCGCCTTTCCTTCCTGGGTCCACCCGAACGGCGATGCGCCGTCAAACAACAGGAGCCACCCTTCTGAAATCTCTTTGGGAGTCAGCGGGGCCGGCTGCGCCAGACCCAGTGAAGCGGCAAGCAGGAGAATCGCAGTCAATCGCATAGCCCATCAATAGTAGCAGATGGGCCCCTGCGCCTATCACCGGATACTTCTGGCCCGTGGAGCCGGGAGGCCTGCGCCCGCGAAGCCCCCGCCAGACCCGCCGTTCGAGGACGGCCCGGCCGCCACAAGCCCGCTGGGAACCGTGTGCCGGCTCAACTCCCGGTCGAATTCCCGCTGAAACTCGGTCTCGAGCACCGCCAGGCTGGCCGCGGCGGCATCCAGATTGCGCAGCGCCGCTTCCGGCACCTCCTGCCGCTGCTGATGGGCAACTCCGAGCAGGCTCCGAATGGCGGCCAGGTGTTCCCGCACCAGCATCACCCTGCGCACCAGGCGCTGCCCCACAATCGCCAGCGCCGAAAGCTTCGAGGCGGTCGCGAACTGCTGCACGGTAAACGCCAGCCTGTCGCCCAACTGGTTGAACGCCTCCGTCAGACTGCCCACTTCGTCCTTGCGACCATCGCTCACCGGATCGGTCCAGGCGCCCCGGCTCATGGACTCGATATGCGCCAGCAGTTCGTTCAGCCGCGTCTCGACCAGGCTGCGCCAGAGATAGTTCAACACCAGCAACAGCATCAGGCAGGTGACCACCGCCGTACAGCACCACAGCACGGCCAGTTTTTCAAAAAGGAAAGCTCCCTCGCTGCGCAAATGGGCGGTGGCTGTGGCGCGCGTGCCGGATTGTTCCAGAAGCGCCTCCCACTGGTTCAGATGGGCGGCAATCTGGGTGTAGCTCAACCACTCGGAAACTCCGAACAGGATCAGAACCACACCGCTCGCGGCCAGTACCAGTCTCGTTTTCAGACTCACTCGCTCGCCTCCCGCGGCCCCCCAGGCCGCATCTATTCTTATCGATCAATTCCGCACCACGCCCTTTGGGGTGTGGCGCCGGACTCACGAGAATTGCCGGGAGGCGCCCGGGGGCGAGCGGGCCGGGCGGCGCCGCCCACCGCAGCCGGCATCGAACCGGACCGGAGCGATGGCCCCGAGCCGCAGCAAAACCAGCCGGGATGAGAGAACCGCGTTCGTTACCGCATCGTTCTGGGCGGAACGGGGCGAAGCAATCCGGCTGGAGCCACAGGTCAGACGCGCCAGCGGAGCGTTCGCACAAAAGTGAGGAACCGGGGAAAGCAGTGGGCGCCAAACCTGCAATTGCCGGAGCCGGTAATCCGCCAACTCCGATCCGGTGGCAGCCGCCAACCCCGCAACAGCGAAGCCGGCAACCAGCAGCGCGAACCTGAGTGCCAGTACGCCCATGCCACTTATTAATATAGCTTAATTTAGACGCCGGCGTGGGGTTTAAAAATGCACCGGATCCCTCCGTCCCGTGGCAGTTATAAGTGTTCGCCCTCTGCCGTCATAAGCGATTTCTGGCAGTGACAATCCCCGTGAAATGCCCCAGGCTGGGGACGTATGACATTTGTGCAGAAGTATCTCGTGACCCCCGCGCTGGGCGCCGCCGGCCTGTTCGTGGGGTATACCGTTTACCGGCGGAAGTATTTGTCACCCGAACGTGCCGGGGGCCCGGCCGAGCCTGCGACGCTCGCGGCCTCACCTGGAGAGGCCGCTAACGAGGAACTCCGCCGGCTCGCCGCCCGTGTAGAGGATCTCTCCGCGCGGCTTGCCAAGGTCGAGCAGGGAAGAACGGGTCAGGACTGGCTGGAATTGCTCAACGAGCGCTTTGCATCGTTCGAAGAGCGTATGACCGTGCAGGCCGAGCGCATCACGGCCATCGAAGGCAGTTATCAGAACATCGAGACCAGTTTGGAAGCGATTTTGAAGTCGCTCGGCGGCCCGGGTCCTCAACCGGCCGGCGAGCTGGAGCCGGTCGCAAGCGCGGTCTGAATGGCGTATTCCCAGCGTGCGCGGCGATCCCCTTCCTTGTGGGATAATTCCCCTGTAAGCGCATCCGATGCGCGCATACGGTAGCGGAATCTCATGAGCCTGGAAATCAACCGCAGCGAGCGCGAGGGCATCGTCATCCTGGAGCTGCGCGGGCGCATCACGGTGGGCGAGGAGTCCACTCTCCTCCGGGAGACATTGCGCGGCCTGGTGAATGAAAGCAAGAGCAACGTCGTGCTGAACCTCCGGGGGGTCGACTATATCGACAGTACCGGGCTCGGCGCCCTGGTCATGTGCCACAACTCGGTGGCCAAGGCCGGCGGGAAGGTTAAGCTCGTCCATCTGAACCAGCGCACCATCGAGTTGCTGGTCATGACCAAGCTGGCCGTGGTCTTCGAAACCTTCAACGACGAACAGGATGCCGTGAACAGTTTCTTCCCCGGGCGCGAGATCCAGCGGTTTGACATCCTGAGTTTCGTGCAGCGGCAAGAGGGTTGACGGCATCGTGCGGCTGCTCGTAATCGGTGGTGTCGCAGCCGGGTTGAGCGCGGCGGCGCGGGCCCGGCGTTTGGATCGCTCGCTTGAAATCGTCGTCCTCGAAAAAGGACCGGTCATCTCCTACAGCGCGTGCGGCCTTCCCTACTATGTCGAGGGCCGGGTGGTGAGCGCGCGGGAACTGATTCACTACACTCCCGAGGCCTTCGCGCGGGAGCGCAACGTCGCCGTGCGGACCGGGGCCAAGGTCGTTTCCATCTCCCATCCGCGCCGCGAGGTATCGCTCGACACGGGCGAACGCGTACATTATGACCGTCTGGTGATCGCCACCGGCGCCCGGCCTGACATCACCGGCATCCGGGGCGCGGAACTGCCCCACGTCTTCACGCTCCACACCCTCGATGACGCCGAACGGCTGAAGCGCTTCCTCGGCGACCGCCGTCCGCGGCGGGGCGCGGTGGTGGGGGCCGGCTACATCGGCCTGGAAGCCGCCGATGTGCTGCGGCGTTGCGGCGTCGCGGTGACCGTCTTCGAGCAGAGCGCCTACGCGCTCGGACGCGACGATGGCGAGTTGACGGATTTCATTCGCCGCCATCTCGAAGCCTTTCGCGTGGAACTGCGGACCCACACCCGGGTGAGCGCCATCCAGGAAGACCGCGTGGACGATGTCCCTTGCGAGATCGTGGTTCTGGCCCCGGGCCTCCGCCCCAATGTCGAAATCGCCGCCGAAGCCGGGGTGGAACTCGGGCCCACCGGCGCCATTCGCGTGGACGAGCGCACGATGACGAACCTCTCCGGCGTATTCGCCGCCGGCGACTGCGCCCAGACGGCGCACCTGCTCACCGGCAGGCCCGTTTACATTCCTCTCGGAACCACCGCCAACAAGATGGGGCGGGTGGCCGGCGCCAACGCGGCCGGCGCGCACGAGCGCTTTCCGGGAGTGGTTGGCACCTCCATAGTGAAGATCTTCGGCCTGGGCGTGGCCACGACCGGTTTTTCCGCCCTTCAGGCCCGCCGCGAGGGCTTCTCTCCGGTAACGGCGCGGATCGACGCGTACAGCCGTCCGCGCTACTTCTGGGGGAAACCCACGACCGTGGAGCTGGTCGCTGACCGGCAATCCGGACGCCTGCTGGGCGGCACGGTGATCGGCGAAGAGGGCGCCGCGGGCCGGATCGACGTGATCGCTGCGGCGCTCCACAACCGCATGCGCGCGGATGAATTCGAACAGATGGACCTGGCCTACGCTCCGCCCTTCGCACCGGTGTGGGATCCGCTCCTGGTTTGCGCCCAGCAACTGCTCAAGAACTTGTAAGAGCCGGCACGTTCCCCAGCGAACCGAAGGTTTAGACTGGAATTATGGCAACACCGGGAAAGATGCTCGCGCCGGGCGATCAGGCCCCCGCATTCGAACTCGATCAGTTGGGCGGAGGCCGGACGTCGCTTCAGGATCTGCTGGCCGCAGGGCCGGCGGTCCTCGCGTTTTTCAAGGTCACCTGCCCGACCTGCCAGTTCACCTTCCCCTTTCTGGAGCGCCTGCACCGGGCCGGAGTAACGGTCGCCGGCATCTCCCAGGATGACCCCGCCTCGACCCGCGAGTTCAAGGAGGAATTTGGCGTCTCCTTCCCGGTGCTGCTCGACCAGCGCGGCTATCCGGCCAGCAATGGATTCGGCATCGCCTACGTGCCCGCCATGTTCTGCGTCGAGCCGGACGGGACCATCTCCTGGGCGCTGGAGGGTTTCGGGAAGAGGGATCTCGAGGCCCTGGGCCTTCGGTTCGGCGCCGCGCTCTTCCGCCCCGGCGAATACGTGCCCGAATGGAAGGCGGGGTGAAGCGCGAAGAATTAGCCTCCCGGGCGGAGCTGCGATAACATCAGAAGTAACAGGGATGGCAAATCTAATCAGCACAGCGCTGGAATCGGCCGCGGCCTTTGCCAAGGGCATGGGGGTCACGCTCAAGGAGATGCTGTCTCCCACCGTGACCGAGAACTACCCGGACGAACCGCCCCGGTTCGAAGAGCGCTACCGGGGCGTGCACGTCTTGCAGCGCGACGAAAACGGCCTGGAGAAGTGCGTGGCCTGTTTCCTTTGCGCGGCCGCCTGTCCGGTGCAGTGCATCTACATCGAGGCCGCCGAGAACACGGCCACTACCCGCATCAGCGGCGGAGAGCGCTACGCCAAGGTCTACAACATCGACTACAGCCGCTGCATTTTCTGCGGCTACTGTGTGGAAGCCTGTCCGACCGACGCCATCACCCACGGGCACGGCTTCGAAATCGCCGATTACAACACATCCACGCTGATTTATCGTAAGGAGCGGTTGCTGGCTCCCCTGCCCCCCGGCGCGCAAGCGCCCGCTGTCGCGGCTGGCGACATGCGAGGATAATTCGCTCCCGCCTGTCGTTGCCGGAGTCGTTTTGCGGTCTTTCTTACGAGGCGCATTCTCGTCCGAACTTCCGGCAAAAGCTCCAGCGATGCGCCATAATCGAACCACGGAGGAGACAGAATGAAGAGCATTGCAGGTATTTTGGCTGTGCTTGTGTTTGCCGCCGGCACGGCCGTGGCACAAACCACCATTGATCAGAATTCGGTTACCAACGCCGCCAGCTACCTGTCGCCCGGCTTGCCGAACTACGGGATCGCTCAAGGCAGCATGTTCATTGTGAAAGGGCAGAACCTCGGTAGCTGCCCGACAACCTTACCGCCCCCGTTGCCGCTGCCTACAACCATGAACGGGACCGGGGTCAAGATCACGGTGGGTGGCACTACGGTCGATGCTTTCATGGTTTACGTGTACTGCCCGGAGGGAGCAACGGGCGCCACCCAGATTGCGGCGATTGCTCCGTCGAACACGCCGGTGGGGAACGGAAGCATCACCATCAAGGACAAAACAGCGCCGATCAAAGTCGTGAAGACGGCGTTCGGCATGTTCACGGTGAACCAGGCTGGTTCAGGACCGGCGATCGTACAGAACTACGTTTCGGCCACCAGCACGCCCACCAACCTGCTCACCGAAGCGGCCTACCCGGGCCAGCCGGTCATCCTGTGGGGCACCGGGTTGGGACCCATCGCCGGGAACGATGCCGGCACACCGCCGGTCGGCAATCTTGACGTAGACGTCCAGGTTTTTGTTGGCGGCAAGCAGGCCAATGTCTTTTACAAAGGCCGGTCGGCCGAGTTCCCGGGAATCGACCAGATCAACTTCTATCTGCCCATGGATCTGGAAGGCTGCTATGTGCCGGTGGTCGTTAAAGCCGGGGGGGTGGTGAGCAACTTCGGCTCGGTGGCGATCGCCAAAACGGGCAAAGTGTGCAGCGATCCCAACGGCTTCACCGTCGAGGAGTTGAACAAGCTCGCCTCCGGTTCCCTGAACTTTGGGAACGTGTCGCTGAGCCGCCTCGTGCTAAGCGTCCCGCAACTGGGCGAACTCGCCACAGACAGTGGGAGCGGCACTTTCCTGCACTATCTGCCGAACACCCTGGTTGCGGCCCAGTTGCCCCTCGGGACATCCCTTTATGGCACCTGTCTGGTGTTCACGTACACGGGGGCGAATCCGTTCCCGGTGGATCCGATCAAACCCGCAGGGCTCGACGCGGGCGCCAAGCTGACCGTCAGCGGGCCGAAGGGTCAAAAGGACCTTCCGGCAAATGCAACGGTAAAGGGTGTGTATAGCGCCACGCTGGGCGGCGGTAGCACCCCGTTCGGCGGAGGCCAACCACCTTACCTGGATCCGGGGGCATATACAATCACCGGTCCCGGCGGTGCGGATATTGGAGCATTCTCCGTCCCGATGAGTATTCCCCAGTGGGTCACCTGGACAAACCGGGACGCCATTACCAGCGTTCCGTTGTCCCAGAACTTGAACATAACCTGGACGGGAGGCGATCCCGGCAGCTATGTCGCCATCCTGGGAGCGTCAGCGACTTCGAACCAGATCGGCGCCGCGTTCCTTTGCACGGAAAAGACCAGCGTGGGGCACTTCACGGTGCCCGTCGAGGTGCTGATGAGCCTGCCGCAAAGCGCCATCTTCCAGGGTAGCTCCACCGGCTACCTGGCGGTGAGCAACTCCGGCGTGCCGGTGCGTTTTCAGGCTTCCGGTTGCGACGTTTGCGCGGCGAACTATACCATCACCAACGCGAAGACGGTTAATTTCCAGTGATCTCAACCCGCGGGGAGCCTGTGCTCCGGCTCCCCGCACGGTCCCGGTTTACTTTAATTCCATCCGGTGGTCTTGGTAGCGCCGACGGAATAGGAGAAGAACCCGTGGTCGATGGTCCCGCCAGCGGTCAGAGGCGCTGAGAACACGCCCTGTCCCTTGGTGACGTCCGGTATCGCGAGCACCGACAGGCTGCCGAACGAGCCCGTGGTCATGTCGCTGCCAACGGCCGGCAACTGCTGGAGCACACTCGAAGGAACCGTGAAAGTGCCGGCCGAAGCCTGGGCGATGCAATCGAAAATCGCCGCGTCGTAGATCGGGTTCTGTGGCGTCCCGCCGGACTGTTTCATGGAGGTTCCGGCAATGGTGACCAGGCCCGAACCGCCGCCCGTCCAGTTGACGGTCAGGGCCGAACCACGCGGGATCGGATCCGGGATGGCGGCCTGGTTGGTCCACGCGAAATCGCCCGGAAACTCCACGCTGGCCGTGAACGCTCCGATATCCGTGCCGCCCGTGCCGGACAGGGTGTACGTACCCTGGGTCAGCGTTGAATTTCCGCTACGTCCGACTCCGCCAACCCCGCTCGAGTACAACGACAGATAGTAGGTTTTCGAATCCGGCTCCCGCGGAACCGCCTTGCCTGCGGCATTCGTCCCGTTTAGGGTCAGTTGAGCGCCGGCATCCAGTGGCGACGGCGCAATCCCCTGGGAGACCTCCTCCACCGTGCCGACCCGCCGGAAGACAAAACACGCCCCCATCTGCACCAGCGAGAAATTCGCGGTCCCTACGGTATCGATTCTATACCTGTCGAACGAGCCGGCAACGCTTTCGGTGTCCGAATCGAAAGTAGTACCAAATCCCGGTATGGACACCTTTGAGGAATTCTTGATCAGGCTCAAGCTCCCGATTACCAGGGAACCACCCCCATCGAGCGTCCTCAATTGGGCATCCGACAGGGTCGGGTGGGTGCAGTGGTCCATTCCCTGACTGGCGACCGCTATGGACCCCAGGTTCGACGTCCGGCCCCCGGCCCGCACCTGAAGTGGCACAAAGCAGCTTGCCTCCACGGCAGGAACCGTGAAGTTGATCTGATCCAGGCCAGGCGAACCACTCGACCGGCCGGCGTAGGCAGGGGTCACCTCAATCCCGCCCACCAGCACTCTCACCTGAGCCGCGGCGGTCTGGTCGCCCGACGAGCCGCCGTCCAAGTCAGAATTAGGGTCGGCGCCGAGGCCCGTGCCCCAAAGCACCATCGTATCCCCCGGCTTCGCGGGACGTGTGCTCCACTGTCCTATCGTGCCCGTGGTGAAGCGGTTCAGGTCCAGGCCACCGTAGGTTGCCTGTGCCGGCCCGGCGCCATTCTGGGCCTGGGTCGCGTATCCGAAGTTCCGCTCCACGACCTTCACCCTCCGCGGAGCGCTTACCTGCCCGTTGTAGGTGACCCGGACATCATAATCGCCGGCCGGCGTGCTCGATGGCAGCATCCCTGCCACCTGACCCGCCAGCGTGTACCATAGCCGGGCGGCAACCGCCGAGCCGCCCGAGGCGGGTGTGAAACTCACCTGAGTGCCCGAAAGCTGGGTGGGGTACGGCAAGCCTCCCGAATAAACCGAAAGACTGGCCGGCCCCATACCGGTCCCGAATACAACAAACCAGGATCCTCGCGCGATGTCGGCGGTGTAAGAACTGGCGTTCAGTACTCCGTTTTCCGCCCGGATGGCCGGCTGCGCCCACACCGCTACCGGCGCCAGCAACATTGCCCCGAGGCAAAGCAGAATCATTTTTCGCATGTGTTTTCTCCAACCCAGTCGCCCGGCACGAATTACCACTTTGCCCGGGTCCTGCTCAGTATACTGCATGCGATGCTTTAGCCGGTTGCTCCGCGTGAGCGGGCGGTCGGAGTTTGTGTATCCCCCTTCACAGCTTCTTCAGGTGAATGCCGCCATTGGAGGTGCTGAGTTCGATCAGGGCTCCGCCGTTGCCGATCTGGCCCTCCAGCCGCGAGCGGCTTTCCGGCCCTTCCCTGCGAACGTCGAAATCGCTGCTCACCCGGGCGTGCGCGGAGGTCACCGCCTTCACCCGCGCGTTTGCGCCGGCGGGCATCTCGAGGGTGATGCCGCCATTGCTGGTGACGGCATGTACGAAGTTCGAGGACATCGCTCCCAGCCGGAGATCGACACCTCCATTGGCCGGGCCCTCCAGGTCCGCCGCCGCAATGCGGCCGTTGGAGCTGGCAACCGGGTCCAGGGCAGTCCGGCGCGGGGCCCTGATCTGATACCGCACGCCCATGTTGCCGCGCACTTCGCCGGGGCGGCTGCTGCGCACCCTGGCCACGCCCCCGGACACGGAAACCTCGACTTTGATCGCTTTCAGCAGATCCGCGGTCTCGGCGTACTTCGTGCCCGTCACGTCGATCGTGTTCTGGTCCCAGCCGGAGATTTCCACGGCGCCATTGAAGTTCTCGACGGAAAGCCGGCCACCCGGCTGCATGGCATAGCTGTAGTGGAAGTCTTCTTTGAAGTTGTCGCTGCGGCTCTTTGGCTCCAGCCCCAAGAGTAAAGCCTGGCAAAGCCCCAGGGAAAAGACAAGAGAAGCTGTTCGCATGATCACCTCGCCCGGTTTGGACGCGTGAAGGCGGAAAGGGTCACGCCGGCATCCCGGGCGTAGATTTCGATCCACTGCCGGCCTCGCTGCCAGTGCGCAACCCGTCTGAGCCCGAAGCGCCGTTCCACGTAAGCGCCGCTGATCTGCGGCTGGTAGCCGTAAAAGCGGCTGCGAAGATCGGCCAGCAACGGGGTTCGAAAGAGGCCCCAGGTTGGTTCGGAATCGCGGGAGTACAACACGAAGATATCCGTGGCGCCCGGCTCCAGCGCGTCCACGCTGGAAGGCGTGAAGTCCTTGAGCGCGCGCACCCGGATGCGCTTGGCGACATAGCCGAACTCGGGGCGGGTCAGGGCGGCCGACAGCGGCCATGCGGTAGTCACCGTCCGGGAGCCCGCGAAACGCTCCAGATAGCGGGCCGCCGCGGCGTGGAGGCGCACGAAATCTGTGAAAGCGAGGTTGTTTTCGAACGGAAACGGATAAGGGGGATTCCAGATGTTCCCGGCCGCCAAACCGCCGGCAAGCAGCACCTGGGCAATCCTTCGCGGCGCCGGCGCGGCCCGGGCCAGCGCCGCCGCCATGGCCGCGAACAATACGGGAAACACGGGCAGCAGGTAACGTTCCAGCACTGCGCCGCCCACCACGCTCAGCAGCGCGAGATAGGCCGCAACCAGGGCGGCGGAGACCCTCCAGGCCCGCGACCGGAACATCCCGCCCGCGCGCCAGGCCCATACCAGGGCAACTGTGCCCACCCACCGGAAATCCTCGAAAAACACGAAGTACAGGCGCCTGCCGAAGGCCACCATCAGCCGGAAGGGATGCAACTGGTAGAAGAGATTGTACCGGGTAAACTCCTGATTGCCGAACAGGTTTCCGGTGGTGTGCGTCAGATAGCCGAGCCATAAGGCAAGCGCTGCCAGAGGAATCAGAAACCAGGCGGCATCCCGGGGACGTTTTTCCCGGATGAGCCAGGCGGCGAAAAGCAGCGGAGCCACGGCTCCCGTCTCTTTCATCAACACCAGCGGCGCCGAGACCGCCGCCGAAGCCAGCGGGCGGTCCTGGACGAAGAACAGCAGCGCAAGCGCCGTGAAGACCATGGCCGGCATGTCAAGCTGGGCCATCATCGACTGGGCAAAGAACAGCGGCGAAACGCAGAGCAGCGCCACCGCGTACAGCGCTGGCGCACCCCGGTCCTCGCGGCCCAGTTCGATCGCCAGCAAAAAGGCGGCCAGCAGCCCGGCCGAAGCCAGCAGCAGCATGGCGATGCGCGTGGCTTCCACCGAATAGCCTGACAGCAGCCAGAAACCGGCCAGATAGGCCATGACGCCCGGCGGGTGGACGTTGGGAACCGTGGTTCGGGGCACCCAGGCGCCGGAACGGAACAAGTCCAGGGCCGCCGGCACGAACTGGCCGAGTTCATCCCAGAAAAACGGCAAGTCGAAATAGAGCGCGTGGGTCAGCAGCAGGATGAAGGCAAAGCCGAAATAAAAGAACAGGTACGTGTCAGGCCGGATGCGCCGGCGGGCGGGCGGCATGGCGGGCGGACCGGGACTATTGCACCACGCCCGCGCCCGGCTGCGGCTCCAGCCGGATCTCGCCGAAAGCGGCTTCGTACTGCGACACGTTCTGCTGAAGGACGTTCAGCAGAGCCTTGGCCTGCTGCGGGCTCAAGTAAACACCCTGGAAATTCTGGATGTTTACCCGGTCGGGACTGGTCTGGTTAATGATTCCAAACAGCAGGAGAAAGTCCCAGAGGTTTACGCGAATCTGCACGCTGTTGGCGTAGTTCTCGCGATAGTCCGGCCGGTTGGCCAATTCGACGTGCGGCGGCTGCGGCGGCTGGGTCATAAGAATCTACCATAGCACCCGCTCCACGCCCCGGCACGGGTCCAAAAAGCGCTACCCTGTTAGATCGTATGCGCCGCCCCGCACTGTTTCTCCTGTTGGCCGTCGCCCCCGCCTTCACCCGGCAGATCTACGACGAAGACCCGGTGGCCAGCATGGCCATCCGCGAAACGCACTGGAAGCAGATGCAGGCCTACGTCTCCGCCGTGACCGAAGCGGCGCGGAGCGACGGCCTGTATCCGGCCGACTACTCGAGCCCGGGCGCATTTCTCCGGACAATCGAGCCCCTCCGCCAGGTGCTGCGCAACCGGACGGGTTATCCGCCTCCCGGATTCCTGGCCGAGGCGAAGGCCCGCTTCGAGCAGTTCGCGCAGGATGCCGCGGCCACCTACTATCGCTGCTACGTTTCCGTTGCGCCCGGGATGGAAGCTTACGGGTTGTACCTCGTGCCCAGAAAGGCCAGGTTCCCCGCCCCGCTGGTGATTGCCCAGCACGGTGGCGGCGGTTTCCCTGAGCTGGCGACCTTCCAGGGTGGCGGCAACTACAAGGACATGGTCCGGGGCGCGGTAGCCCAGGGCTATGTGGTGTTCGCGCCCCTCCACATCTTCTATCCCTATAAGGATCGCGACCACGGCTCGCCCATTCCGGAAAAGGTGCGCGAGCAGTTCGATGAGCAGCTCCGCGCGGCGGGCACCAGCCTGGCCGCGGTCGAAGTCGCCGAGATCTCCCGGGCGCTGGACGCGCTGCTCGAACGCCGTGAGGTGGACCGTCACCGCGTGGCCATGATCGGACTCTCCTACGGCGGCTTCTACACCATGTACACGGCCGCTGTGGAGCCGCGCATTCAGGTGGCCGTGGCGTCCTGTTCGTTCCGGGAGCAACCGGACGCGGGCAGGGTGAAGCCCGGCGGCCGGCTGATCGACCTGGCTCCGGCGGACGTTGCCGCGCTGGTGTGCCCGCGGCCGTTACAGGTGCAGTCGGGCGTCTCCGACAAGTTACTGCCCATCGACAGCGCCCGCAGCGCGGCCGCGCGCGCCGCCCGGTACTACGCCAGGCTCGGCGTCCCGGAGCGGTTCGAGTTCCAGGCCTTCGACGGGGGGCACGAGTTTCGCGGCGACCTCGCCTGGGCGTTCCTGAACAAACATCTCACCCGAAGGAAGACAAGACCATGAAGGCAACCAGACGACATTTTCTCAAGAGCACCGGCCTGGCCGGATTCGCGGCGGCCGGAGCCGCGGGCGCCCAAACCCGCTCGGCCAACGACAGGATCCGCATCGCCACCATCGGCTTCGGCGGCATGGGCAGCGGCGACACCCGCTACGCGCTCAACATCCCCGGTGTGGAACTGGTGGCCGTCTGCGACATCTACGATGGGCGGCTCACCCGCGCCCGTGAGTTGTACGGCGATCAGATCTTCACCACCCGGGACTATCGCGAGATCCTGGCCCGCCCGGACGTCGACGCCGTGATCATCGGCACACCCGACCACTGGCACGCCCGCATCTCCATTGACGCCCTGAACGCCGGCAAGCACGTCTACTGCGAAAAGCCCATGGTGAAAGACGTGAGCGAGGGCAAGGCAGTCATCGAAGCCCAGCAGAAGAGCGGCAAAGTGTTTCAGGTGGGCAGCCAGTACGTAAGCTCGCTGGTGTACCAGAAGGCCCGCGACCTGATCCAGGCCGGCGCTCTCGGTGAAGTCAACATGGTGGAGGCCTGGCTGGATCGCAACACGGCGCTCGGCGCCTGGCAGTACTCGATCCCCCCCGACGCCTCGCCCTCGAATATCGACTGGGACCGCTTCCTGGGTAACGCGCCCAAACGTCCCTTCGAGCCTATCCGCCTGTTCCGCTGGCGCAACTACCGGGATTACGGCACCGCCGTGGCCGGAGATCTGTTCGTCCACCTGCTTTCCGGATTGCACCTGGCCACCACTTCCATTGGCCCCAACCGGGTCTTTGCCACCGGGGGCCTGCGCTACTGGAAGGACGGCCGGGACGTGCCGGACGTCATGCTGGCGCTGCTCGATTATCCGGCCTCGGCGGGACGCCATCCGGAGTTCAATCTCGCCTTGCGGGTGAATTTTAAGAGCGGCGTCGCCGAAGAGCAGTTCGGCTTCCGGTTCGTGGGCAGCGAGGGAGTAATGACCACCAGCATGAGCGGCATCACGCTTTCCAATCCTCCCAAACCGTACGAGCCCGGCTACACCATCGGCACCTTCCCGAAAGCCGTGCAGGCCGAGTTTCTGCGGCAGTACCGCCAGCAGTATCCATCCCGCAAGCCGGGCGTCGATACGATGGCGGCGGAAAAGGTGGAGCGCTATACTCCGCCTCCCGGGCACGATGCGCACCAGGAACACCACCGCAATTTTATTGATGCCGTCCGCGCCGGAAGGCCGTCGATTGAGGACGCCGTGTTTGGATTCCGCGCCGCGGGCCCGGCGCTGCTGGCGAATACCAGCTACTTCGAGCGCCGCATCTGTACCTGGGACCCCGAGACGATGACCGCGGGATAACCGTTCAGTATTGCCCGACGATTTCGGCTGTGCCGGAAAGGGACCCCGGCAAGCGGATGTCGCCCCTGGTGGAATCGAACTCGCTCCAGGGCTTGCCGTTTACCGTGACCGCCCGCAGCGGCTTGCTCTCCGGATGCCGGAAGCGCACCACGATGCGGCCGGGAGCGTTGCGCCGGGGCGGGTCGAGCGTCATCGTGATGCGCCCCGCCGCGGCCTCGGAGCGGATCTCGTAACTCAATTCCCCGAAATGGGTGGCGGCGCGGCGGATCCCGATCCGCTCGCCGTCCTTCAGCCAGTAGCGCGGGATTCCCCGCCCCAGCCACAGATCGCCGCCCATCTCGGCGGCGAACATCAGCCGCAGCCAGTAGGCGGACTGCGATTCGTCCGAACTCTTGAAGTGATCCCCGATGAAGTACCCCAGTTCCGGCAAAGGGTGCTCGCAGAGCATGCGCAGCGTGGGATCGAATGCCGAAGCGAAGGCATTAAAGTACGCTCGCAGGAAGTGTTCCACCTGGTCCCGGTAGAGATACGGCAAGGGGCCGTGCAACAGGTTGGGTTGCATCGAGAAGCCGCCGCGCGAGAACCAGAACCGGTCGAAAACGGGAATCGAATAACCGTACTTGTCTGAAACGTACAGGTTGTCCTCGTAGTCTTTCAGCACCCATTCGGCCTCGCGGGATTCCGGGTCGAGCAGGCGGGTCACCGGCAGCATGATGGCGCCTTCCAGGGTCTCCCTCAGCCAGCCGTACGAGCGGCCGCGCGTGTACACGTTGGAAGGAAAATGCGGCACATAGGCGCCGTCGCGCAGGCGCATGACGGGAGAACGCTCCAAAGCGCCGCGATACGCCGCCAGAATATCGCGCCGGTAAGCCTCCGCCTCGGCGGCCATGGCGGCTCCTTCGGGATGGCCGAAATCGCGCAGCGCGCGAGCCGCGTTGTCCAGCCCCCACCAGGTAAAGCTGTTGGTGGAAAGCCAGAACCAGAAATCGGTCACGTCTTCGAGCGATCCGGCCGGCAGCAGGCCGTACTCGGGCACAGGCCGGCCCCTCGCGTCGAATTTTTGGGTGGCCTTGCGTTCGGCGGCAATCCACCGGCAGGCCGCCAGCATCCCCGGTGCGGCGTGCTCCATCCAGGCGCGGTCCCGGGTGTACCAGTAATGTTCGGCGAGACCCCACAGGATCCAGCCGTGATGCTGGTTATATCCGCCGGCTTCATATCCGCCCGCCCCGTACAGCACGCCTTGTTGGGAACGGTAGTTGCCGGGCAGAGGCACACTGCCCTGGTAGTGCAGAAACAGTTCGAGGGAACGCGCCGCCTCCGGAAAGTACCCCCGGCGGTCCATGTCGCTGATCATCATGATCGACTCGTTGCCGAACGCGCCGTAGGAGAACGAGCCGACGCGCGCCATGTACCGGTCCGCTCCCGGCTCGCGTTCGTCGTTGATCAACAGGTGGGTCAGGTGGGCTTTGTAGAAGTCGTTCAGCCACGGTTCGGGGGTGCGGATTTCCGTGCCGGAAGCAACCCGCTCACGCCAGTAGCGAGCCACGCCCTCGCGCCTTCCCTCCGGGCTGA
>Ga0272446_1000538_pt1 | contig 59800 bp, 60 predicted proteins | sample YNPCB0061_FD_194587 | JGI IMG/M metagenome (GOLD analysis project Ga0272446, IMG submission 194587) | Hot spring microbial mat communities from Yellowstone National Park, WY, United States - YNP-CB-006-1 | ecosystem: Environmental > Aquatic > Thermal springs > Hot (42-90C) > Sediment | place... | reverse complement strand
TTGCCCCTTCCACCCGCGCTCCTCCATCCCCTCCCCCGTCCGAACGGCGCGTGTTGCGCCAGGCTCGCGGGCGGACGGGGGAGGGGCAGGGGTGGGGGGCAGCCCGACAATTTATCGTCGGGCGGTGGGGCGGGAAATGAAACTGTCAGGTGGCTAGTATTACTATAGTTGGCGCTGCCGAAGGCGTCTAACGCCAACAGGCGCGTTAGAGAACGCGCCCTACACGACGTTACGAGATTATTTTGTTAAAAACCATAAGCGGACTTTGTACTGGTAGCCCGGAGATTTATCTCCGGGCGGAGCCGGGATTGCGGGAATTTTCGGATAGGTTCTTAGTGATCTTAACCTGAGTTCGGGACAGACTGTTGAAACGTCTCGAAGGTTTTACAGAGCGCGATCTTGGCGGCAAAACCACCCTTCGGGACGTTTTGTCTGACGTATTTTACACGGCAAATTCCTGCTCTGCCTGCCGCATGGTTTTGAAGGAAGCAATGGCGACTTCCAGCATGGAGGTGTCGGGTTGGCGGGTGGTCAGAGATTGCAGAGCAAGATTCGGCTTGATGAGGAGGCGCACGAGGGGTGAATCGAGGTGGTTGGCGGTCCAGCGGATGTATTCGACGGCGATTCCCGCAATGACCGGGATCAAAAGCACACGGCTTGCCAGCCGCCAAATTATGGTCATGTCGCCCAGCAGGCTGTGAACGAGGATGGAGAGCAGGACGAAGGTCAAAATAAAAGCAGTGCCGCAGCGTGGATGTTCGATGGGGTAACGGGCGACGACTTCAGGGGTCAGTTCTGCGCCGGCTTCGTAGGCGTTGATGGTTTTATGTTCCGCGCCGTGATAGCCAAAGAGACGCTTCACATCGGGCATGAAGCCGATCCCCCAGATGTAACCCACCAGCAAGAGCAGGCGCATCAGCCCTTCGAGCAGGTTATGGGCGAGATTTTTCCAGCCAAGGTAGTATTCTGCCAGGCCGCCCACGCCCGCCGGGAGCAAGATGAATACGCCAATGCCGATAGCGAGGGAAGTTGCCAGCGTCAGGTAGAGGGCGGGACCTTCGAGTTTTTCGTTTTCGCCGCTTTGGGTGTTGGCAGAAAGCGTGAGCGCCTTCATGCCAAGACCCAGCGCATCCCAGAGCAGGATTATGCCGCGCAGGAAGGGGATTTTTGCAATCCTTGAACGATACACCGCCGCCAACCCTTCTTTGTGAACGACGATGGTACCGTCTGGCGCGCGCATGGCGATTGCGAAAGCGTTCCGCCCGCGCATCATGACGCCTTCGATGACGGCTTGTCCGCCGTAGGTGATGATTTTGTCTTCCATGAAAAATTACTCTCAATAGTAACGAAAACCGCGCGTTGTGCGCGCACATTGCGCAGCACCCAAATGCGGCGGTAGAGACCGCCGAATACGCGCTTTTGTGAAGTACGCTCGGGTTCGCGTAGCGCGTGCAGGGACGTTAGAGAACGTCCTTTACGCTTAGAGAACTTCCTTTACGCGTTGCCCATGTTGTAGAAGAAGTGGATGAACGACTCGATGCCTTTGTACCAGGTGGGCAGATGCAGGCGTTCATTGGGGGAATGGACATTGTCGCTGGGCAAACCCATTCCCACCAGTACGGATTCCACGCCGCAGATTTGCTGGAGCATCGCCACCGCGCCGATGGAGCCGCCTTCGCGGCGGTAGAAGGGGCGCACGCCCCAGGCTGCTTCCATTGCGTCGTTCATGGCTTTGACGCCGGGGTTGTTCAGGTCGGCAATGGCATGCGGACTGCCCGTCAATTTTTTGACTTCCCAGCGGATGGTCTTCGGGGCGTTCAGTTCCATGAAGCGCTTCATCTGTTCGACGACTTCGTTGTGATCCTGATCGGGGACGAGGCGGCAGGAGATTTTTGCCATCGCCTTCGCCGGCAAGACGGTCTTCGAGCCGGGACCGGTCCAGCCGGAGAGCAGACCATTGATCTCCAGTGTGGGACGCGCCCCGGTCCGTTCGGCGGCGATATACCCCTCTTCGCCCCACAACGCAGGGACGCCTGTTTCTTCCAAATAATGCTGGTCATCGTTGGGGAGGCGGGCAAATGCGGCGCGCTCCTCTTCGCTGATGGGACGGACTTTGTCGTAGAAACCGGGCAGGGTGACGCGCCCTTTTTCGTCGTGCATCTTTGCAATCAGTTCCGCCAGCGCCTGCGCCGGGTTGTGGACAACGCCGCCATACAGCCCGGAGTGCAGGTCGGCTTTGGGACCCCAGACGTGAACTTCCATGTAGGCAAGTCCGCGCAGACCGTAGGTGATGGTAGGCATGTCCACGCCCATCATGCCGGCGTCGGGGTTGAGGGATACGTCGGCTTTGAATTTTTCGGCGTGTTTTTTGAGGAAGGCTTCGAGGTTCTTCGATCCGATTTCCTCTTCGCCTTCGAGGATGAATTTGACGTTGACCGGCAGGTCGCCTGCCTTCAAGACCGATTCGAGGGCGTGGAAGGTCGCCAGGACCTGCCCTTTCATGTCGGAAGAACCGCGTGCATAGAGATGGTCGCCGCGCACTTGCGGCTCGAATGGACCGCTTTCCCACAGTTCGAGCGGGTCGGGCGGCTGGACGTCGTAATGCCCGTAAATCAAAACTGTGGGCGCGCCGGGCTTTTTGATGGATTCGCCGTAGACGACGGGATGACCGTCGTTCTCTGTGGGCATGATTTCGACATTTTCCATGCCGAGTTTTTTCAAGTAGTTCGCCATCCATTCGGCAGCGCGCAGGGTTTCGTGCCTGTATGCCTCATCGGTGGAGATGGAGGGGATTTTCAGCGCTTCGATCAGGTCGGTCAGGAAGCGTTCGCGGTTCTGTTTGGCATACTTGAGTGCAGTTTGCAGGTTGGTCATGGGTCCTCTTGTGAATAGGGGTGATTATCAGAAAAGACTTTCACCGTGTGGGTTATGGAGAGGCGGTTGGCGCAGCGCCCTGTTCGAGAGCGCGGCGGGTCAGCAAGTACCAGCGTGTGAATGTGTTCAGGCGGTCGCTTGGTTCATACAAGGGACCAATTTGCACGCCCTTTACTTGAGCGTCCACGCCGTAGGAATATACAGGAATATACAGCGGCAGCGCCGGCAATTCTTTTGCGAAAACGACCTGGAAATTACGATAGAGTTTTGCCCGCAGTGAGTAATCGGCAGTGACGCGCGCCTGTTCGAGGTATTCGCTGGCGGCGCGGTTATCCCAGCCGGTGTAGTTTTGTCCGCCTACGGCTTCTGCCTGATGCCAGAAGGGATAGGGGTCAGGGTCGGGGGTGCGGGAAAGGTTCAGGTCCACCAGCGCCGCCTGAAAGGCGCGTGAAGCGAGCGTCGTCAGAACAAGTTGATCGTAGGGCTGCGGCTGTAACTGGACGGCGACACCAATCTGCGCCCATTGAGATTGGATTGCCTGGGCAATCTGGGTATGAATGGGATCGTCGGGGTGTATCAGCGTAAAAGAGAGGGGAACGCCGTCTTTGGCGCGGACGTTTCCGCCGCCTGCCGGGATGACGTATCCCTCGTTCTTCAAGAGCGATACCGCCGCCTCGGGATCGTATTCAAACTTTTCGATGCTGTCGAAATACGCCCATGAACCCGGCAGAATGGGCGAATCTGCCACGAATGCCTGTCCCTGCAAAACAGAGTTGATAATGCCCGCGCGATTCAAGCCGAGCATGAGCGCGCGGCGCACTTTCGCATCCTGCAGGAAGGGAGTTTCTGAATTCGCCAGATTGAACAGCACAAAGCCCATCTGCGGGAGGCGGCTCGAATAGACCGAGAGGTTGGGTTCTGCCAGCGCGGCATTCAGCACATCGGTGGTGATGCGCCCCACCGCAGAGACATCTCCCTGACGGTACGCCTCGAAGGCGGCAGCAGAGGTGGGATAGTATCGAAAGACAACCTGCTCGATGAACGGCGGCGTACCGTAATAATTCGGAGCAAGATTGAGCACCACGCCCTGAATTTGACCATTTTCCACGATCAACTGGTCGAATTTGTAGGGACCTGTTCCCACCGGCGCGATGTTGAATTCTGCGCTTGCCATCTGCTCCGGCGGGACGGTTTCGAGCAGATGCTTCGGCACAATGCCAAAGGTCAGATAGTCGAGGAAAGGTACGAACGGCTCAGGGAGCGTGAACTTGAGGTTTTTGTCGTTGAGTCTGGTCACCGTCACCCGGCTCCACAGATCTTTGATGTCCTGCGGATACAGTGAGCCGGCGCCCTTCATCCTCTCGATGGTGAAAATCACATCGTCGCTGGTGACGGGCGTCCCGTCGTGCCAGACCGCGTTAGGGCGGAGAGTGAAGTTATAGATTGTGCCATCTTGAGAGACGCCCCACGATTCGGCAAGGTCGGCGTGAGGGAGTCCGCGTTCGTCAAAGCGAACCAGCCCGCTGAAGAGCAGGCGATCCACGTCACGGTCGGCAGTATTGTTCCAATCCAGCAGGGGGTTGAGCCTGCCCAACGAACCAATCAGCGCCTCGGTGTACACGCCTCCCTGTTCAGGCTGTTGGAGAATGGTGGTACCGGTCACCGGCGCAGATTGCTGTGTGTAAAGCAAAACCGCCACAATGACCAGCGTTACAACGACGACCAAAATCTGCCAGCGAAGTTGTTTCATGATGAAATAAAGAAAGGCTCGTTCCCTCCCCGCACAGCGTCAGAACGCCGCCGCGGAACGAAAGAGCCTTCCGGGAGGTTTACACTGCTCTAACGCGCAAGGTACACAAGCACAAGAACCAGCGCAAAGAACACAATGCTCAGGATAATCGTCAGCCGAAACAGGGTTTGCTCCACCCCGCGGCGGGCGGTAAACACCGTTCCCGACTCGGCGCCCGTCAAACCGCCCAACCCTGCGCCTTTGCTCTGCATAATCACACTGACGATGAGCAGCGCCGAGATTATAATCAGCGCGATATTCAAATATGTTTCCATGTAGTACGTGCCTCCTTTTTAAGCGGGGGAATTATACCCGCTGGGCGGAAGAAACGTCAACTTGAGGTCTCATGCACGAAATCGTTGTCAACCTGCATATGCACACCCGCTATTCCGACGGAAGCGGAACTCACAAAGACATCGCCGAAGCCGCCATGAAAGCGGGGCTGGATGCCGTCATCGTGACGGATCATAACGTCCTCGTACAGGGCGTGGAGGGATACTACCGCTCCTCCCCCGCTCCAACGCTCAACCCCCGCCGAGTCCTGCTCCTCGTTGGACAGGAAATCCACGATCAGGACCGCATCCCGCAAAAAAACCACCTGCTGGTCTTCAACGCCAACCGCGACCTCTCTGCCCTCGCCGACGACCCGCAGACGCTCATCAACGGCGTCACAGAAGCAGGCGGTCTCAGTTTCATCGCTCATCCCTGGGACCCCGAAGCCCCCGCCTTCAACGAAACCGACATCTCCTGGGAAACCTGGAACGTACAGGGCTACACCGGTCTCGAACTGTGGAACGGGTTGAGCGAACTCAAAACCCTCGTCCCAACCAAATTACACGGCTTGTTCTACGCCTTCTTCCCGCAATTCATCGGGCATGCGCCCATTCGCGAGACCCTGCAAAAGTGGGACGAACTCCTTCTTTCCGAAGGGAAACGGCTGGTCGCCATCGGCGGCTCCGACGCTCACGCCATGCACATGCACATGGGACCGCTCCATCGAGTCATCTTCCCCTACGACTTCCACTTCCGCACGGTCAACACCCACGTTTTCATCCCCCAACCGCTCACCGGCGACGTGACCGCCGATAAAAAGATGATTTACGAAGCCCTCGCAAACGGTCACTGCTTCGTTGGCTACGACCTGCCTGCCCCCACCCGCGGATTCCGCTTCCGCGCCAGAGGATTCGAACACTCTGCCATCATGGGCGATGAACTCCCCGCCAAAGGCGGCGTGACCCTGCACGCCTACACCCCCTTCAAAGCAGACCTCACCCTGTTCAAAGACGGCGTCGCACTGGGCACCTGGCGCAACCAGCAAACATTGACACACAACACCTCCGCGCCCGGCGTTTACCGCGTGGAAGCGCATCGTAGTTATCTCGGTAAAAAACGCGGCTGGATTTACAGCAACCCGATTTACCTCAGGTGATTTTTTTCATGGAACAACTCCCCTATCGCCGCCTCGTCGTCGTCGGCACCACCAGTTCGGGCAAGTCCACGCTGGCAAAACGGCTTGCCGACAAACACAGTTACGACTTCATCGAACTGGACGCGCTCCACTGGGAACCCAACTGGCAGGAGGCTCCGCTCGAGGTGTTCCGTCAGCGCGTCGAAACAGCGACCCAGGCTCCGGCGTGGGTCGTTGCGGGGAATTACAGCAGCGTCCGCGATATTGTCTGGTCACGCGCCGAGGCGGTCATCTGGCTCGATTATCCCTTCTGGATCGTCTTTTGGCGGCTTACCCGCCGCATCTTCCGCCGCTGGTGGTACCAGGAGGAGTTGTGGAACGGCAACCGGGAAAAACTGTGGTGGCATTTCAAACTCTGGTCGGATGAATCGCTGTTCAAGTGGCTGTTCAAAACCTACTGGCGCCGCAAGCGTGAAATCCCCGCCTTGCTCTCTGCGCCCGAACACCGCCACCTGCAACTGATCCACCTCAAACACCCCAGCGAGACCGAAGCCTGGCTGAAGGGGCTATAATCTTTCGCATGAGCCTCACGCTTGCGCGCGCCCTGCGAGTGGACCCCGCCGCCTGTGTTGCCTTCATTGGCGCGGGCGGCAAAACGACGGCAATGTTCAAACTGGCGCGGCAATTGCCAGCCGCAATTGTCACCGCCACAACTCACCTGGGCATCTGGCAGGCGCCCCTTGCCAATCATCACATCGCCACTGCCGGCGACACCGCCGAAGGCATCGAGAATCGTCAAGGCGTTCTGCTCGTCACCGGCGAACCCGAGGGCGACCGCCTCAAACCCATCTCACCTCTGCTGCTCCAGCGCCTGTATCAATACTGTCAGACCAATGCCATCCCCCTCCTGGTCGAAGCGGATGGTTCGCGCCAGAAACCGCTCAAGGCTTGGGCAGAACACGAACCGCCCATCCCTGCCTTTGCCAGTCTGGTCGTTCACGTGGCGGGGCTTTTGGGCTTGGGCAAACCGTTGAGCGATAACGATGTCCATCGCGCGGAAATATTCGCAGAACTGAGCGGCTTGAACATGGGAGAACGCATTTCACCTGACGCGCTCACCCGTGTTTTGACCCACCCTCAGGGCGGATGGAAGAACATCCCGACGACGGCGCGCCGGGCTGCCCTGCTCAATCAGGCAGATACAGCCGACCTGCAATCGGCGGCTCAAACCCTGACCTCCAGCCTGCTCCCCCTCTATCAGGCAGTTCTCATCTCCAGCCTGCTCCACGACCAGATCCACGCCGTGCATGAACCCATCGCGGGGATTGTCCTTGCGGCGGGCGAATCGAAGCGCTTCGGCAAGCCCAAGCAATTGCTGAATTGGAGAGGTCAGCCGTTCGTCCGGGCGGTGGCGCAGACGGCGCTTCGGGCGGGACTTTCGCCTGTGGTGGTAGTGACAGGAGCGAACGCAGAAGCAGTGGAAGCGGCAGTCCGTGACCTGGAGGTGGTCATTGTGCGGAATGAAGCGTGGCAAAGCGGGCAGGGAAGTTCGGTGCGGGAGGGGCTTCGCGCCCTCACTCCCCCTCCGCCCTTTGGGCACCTCCCCCCAATCCGAAATGGAAAGTTAGATTTACACCATCCCCTTGATTTTGGATTGGGGGGAGGCTGGGAGGGGGGCGGGGTTGGCGGCGCGGTCTTCCTGCTCGCCGACCAGCCTCAGGTGACCACGACGGTCATTCAGGCGTTGAGGGAAAAACACGCCGAGGGGTTGTATCCTGTCGTTGTGCCGCTGGTTATGGACCGGCGCGGCAACCCGGTTCTGTTCGACCGCATCACTTTCCCAGACCTGCTCTCCATTGAAGGTGACAGCGGCGGGCGGGCGATCTTCCACAAACATCGCGTGGAATACCTGCCCTGGCACGACGACAGCCTGCTGCTGGACGTGGACACGCCCGAACAATACGAGCGATTGGTTGCAAATGGAGACGTATGATTTCAGCCGTCATTCTTGCGGCGGGTGAGTCGAAGCGCATGGGTCAGCCAAAGATGCTGCTGCCCTGGGGAGAAAGCAGCGTGCTGGCGCGCGTTATCTCGGTCTTTCGGCAGGCGGGTATCGAGGACCTTCTTGTCGTCACAGGCGGGGCAAGGGAGCAGGTGGAGGAACTGGCATCAGGTTTGGGGGCAAGGACGGTCTTCAACGAGGCGTTTCAAAGGGGCGAGATGTTGTCTTCCATTCAGTGCGGGTTGGGCGTGCTTTTGCAGGAAAAGGAAAAGGCGGCGGCGCTGATTGGGCTGGGCGACCAGCCTCAGGTCCAGGCGGGAAGCGTGCGCAGGGTGTGTGAGGTGTTTCTGAAGACGGAGTCCAGCCTTGTCGTGCCGAGTTATCGAATGCGGAGAGGGCATCCGTGGCTGTTGGCGCGCCCGTTGTGGGAGGCTATGCTCAAGGTCAAGCCGCCCGCCTCACCGCGCGATTTCCTGAACGCTCATGCAAGAGAGATTTGTTATGTGAATGTGGATGATCCCACCATCCTCGCCGACCTGGATACGCCTGAGGAGTATCGCAGGTGGCAGTCGAAACCGTGATACACTTGCCCGCTGAATTTCGGGAAACAGGGTTTATTCATGCTCTATCACTTTACACGCCTCATCGTCAAACTCGGAACGGAATTTCTCTGCCGCATAGACGCACCGAATCTGGACGCCATTCCTAAAAAGGGACCGCTGATTGTCATCACAAATCACACGGGGCAGCTGGAAGTGCCTGTGTTCTTTGGGCAACTGGCAGACCGCCCCGTTACGGGCTGGGCAAAGGTCGAAGCGTGGGATAACGCCTTTATGGGCTGGCTGTTCGATTTGTGGAGGCTGATTCCTGTGCGGCGCGGGGAGGCGGATACCTCTGCCCTGCGGATGGCAATGAAGGCGCTGGAGGAGGGTTACATTTTTGGCATTGCGCCCGAAGGCACCCGCAACAAAACGGGACGGTTGAAACGCGCCCATCCCGGCGCGGTGATGCTGGCAGTGCATTCGGGGGCGCCGATTTTGCCTGTGGCGCACTGGGGCGGGGAAAATTTCCTGCGAAACCTGCGAAATTTGCGGCGCACCGACTTTCACATCCGTGTGGGCAAGCCGTTTAAACTGAACCTGGACGGTGTGAGGGTGACGCGCGACGTTCGCCAGCAGATTGCCGACGAGATGATGCTCCGCATTGCGGAACTTCTGCCAGCCGAATATCACGGTGAATACGCCAATGTTCCGCTGCCCGAACGACCGTTTACACGAGTAGTAGAATGGTCATAGGGTGTCCTTGCACTATTGTTATGCGGTTTGCCGCCTTCTGATTTGAAGCAGGGGCAAAGATTTTGTACAATCTATTGTAAGTACTTCATGAAAGCGCGTATTAGGCGGTCTCTACCGCCACATTTGCGCTAGAGAGCGCACATTACCCGCAGTTTTCGTGATTTACTGATTGTACAGTGCGCTTTTCGGCGCAGTGAAGAGAGAACGTCTCTTACACTGTTCGTGGAATTGATAGACAAAGGAGTGTGTGACATGAGAAAAACCCGATGGATTCTTGCCCTTTTCGTGGGCATTGCTCTGCTGGCGGCTCAGGCTGGACCTGTATTTGCCGCCCCCGCCCTGCAGGAAGGAGTCATCGCTGGAACGGTTACTGCGGCGACCTGCGAAACCGACGCGGCTGGCACAACCACCGTTCTACTTACCATTCAGTCTGCAGACGGGACGTCTCAGACCGTGCGTGTTTCTCTGGAAACCGCAGTGGCGCTTGGCGTTCTGGCTGCCGATACCGCTTGCAGCGAAGAGGCGCTGGCGGGCGCAGTGGGCTTGGAGGTCAGCATTGACCCGTCGCTGGTCATCCCCGACGAAGAGGAAGAAGAGCAGGGCTGGAAGCATCCCGTTGCCTACGCCCTCAGTTTGTTCTTCGAGGATGTGACCGATTACGATACCATCATGGCGGCGCATGAGGACGGGACGGGCTTCGGCGTCATTGCCCAGGCGTTGTGGATGACCTCCCAAATGGAAGGCGACTCGGATGTCTTCCTGGCGATTCTCGAAGCCAAGGAAACGGGCGATTACAGCGCCTTCACGCTGGAGGACGGAACCGTCCCGCAAAACTGGGGACAGTTCAAGAAAGCGCTGAAAGAGAATAAGGGCAACCTGGGGGCGGTCATGTCCAGTGCGAACCAGCAGGGTACAGACAATGAAGCCGCTCCTGCCAGCAACAACGGTCAGGGCAATGGCAATAACGGCAAGGGGAACGGAAAAGGCAACGGGAAAGGTAACGGAAAAGGCAAGGGCGATTAGTTCGCCCTGCCAATCATCGAACGTCCCGAAGGTTTTCAACCAGCCTTCGGGACGTTCCCCTTTGATTTGAGGGGAAGGAAATAGGCGTTCGTTTCGCGCTTTTGAAACCCCAACGAAAGATACAACTGATTCGCCGCCGTGCGCTGAGGGTTGGAAGTAAGTGAGATACCGTTCGCGCCCGCCTCGTGCGCGATTTCGATGGCGGCTTGCATCAGGGCTTTGGCAATGCCCCTGTGGCGATAGCGGTCATCCACCACCACATCTTCGACAATCGAACGGACGCCCGTCGGGACGCGGTAAAACGCAAGGGTCAGCATGCCAGCAATCGGGGAGTCGGAGGCGGGAAAGCGCGCCACCAAAAGCGAGGAAGCCTCAGAGGCGAGCAGGAGGGTCAGGTCATCCCATGAAGGCTTCGGTTTGTGCGCCCCTAATAACGGGACCAGCCGCTGCACCGCTTCGAAGATTTCTTCCGTCAAGCGAGTGACTTTTTCGATGTGCATGCGCTACGCAGGTTTCGGCGCGCCGAGTTGGGGGAACAAACTCATCACGGCGTAATACGCCACATAGACGAACGAAACCGTCACAACCCATTCAGGCACGTTGGGATACTGCAGCAAGCCCCACACGCCGAGCGCGCCGTAGAGATAGGTCAGCGCGAGGGTCAGGCGGCGCAGGCGATTGTTGCGGGTGGGATAGAGGTACTTGATCGGCACAAAGACCAGGATGTTGCAAATCACCAGCGCCGCAAAATTGACCCAGGGATTCAGCCCCAGCAGCATCATGTACAGGACGAGGAAATTCCACACCGAAGGAAAGCCCTTGAAGAAATAGGATTGTTCGTCCGTTTTTGCTTCGACCTGCGAGAACTGGAACGCCGAAGTCAGCAAAATGGAAAGCGCCGCCGCCAGTTCAAGTCCCTGCGGCATCAGGTTCGGCACCCGCACCAGCAACAGCGACGCCACGACGACGTAGTTGAGATAATCAATGATGTTATCCATCAAGCCGCCGTCAATCCAGCGGGCATGGGTTTTCACATCGAACCAGCGCGCCAGGATGCCGTCGAACCCGTCCACGAACATGGCGAGGATGATGAACACGATGGCAAGCCTGATGTTCCCCTCCCAAATGGCGAGCAGGGTCAAAAAACCCCACACCGCGCCTGTGGCAGTGAATAAGTGCACACCGTTTGCAAGGGCTTTGCGCGCCCAAAGAGGAAGTTTTTCCATCGCTTTTCACCTCGAAAAAATTTTTTCGCAATTATACAAAGAAAAAGCGCGGAGCAGAATGCGCCGCGCCTTTCAAAACTATTTTTTGACCAGCCCCGTCTTGACGGTTTCACCGTCGAATGAATCGGCGAAGACGGTGGCTCCTTCGGGCGGACTGCCAAACACGAGATGGGTCGTCAGTGTTTCGGCGGTGATGTAATCCTGGTGCGCTTCAATCGCGGACCTCAAGCCTGCGGAGGCTTCGACGAACAGTTCGATCCTGTCCGCCACATCCAGGTCGGCGCTCTTGCGCAAATCCTGCACGCGGCGGACGAATTCACGCGCCAGACCTTCCTGCACGAGTTCGGGGGTCAGGTCGGTGACCAGGGCGGCAACGTAGGCGCCCTCCTCCGCCACCGCGAACCCTTCCTTTGCCTGCGCCTTGACTTCCACTTCTTCGGGCAGGATGTCGTATTCTGCGCCGTCGAGCGTCACCTTGAGGGGCTGACCCGCCATCAGGGTGCGCGCCACATCTTCGGCGTTCATGGCAAGGATCGCCTTTTGCAAGGCAGGGAACTTATTGCCGTATTTCTGCCCCAACTGTTTGGGCAAAGGCTTGACCGTGTGCGAGACTGCCTCCGTGGCTGCGTCCAGCAGACGGACACGTTTGACGTTCAATTCGTCCATCAAAAGGTCGGCGTAGGTTTCAACGGCTTTGCGTTCGGCGGGGTTGCCCACCGAGAACGCCGCTTCTGCCAGCGGCTGGCGGACTTTGCGATTCGCCTTTTGGCGGGCGGAATGCCCCAGCGAGACGAGTTTCATGACCAAATCCATGTCGCAGTTGAGCGATTCGTCTATCAGTTCGGGCATGGATTGGGGCCACGAGGCGAGATGCACGGATTCGGGCGCAGTCTCATCTACCGAGCGGACGAGGTTTTGATAAAGTTCCTCGGCGAGGAAAGGCATGGCAGGGGCAAGCAGTTTCGAGGTCGTGACGAGAGCCGTGTAGAGGGTGGAGTAGGCGGCTTGTTTGTCGGCATCCGATCCCGATTTCCAGAAGCGGCGGCGTGAACGGCGCAGGTACCATGTCGAGAGTTTCTCCACAAAGGCTTCGATGGGACGCGTCGCGTTCGGCACGTCGTAGTTTTCGTATGCTTCCGTCACATCGCGGACGAGGGTGTTGAGTTCAGACAGCAGCCAGCGGTCGAGGTCGTTGGTGGCGATGGGCAGGGTGGTGAGGGCGGGCTTGTCGAGGTTGGCGTACGTCACGAAGAAGGAATAGACGTTCCACAGCGTGAGCGTGAAGCTGCGGATGACCTCGCTTACCAAATCCGCAGAGAAGCGGCGCTCGTTGCCCGGAGGAGTGGCGGTGTAGAGATACCAGCGGAAGGCGTCTGCCCCGTGAACGTTGAGGACATCCCAGGGGTTGACGATGTTGCCCAGCGACTTGGACATCTTGCGCCCTTCGCCGTCGAGGATGAGCCCGAGGCAGATGACGTTTTTGTAGGCGACTTCGTCAAACAGCAAGGTGCTGATGGCGTGCAGGGAGTAGAACCAGCCGCGCGTCTGATCTACGGCTTCGCAGATGTAATCGGCGGGGAACTGGGATGCGAATTTTTCTTTGTTCTCGAACGGATAGTGCCATTGCGCCACAGGCATGGAGCCTGAGTCGAACCATACGTCAATCAGGTCGGGGACGCGCGTCATCTGCCCGCCGCATTCGGCACAAGCCCAATGAACCTGATCCACGTGCGGGCGGTGCAGGTCAAGTCCGCTCAGGTCGCGCCCGGCTTTTTCGGAGAGTTCTGCCACCGAGCCAATGCCTTCGCGGTGTTTGCACGATTCGCATTCCCAAACGGGGAGCGGCGTGCCCCAGTAACGCTCGCGGCTCAACGCCCAGTCAATGTTGTTTTCCAGCCAGTTCCCAAAACGCCCTTCTTTGATGTGTTCGGGGACCCAGTTGATGGTGCGGTTCAATTCCACCAGGCGGTCACGGAAGGCGGAGGTGCGGATGTACCACGACTCGCGCGCGTAGTAGAGGAGCGGGGTCTTGCAGCGCCAGCAGAAAGGATAGGTATGCCTGTATTCGCCGGCTTTGAAGAGCAGCCCTCGTGCGCGCAGGTCGGCAGTGATGAGTGGGTCGGCATCTTTGACAAACATGCCGCGCCAGGGGGTCACATCGTTGATGAAAGTGCCGTTCGGCAGGACGGTCATCAGCACGGGCAGGTCATACTGCCGGGCGGTCTCCATGTCTTCCTGACCAAAAGCAGGGGCAATGTGCACCAACCCCGAACCGTCCTCGGTGGTGACGAAATCGCCCAGCACCACGTAATGAGCGGGCTTGTCGGGCGGCACAAACGTAAAGAGAGGGTGATACCTGACGCCTTTGAGCTTCTTCCCCTTGAAGGTGTCCACCACTTTCACCCATTCCTCGCCGAACACTTTCGGCACCAGCGCTTTGGCAAGGATGAGTTTTTCCATTCTGCCGCCGTCGGTTTCGCGTTCGACAGTGACATACTCCACGTCGGGGTGGGCGGCAACGGCGACGTTGGCGGGCAGGGTCCAGGGGGTGGTAGTCCACACCAGCAGAGAGGTGTCGGGTTTGTCCACCAGCGGCATGCGGACGAAGACCGAGGGGTCGGTCGCTTCATCGTAGCCGAGGGCAACTTCATGGTCAGAGAGAGGCGTGCCGCAGCGCGGGCAGTAGGGGACAACTTTGTAGCCTTTGTAAAGCAGGTCGCGGTCCCAGAAATTTTTCAAAATCCACCAGACCGACTCGATGTAATCATTGGTGTAGGTTACGTAGGCGTCTTCGAGGTCCACCCAGAAGGCGATGCGGTCGGTGAGTCTTTCCCAATCTTGAATGTAGGTGAAGACGGATTTCTTGCACAGTTCGTTGAAGCGGTCAATGCCGTAATCTTCGATTTGCTGTTTATTGGTAAAACCCAGTTGCTTTTCGACCTCGATTTCCACAGGCAGACCGTGCGTATCCCAGCCGCCGCGGCGCGAGCAGTGATAGCCGCGCATGATCTTGTAGCGCGGGAACATATCCTTGAAGGCGCGCGCCAACACGTGATGCACGCCGGGCTTTCCGTTCGCAGTTGGCGGTCCCTCGTAGAAAACATACTCGGGCGCGCCCTGGCGCTGTTCGACAGTCTTCTTGAAAATTTCGGCTTGTTTCCAAAACTTCAACACGCCTTCTTCCATCGAAGTCACGTCGAGTTTGGGTGAAACTGGTTTGAACATTCGACCTCCGTCAAGAACAGGTTGTCAGGTTTACAAGTTTGAACGTTTGAACGTTCCAACCTGTACTTTCAACTTAAAATTTGATGTTACGCACCGTCCCGAAGGTTTGGGCAAAATCCAAGCCTGATTTACGTGAGCCTTCGGGACGTTTTGCGTAAGGTGAGTTAAAATAAAAACTCTCATCTCACACAGAGACGAGAGAACTCCCGCGGTACCACTCTGCTTTCCCGCATCATAGCGGGACGCTCACCGGACGACTATCATCGCCCTGTCCCTGTAACGTGGGACAACTACGGCTCACTTACTTGGATTTCGGTTCGCGGCTCCGGGAGGATTTTCAACCTGTTTCGTTGACCTGCTCGCACCTTTGCGGTCTGCCCTGACCGCGCCGCAGGCTCTCTGACAACTCTGCAGGCTTACTCGTTCCCATCTTTGCCTTTTCGATGCGCAGATTATGCCATAGGATGAGACTTGCGTCAAATCTCCGTCAAGACTTGCACCGCATTCCATCCTGCGGGATAATCTGTCCTATGACAACTCTCCTTTTGGACAGCGAAGCCCTCTCCCCTTCCTCTCACCAAATCTTCACCGCCTCACACGTGGACCTGAACCTGCCTCATCCGCCCGGGCGCTTCTTCCGCCATGGCTGGCAATCCTGGACGCTCACCGCCTGGCTCGACCCGCATGAGCCACCCCTGCCCATTCGCGCCCCAGAATTCCGCGCCAAAGACGAAGACCCCCCTTACGCCTTTCACAAGAACCACGTCAGCGCATGGGTGAGCGCAGTGGAAATGGCAAAGGATGACATTCTTCTCCTGGGAGCGCTCGGCTTGAGCGGGCGCATCGAACTTGCCGCCCATACACTCAAAGGTTTTTATGAAGACGAAGGCAAAGGTGAATGGATCGTTGCGCGCGGCACGGAGGACGAAGTCTTTGCCAGATATGCCTCCCTGCTAGAGGCGAAATTCGGCAAAACGCGCTTCGAGAAGCCTCCCCGTGTCTGGTGTTCGTGGTATTCCCTTTACAAGTGGATCAATGAACCCATCCTGACCAAAGCCCTGCACGGGCTCGGCAACCTGCCCTTCGATGTGTTTCAGATTGACGACGGCTGGCAGGACGAAAGCGGTCATTGGGAGGCGGGAAAAAACTTCCCCGCGGGAATGGCGGCGTTTGCAGAAAAGGTGAAAGCCACGGGGCGCACGGCGGGCATCTGGCTTTCGCCGTTCATTGTGACCCCCAACCTGAACATCTTCCACGAACACAACGACTGGATTTTGCGCGACGAAGGGGGCAATCTCGTCACGGCGGGCAGAAATTGGACCGGTACCACCTACGCCCTCGACGTGACCCGCCCCGACGTGCTGGACTGGCTCGACAAGTTAATCCGCAAAGTTGTGGGCTGGGGATATGGCTACCTCAAACTCGACTTTCTCTACGCCGGCGCGGCGGTGGGAAAACGGCACACAGACATGCCGCGCGAGGAGGCATACCGCAATGCTCTAAAGGTAATGCGGGAGGCGGCAGGCGATGCTTACATCCTCGCCTGCGGTGCGCCAATCATCCCTTCACTGGGGCTGTGCGACGGTATCCGCATCGGTCCCGATGTAACGCCGTACTGGCTGAACACGCCGCTGACCGTCTGGCTCAATAACCCGAATGACCCCGCCACACAAAACGCCATCCGCACCAGCCTGCACCGTTTGTGGTTGAAGCCGCTCGTTCATATTGACCCGGATGTGCTGTTTTTCCGACGGCAGTGGAACGCTCTCACGCCGCAGGAGAGTCAATTGCTGCAGGATTTGGGAACACTGACCGGCTTCAAAGCCACGTCTGACCTGCCGTGGTGGTGGACAGAGTCAGAACGGGAAAAGGTTCGGGAAGTTTTGGAGGCGCAGCCAAAGGTCCAGAGGCTGAACCGTTATCATTATCAAATTGACGGCCGGGTAGTGGATTTCAGCGCAGCGATTCCTATTCCCACTTCCTATATGGATTTTCCCGTCTGGCTGGCAAGAAACTGTGGTTTTTTGAAGATCGTGCGGCATCAAGTTATTCCCGCTTTGCTGGCAGGACAGTTTACCCGCTAAAACAGAAGATGCCATGAGCGCAGTAAAAATCCTGCTTGTGGAAAAGTACACAACAAACCGGTGCGGCTTTCCTCTTCCCAGCAACCGCCGCATTCTGATGACCGCCCTGGAAAAGGGGAGGAAAAATTGAAAAGAGAGACAACCATCCTCACTGCTTTATTGATTGTGCTTTTCATTCTGCTTTTGGCGGTCAGCGCATTGTTGTGGATTTCCAGCGAGGGCAGTTATGCTGCGGTGGCAATATACCTGCCTGGATGGCAAATAATTTGACGCTTGAAAATTAACTGGGGCGGTTTTAGCTCAACAACGTGTCTGTCTTTGCCGCCATGATGAAATCATTGCGGTGCAAGCCTTTCACTACATGCGTCCACCATTGAACGGTGACTTTTCCCCATTCCAGCACAATCAAAGGGTGATGATCTTCCTGTTCTGCAATTGCCGCAATCTTATTGACAAATTCCACGGCTTGAGCATAGTTTTTGAATTTGAAGACGCGCTGCAACCGCAGGATGCCATTTTGCTCCAGGGTTTCCCATTGAGGGGTGTTGGGCAGCAAGGCTTTAATTTCAGATTCGGTGAGAGATGGCTCTCCGCCACGACAAGGGACACATTTAGCAGCGGCGAGGTCGGTCATTTTACGTCTCCAGCTTCCAAAACTTTTTCGCCCCAATGAATGGCAATTGTGCCAAACATGTATCGTTGAAAACCAATGTTTTTAAAACCAGCCTTTGCCATGCGCGCCGCCATCTCCTCTGCAGTGACAAAACCTTCCGTCGTTTCGGGCAGGTAGCGGTAGGCATCGGGTGAACCGGTTACGAGCCCTCCCAGCGTGGGAATGACAAAATGCATGTGAAACCAGATGAACGGCGAAAGGATATTGCGCTTCGGGCGGGTTGTGTCCAGAATGACAATGCGCCCGCCGGGTTTCAGGATGCGATACTGCTCTTCCAGCGCCTTCTGCAAATCAATGACGTTGCGCATCAAAAAGCCAGAGACCGCTGCATCGAACGCAAAGTCGGGGAAGGGAAGTTGAAGAGCGTCTGCGGCGGCAAAATCGAGCGTCCCTGCCCTGCGCCCCACCCGCATCATCTCCAACGTGAAGTCTGCGCCCACCACCCGGGCTTGGGGAAACGCTGCAAGCGCCTCTCTTGCCAGGTCGCCGGTGCCGGTTCCGAGGTCCAGCAAAGAAGCGTGGGGATTCAACTGCGCCAGTTCGATGACGCGCTTTCTCCAGCGGACGTCTTGCCAGCCTGTCATGAGGCGATTCATTAAATCGTACCGCCTGGCGATGCGTGTGAACATGTTCTGGACGTATTTTGCGCGTTCACTGCCTGTCAATTGTGTCATAAAATCTCCTGATGAATTTTTGCAATTATACGTTATACTGCCCGAATTGAATTTACCCCCGGAGCAAAATTCTGTGACTCGAACCGTCTTCAATTGGAACGCCTGGATTCTAGCCAGCCGCCCGCGCACCCTCCCTGCGGCTGCCGCAGGAGTGATCATGGGTACGGCGCTGGCATGGCGCGATGGCTTCTTTCGTTTTGAGGCGGCGCTGGTTTGCTTGCTGACGGCGCTGTTTTTACAAATCGGCAGCAACCTTGCGAACGATGTGTTCGATTTCGAACGCGGGACGGATACCGCCGAACGGCTCGGTCCCACGCGCGTAACGCAGGCTGGGATTCTTACGCCGCGGCAGGTCAAAACTGGCATGGTGGTCGTCTTTGGTTTGGCAGCGTTGCTGGGGTTGTATCTCACATGGTTGGGCGGCTGGGTTATTGCCGTGCTCGGCATTGCAGCAATCATTTCTGCTATCGCTTACACCGGCGGACCGTTCCCCATCGGCTACTATGGGCTGGGTGATCTCTTTGTCTTTCTCTTCTTCGGTCTCGCCGCCGTGGCAGGGACATATTACATTCAGGCGGGCACAGTCACTGCCACCGTGTGGTGGATGTCCATTCCGCCGGGGATGATCATCACTGCCATTCTGGTGGTAAACAATTTGCGGGATATTGACAGCGACCGTAAAGCGGGCAAACGCACGATGGCAGTACGGCTCGGCGAACGGGGAACGAAAATTCAATATATGCTCTGTGTGATGGCGGCGTATCTGGTTTTGATTCCGGTTGCCTGGGTGGGGATGCTTCCCTGGACGGCATTGCTGGCGTGGTTGTCTTTGCCTATCGCCTATCAAGCCGCGCGCATCGTTCTGACGCAAAAAGGACGCCCGCTGAACGTGGCGCTTGCAAAAACAGGTCAGACGGCGCTGGTATTCAGTTTGCTGTTCTGGATGGGGTTGTGGTTCCACTAACCTTCTCCCTGATGGCAGAGGAAGCGCCAGTAGTAGAATGGAATGACCAGAAGATGTTTTCTGTCTGGTTCATCGCTTCGAACGCTGTAATTCATACTGTCAGTACTTCACGAAAGCGTGTGTCCAACCGCCAGTTCTCATTATTCCAACGCCTTCACCACTTCAGCAACCGCGCTCACTGAAGGCAGGTGAATCCGAATTACCTTTCTTCCCGCCTCGATCAACGCTTCGTAATCGCCCAATGCCTGCGCGCGGATGAGCGTGCCAAAGGTTAAGCCTTGCGCGGGAATGACAATGTCCTTTTCGGGTTCGGCGGTGATGACAAGGAACAGCGCGTTCTTCGGTCCGCCTTTGTGAAATTGACCCGTTGAATGCTGGAAGCGGGGACCAAAACCGGCGGTTACGGCATTACCGGTTCTGGCGCGGATGGCGATGCGCAATTTTTGTAACGTGTCCATATTTTCAGCATTGCGCGGCAGGTAGGCATTGATGGCAACATAGCCGCCTTTCTTTGCCTTCTTCAAGAAGCCATTCAACACCGACTTCAACGACGCGCCCGTCACTGCCATGGACGAAAACACCAATACGCCGTCCTTCTTCCAGGCAGGCTTGCCTTCGCGCAACTTACCCTTTTTCTGATATTCGGCAATCTTCGCCTTCGTGATCTTCTTGCTGCTCTCAACATTGGGTTGATCAAACGCATTCACCCCCAGGATCGAACACGCAATGGCGGTAGCAATTTCCCAACGAAATATCTCTGCGCCGATGTCGTAGAAATTGGTAATTGGAAATTGGATAACGGGGTGACTGGCGGTTTTGAGCTTCGACACCGCTTCATCGAACTCACCCGTCTGGCGGAGATAGACGAAGATGCGGTCATCACCATACACTTCAGGACTTCCTACCGGCTCCAACGGCACAGGCAGGATGCCCTTGCCGTCTTTACCGCTGGATTCAGCGATGATTTGCTCGATCCATCCTGCAAACGCCGCCAACGGCGCATCAGCCAGGACCGTCAACTTGTCGCGCCCACCCAGAGCCGCTTCGCCAAGGACGGCTCCCAGCGCCAGGCCGGGGTCGCGCGCGGCGGGACAATTTTCCGAGCACTGGTTTCGCATCCAGTCGGCGCGGTCGAGCAGGCGGGGCAGGTCAATGCCCAACAGCGCGGCAGGGACGAGGCCGAAATCGGTGAGAGCGGAATAGCGTCCGCCAACCATTGGGTCGGCGGAGAAAATTTTGCGGAAGCCGCGCTTTCTCGCCAGGGCTTCGAGCGAGGTACCAGGGTCGGTGATGGCGACGAAGTGCGAGCCGTCTCGCTTGCTGAGTTTCCAGAAGTAGTCGAACGCCGCCATGACCTCGGCTGTGCCGCCGGATTTGCTGGCGACGATGTAGAGGCTTTTCTCGGGCGGGAATTGCTCTGCGGCTACTGCAACCTGCGCAGGGTCGGTTGAATCTAGAATTGCCAGAGATAACGGCGCTTTGATCCCTGCCGCCGCCTGCATCGAACTGAACACTTCAGCGGTCAACGACGAGCCGCCCATGCCCAGCACGAGAACGCGGTCTATTTTGGCTTTGCGAATTTCCTTTGCAAAGGCTTCATATTCCTTCAACTTCTTGCGTGCCTTGTCGGTGGAATCCAGCCAGCCCATTCGGATGGTCACTTCGTGTTGACCGGCGGGGTCTTTTGCCCAGAGAGAGGGGTCGCGCTGCCAGAGGCGGGCGGGGACGGAATCCGCTTCGAGTTGGGCAATCCGTTTGGAAACGGAATCAGCCAGAGGCTTGTGCTGAGCCGAGTCGAAGTATCCAAGGGAAGAAGCGGCGGCTTTGCGGCGTTGGTCAATGGTGGCAAGCAGTTGTGTGAAGGCATCCGCAAAGGCTTTGACTCCTTCGTCTTCCAATTCCTGCGTGACGACATCCATCGAGATGCCCAATGCTTCGAGTTGTGCGATGGCATCACGCGCTTCGTCGAGACCGCGCACGAGGGTCACTTCGGCAACGCCGTGATCTTTGAAGGCTTCGAGGGTTTGGGGCGGAACGGTGTTGACGGTTTCGGGACCGATGAGGTTGTCCACGTAGATGGTGTCGGGGTAGGCGGGGTTTTTGGTGCTGGTGCTTGCCCAAAGCGGGCGCTGGACACGCGCGCCTTTAACTTTGAGTTTTTCCCAGCGGGCGCCCGCAAAGGTTTGCTGGTAGAGGTCGTAGGCGAGTTTGGCGTTGGCGATGGCGGCTTTGCCGCGCAGGGGTGAGCCTTCGGGAAGTTTGGGATCGATCTTGGAATCCACGCGCGAGACGAAGAACGAGGCGACGGAGGCGATGTGGTCAATGGGGCGCCCGGCTGCGGCGCGGTCTTCGAGACCGCTGAGGTAGGCATCCATGACTTCGGCGTAGCGCGTGAGGGAGAAGATGAGTGTGACGTTGATATTCACGCCGGCGGCAATCGCCCTGCGAATGGCGGGGATACCCTCTCTGGTGGCGGGGATTTTGACCATGAGGTTGGGGCGTTTGACGCGCGCCCAGAGTTGTTCGGCTTGGGCAACGGTGGCTTCGGTGTCATGTGCGATGTAGGGGCTGACTTCGAGGCTGACGTAGCCGTCACCGCCGTTTGTCTCTTCGTAGAGGGGAGCGAAGGCGTCACAGGCGGCGCGGATGTCTTCGATGGCAAGTTGCCAGAAGATTTTTTCCGCATCCCAGCCCGCCCAGGCGAGAGGGGTGAGGGCGGAATCGTAATCGCTGGTCTTGGCGATGGCGTTGTTGAAGATGGTGGGGTTGGAGGTGACGCCGCGAATCTCGCCGCGTTCGATCATGGCTTGGAGTTCGCCGCTTTCCAGCAGTCTGCGCTGGATGTTATCGTACCAGAGGGATTGTCCGAGTTGGGTTAATTTTGTTATAGGGTTCATAGGGATATCCGTTTACAGGTTTACAGGTTGGCAGGTTTACAAGTTGGCAGGTTTGAAAGTAACTTGCAAACCTGCTAATCTTCCAACTTTCCAACATCTTCTAATTTATGAATCTTCCCCACCCTCCTCGCCAGCCTTTCGCCGCCTGCCTTGTTCCCTTGATATTCCGCATTCAAAAAGGCAAGAACAAGCACTCTGGCAAGTTCGGGTCCGATCACGCGACCGCCGAGACAAAGCACGTTCATGTCATCGTGCATCACGCCCTGCGCGGCGGAGTAGGTGTCGTGACAGACGCAGGCATACACGCCTTTCATCTTGTTGGCGGCAATGCACGCGCCGATGCCCGAGCCGCAGCACAGGATGCCGCGCCCTGCTTCTCCGCTCTGGATGGCGCGCCCCACTTTCTCGGCAAAATCGGGGAAGTCCACGCTTTCGGCGGAGTGTGTGCCAAGGTCAATGGGCTCGTGCCCCGCCTCACGGACGGCGTTCAGCACTGTTTGTTTCAGCGGGAAACCCGCATGGTCAAAGCCTACTGCGATTTTCATTTCGATTCCTTTTTTCGCCACGAAGTACACGAAGGTCACCAAGGATTCCTGCAATTCAACTTCGTGCTCCTGTATCCTTCGCGGTTAAAGACTAGACTTTATCGGAATTAACGTTTTTTCCACGAAGTTCACGAAGAAACACGAATTTTGCCTCTTTTTCGTGATCATTCGTGTTCTTCGTGGATAGAAACTCTTATTTCCGATAGAGTCTACTTTTTGCTTTTGTCACCACGTTCTCCACTGTAAAGCCGAATTTCTCGAAGATGACTTTATATGGAGCAGACGCGCCGTAATGATCAATGCCAAGAACCGACTTTGCGTATCGTTCCCAGCCGAGGCTTGCTCCCGCCTCGACAGCGAGCCGTGCCTGAAGCCTTTTCGGCAAAACAGACTCCTTGTACGCCTCATCCTGCATCTCGAACAATTCCCAACTCGGGAAGGACACCACCCGCACTCCCCTGCCTTGCTCGTGCAGTTTCTCCGCCGCTTCCAGAATCAGACTCACCTCCGAGCCAGAAGCCATGAGGATGAGTTCGGGGTCGCCGAAATCTTTCAGCACGTACGCGCCTTTTTCAACGGACGGTTCAACGTTTGAATATTCCAACGTTGGAACATTCTGGCGTGTGAGAACCAGCGCGGTGGGTCCGTTGCGGCGGGAGATGGCAACCTTCCACGCTTCGCGGACCTCGTTTGCATCGGCTGGGCGGATGACCACCAGGTTTGGGGTGGCGCGCAGAGCCGCAAGGTGTTCGATGGGCTGATGGGTGGGACCGTCCTCCCCAAGCCCGACGGAATCGTGCGTGAAGACAAAGATCGAGGGGATGTGCGAAAGCGCGGCAATACGGATGGCGGGTTTCATGTAATCGGAAAAGACAAGAAATGTGCCGCCGTACGCAATGACGCCGCCGAACAGATTCATACCGTTCAATGCCGCGCCCATGGCGTGTTCGCGCACGCCAAAATGCAGATAACGCCCTGCCGGGTTCTCCTTTTGGAAGTCGCTCGCCCCGTCGAATCTGGTGTTGTTGGAGGGCGTCAGGTCTGCAGAGCCGCCCAGCAGCTCGGGCAGTCTGGCAGAAAGTGCGTTCAAAACCTTACCGGAGGAAGCGCGCGTTGCCAGCCCTTTCGGGTCGGCAGGAAAGGTGGGAAGTTCGGCATCCCAGCCGTCGGGAAGTCTGCCCGCCAGGCGGCGGTTCAGTTCTGCGCCCAATTGGGGGTGGAGGCGGCTGTATGCTTCCAGCCGCATCTTCCAATCGTGTTCGAGTTCGCGCCCGCGGTCCACGGCTTTGCGGAAGAACGCGAGAACGTCGTCGGGGATGAAAAAGCGTGGTTCGAGAGTCCAGCCGAGGCTTTGTTTGGCGGCATTGAGTTCTTCGTCGCCGAGGGGTTCACCGTGCGCTTTTGCCGTTCCCTGCCGCGTTGGAGCGCCATATCCGATGATGGTGCGGCACAGGATGATGGACGGGCGCGGGTCGCGTTTGGCTTCTTGAATTGCTTTGTCAATGGCTTCCACGTTGTTGCCGTCGTCCACTTTTTGGACGTGCCAGCCGTATGCTTCGAAGCGTTTGGCGCGGTCTTCGGTGAAGGCAAGGTCGGTAGAACCGTCAATCGAGATGTGGTTGTCGTCGTAGAGGTAGATGAGGCGTCCGAGCCCCAGGTGCCCCGCCAGTGAGGCGGCTTCGGAGGCGACACCTTCCATCAGGTCGCCGTCGGTGACGATGGCATAGATGTATGATTGGATGATTTCATGCCCCGGTTTGTTGAAGAGCGCGGCGAGGTGCGCCTGCGCAATCGCCATCCCCACGCCGGCCGCAAACCCCTGCCCAAGCGGACCGGTGGTCATTTCCACGCCAGGGGTGAGACCGTATTCCGGGTGCCCGGGGGTGATGCTCCCCCACTGGCGGAAGTTCTTCAGGTCATCGAGGCTGACGTCGTAGCCCGTCAGATGGAGCAGGGAGTAAAGGAGCATAGAGCCATGCCCGCCCGAAAGGATGAAGCGGTCACGGCCGTGCCACTTTGGGTTGCGAGGATTGTGGCGCAGGTGGCGCGTCCAGAGAGTAAAAGCCATTGCGGCGGCGCCCATCGGAAGTCCCGGATGACCGGAGTTGGCTTTTTGAACGGCATCCGCCGAAAGGAAGCGAAGAGTGTTAATGGCGCGAGTCTGAAGGTCGAAGGTGTCGTCTGTCATGTTTTGTAACCTGTTTGTGAGATGTCTCATTTTACCATTGGTAAAAGGTACAGGACTTACGAAACAGGTTTCTTTGCAAGGCTTTGCGTAAACCCAGGTATATAATCTTGAGAAAGCCGGCGCCGAATCAGGAAATGGATTCGGTGGTAGATGGGTTTCACCCGTAAGATATGACTGGACCAAACAAACAATACAGCATGAACTCTACCCAACGCCGAATTACCTACTCCCTCATTCTCCTGCTCGGTCTCGCGTGGACCTACATCAGCGCCGACAAAACAGGCTCATCCACCGCCGGGCAAATCCCTGCGCCGCAGAGGGGATTTCTCGCCCCCGATTTCGAGTTGAAAACACTCCGGGGAGAAACCCTCAAACTCTCCAACCTGCGCGGGCAGGCAGTGCTGCTCAACCTGTGGGCGACATGGTGTCCCCCCTGCCGCGCCGAAATGCCCGCCATCGAAAAGGTCTACAAGGATTACAAAGACCAGGGCTTTGTAGTCCTCGCCGTCAACATGACCTATCAGGATACCTTTGCCAATATCGCCCCCTTCGTGGACGAGTACGGTCTGACCTTTCCCATCCTGCTCGATGAAACCGGCATGGTAGGACCTCTCTACCAGTTACGTTCCCTGCCCTCCTCCTTTTTCATTGACCGCGATGGCATCATCCGCGAAGTAGTCATCGGCGGACCGATGGCAGAAGCCCTGCTCCGCACCCGCGTGGAGGAGATTTTGAAATGATCGAAACCTTCCGCTCCCTCTTCGCCCCGCCGCGCCACTTCATCCTTCTCATCGCCGCGCTATGGGTCGGTCTCTCGCTTGCCGAAAAGCGGAGCGAGCGTCACGGCGCCTGCAAAGAACAACTCAACAACCTGACATTCTACGCCCTCATCGCCTACGTTGCCGGCGGGCGGCTTCTGTTCGCGCTTTCCAACCTCTCCGCATTTGAGCAAAGCCCGCTCAGTATTTTCTCACCCAACCCCGACCTTTTCGACCCGAGCGGCGGATTGGTCGCAGCGCTTCTCACGGCGTTGATCTACGGTCAACGGCAGAAACTTCAATTCTGGGGAACGCTCGACGCCCTGACGCCCCTTTTCGCCATACTTGCCATCGGACTGCATCTTGCCCACCTCGCCGCAGGGACAGCCTTCGGAAGCCCAACCACCCTTCCCTGGGGCATTGACTTGTGGAACGCCACGCGGCACCCGGCTCAACTCTACGAACTGCTCGCCTCGCTCTTAATCCTCGGCTGGCTCTGGTTCCGAAAATCTGACTCCCCGCCCGGCCTTCTCTTCCTCACCTTCGCCGCGTTGACCGCCGGCGCGCGTCTCTTGCTCGAAGCCTTCCGCGGAGACAGCACGCTGGTTTTCGGTGGGCTCCGGGTGGCGCAAATCGCTGCCTGGCTGACGCTGGCAGTTGTCTTTTTCGTGAGCGAGACAATCCGTCAGCAGAGAAAAGAAAATTAAAGCAGAAGCCGCCTCCCGTCAGGCAAGAGGCGGCTTTTTTCGTCCCGAATTAATTTCTCATCGCAATCGGTTTCAAATACGAATCGAGCAATTCGTCCATCTGCTCCAGCGACTCGCACACGAAGAGCATCGGGTTGAAGGCATAGACCGTCTTCGGAATGCGCGCAATGGTCTCGATGTCGAACGGCGCGATGATCACCTCGCCGCCGAACATCCCCTCCTGCTTGATGCCGAGATTCTTGTACAAGCCGAGCACCACATTCCAGCCTTCGTCGGCGGAGGACATCTGCCCCTTTTGGTGGAGCGCATTCACCCCGTCAATGATACGGTGCAGGTTGGTCTTGTTGGCTTCAAAGTGCGCGTACAACTGCGGGTAGATGGGCTTGGTGTAATCAATCACATTGTCGCGTCCGAGGCGATAGAACTCCATGATGGTGCGCGTCAACTCCTTGCGCCCCGAAATGATGCCCGCCCCAAAAACTTTGAAGCGGTTCTCCTGCACCACCAGACCGAACTCCGTGCTGTACCACGCCAGCCGTTTGATGACTTCTTTCTCCTCTGCCGTTGCCTTCATGTAAGCGGGCGCAAACTTGTCTTCGATGTCGGCATAGAACTTTTGCGTGAGGAACGGCAGGTGACCGAAGATGTCGTGGAACATATCGGGTTCGGGAGTGAACTCCATCTGGTCGCGCGTGCGCAGGTAATCGGTGATGAGGAAGACGCGCTGGGCAAACTTCCTGTACCAGTCGTCGGCAAGCGTGTAGCGCACCACCGTCCGCTCGACGCGCCAGCCCGTGCGCGGCGTGATGTGTCCGTTCAGGTGCGCCACCGTCGGAATATGATACGGGTCGAGTTCCAGCAACTCCAGCCCGCGATGATACTCGGCGCAAAGATGTTCCATCAGATACGGCTGGTGGATGCCTGCGAACAAATCCGCCCAAATGGCGTGCTGTTCGGGTGAAAAAGAAATTTCCTGCGTGTCGGCTGTATATTCCTTTGTGGGGTCAATCTGTTGTGCGGCAATGTCCCCTGTGTAAATCGGAGTTTGATTCCTGTCCATGGTTCACCTTTCTGAGGTTATGGGTCGAGAACTCAAATCACCTTGCGAAGAGAATATATCACCGCGAGGCGGGCGCGTCAAGAAGGCGACAATTCCTGTTTGATTTGGCGGAATAAGAATGCAGTAAAATCTCCACATGCCCGAAGAACCTCTGCGCGGCAAAACCGCCCTCATCACCGGTGCCGCCCGCCGCATCGGACGACGCCTTGCCCTCGCCTGCGCCCGAGCAGGAGCCAATGTGGTCATCCATCACGCTCATTCGGATTTTGACGCTGAATCCCTGCGCGCCGAAATCAGCGGACTCGACCGCCAAGCCTGGGTCTTCAAAGCGGATTTGACCGATTCATCCCAAACCGAAAGCCTGATTCCCCTCATCAGCCGCATCGCCCCGATTCATTTCCTCATCAACAACGCCGCCCTCTTCGAGCCGCTGACTTTCAACTCCGCCTCCCTCGACGATTGGAACCGCCACCTCGCCCTCAACCTGACGGCGCCCTTTCTGCTCAGTCAAGCCTTTGCCCGTCAGGCGGAGGCGGGCGGGCGCATCGTCAACATTCTGGATTGGCGCGCCCTGCGCCCTGGAGCGGATCATTTCCCTTACACCGTCAGCAAGTCGGCGCTGGCGGCGATGACTAAATCCATGGCGGTTGCGCTCGCGCCCAGGATAACCGTCAACGGGCTGGCGCTGGGAGCCATCCTGCCGCCAGCGGACGGAAACGTCAGTTCAGAGATCACGAAGAACATCCCGATGAAACGCTGGGCGGCGGAGGGCGAGATCGAGCAGGCATTGCTTTTCCTGCTGACCTGCCCTGCCTATATCACGGGCGAAATCATCCACGTAGACGGAGGCAGGCATTTGGTTTAGCGGGACAAGCAGAAAAAGCGTCCCGAAGGTTGGTTTTACCGCCCAAATCGCCTTTTGCAAAACCTTCGGGACGTTTCAACTGGAGTAAATATGTTTTTGGCTACACGAAATCAAAAGGATTATCCAAACCATGGACAAAGTCATCATTAAAAACCTGCTCGCCCGCGGAATCATCGGCGTCCGCGACTGGGAACGCAAACGCCCCCAGGACATTCTCATCAACATCACCCTCTTCACCGATACCCGCCGCGCCGCGCAAACGGATGATCTCAACGATTGCGCCGATTACAGCGCCATCACGAAAAAGGTACAGGAACACGCCGAAAGTGTCGGTCGTTTCACGGTGGAGGCGCTGGCGAACGACCTGGCAGGCATCTGCCTCGCGCAAAGCAACGTCCAGCGGGTGATTGTGCGCGTGGAAAAGCCGACGGCCGTGCGCTTTGCCGAGTCGGTGGGCGTGGAGATCGAACGCAGCCGCGATGAGTAACATCCACCTGGCTTACTTGAATCTCGGCTCGAATATCCAGCCTGAGACTCATCTGGTCAGGGCTGTGGAGTTACTGCGTAACTACGGCGAAGTGCTGAAGGTTTCCAGCGCATGGGAGTCGAAGTCGGTGGGCGCGGAAGGACCGAATTATTTGAATGCCTGCGTGCTGTTGCAAACGGGGTTGAGACAGGTTGAATTGAAAGAGACGGTCATCCGCCCCATCGAGGCGCAGTTGGGTAGGCGGCGCAGTGAAAACAAGTTTGCTCCGCGCACGATTGATATTGACATCGTGTTGTTCGATGACCAGCCCTATAACGACAAATTCTGGCGGTATGCCTTTGTGATTGTCCCGCTGGCAGAGATTTATCCCGAGTATCAAAATCCGCTGTTGGGAGAGCCGCTCCTGCAAACGGCAGCGCGCCTCCGCTCGCAGGTGTGGATGGAGGCGCGTCCCGAAGTATTAAGTCGTTTTGCCGGAGCAGGCTGAAGGTCAGAATTGAAGCGGTTTGGCGCCGCGCGAGATGTTGTCTAGAAATTCCTGTCTCGTCGCCAGGTTGGCGCGGAAGGCGCCGTGCATGGCTGAGGTCGTCATGCGGGCATCGTGTTTTTTGACGCCGCGCATCATCGAGCAGAGGTGAATGGCTTCCACAACCACCGCCACGCCCTGCGGCTGGAGGGTCTTTTGCAGGAAGTCGGCGATCTGACGAGTCATGCGCTCCTGCACTTGCAGGCGGCGGGCGTACATATCTACAATGCGGGGGATTTTGGAAAGCCCAATCACTTTACCTGCGGGGAGATAGGCGACATGCGCCCGCCCAAGAAAGGGGAGCATGTGATGCTCGCACAGGCTGTAGAATTCGATGTCGCGCACGATTACCATTTCGTCGTAGGTGATGTTGAATAAAGCGCCGTTGATGACTTTTTGGGGATCGGTGGTGTAACCGCTGAGCAATTCGGTGAACATGCGTGAGACGCGATGGGGCGTGTTTTTCAATCCTTCGCGCTCTGGGTCTTCGCCCAGCGCTTTGATCATGTCGTATACCAATCCCTGAACTATATTCACATCCACATTGGTGGGAGTGATTTCAATATCGTCCAAGTCTTCGTTGAATTCCATTCGAACTCCTTCGAGAAACACAGTGGCGCTTGCGGCGCCACTGGTTTTTCTGCCTTATGGGAAGTCCTAACCGACTACAGGCTCGATCAAACCGTAGGTGCCGTTGCGGCGCCGGTACAACACCTGAATTGCGTTTTGCTCAGCATTGAAAAAGACGAAGAAGTTATCATGCCCGAGCAGTTTCATTTGCTCCACCGCTTCTTCTTCGGTCATGGGCACCAATTCAAATTTCTTGCGTTTGGCAATCAGGGGGAGCAGTTCGCCGGTTTCATCTACGGGCCATTCTTCTTCGACTACTTCGGCCGCCGAACGCCCGTCGCCGCGCCCGCGATAATGTTTGCCCTTGTAGCGTTCGATTTGCCTTTGCATCTTGTCGAGCGCAGTATCGAAGGCGGCGCGCACATCGTCGGCGCGTTCCTCAGTTCGCAGGATGAATCCTTTTCCACGCAAGGTAATTTGCGCCACCTGTCGGTCCGTCGCGCTGCGGGCAGTTTTGACGTAGGAAAGTTCCACCCGCACATCGTCAATTTCCTGAAGATAACGCTCCAATTTGGCGGCTTTCTTCTCAACATATTCGCGCGTATCATCGTTCAGCCGCATATTCCGTGCCAGGACTTCAATTTTGTTTGTCATATGGAGCCTCCTTAAAAGGATTATCAATGGCACATGAACGCCATTGTCACACACGATTCCAGTCATGATGAGGAAGGGCGCGGGCAACAGTCACGGCATATACTTCCCTCGCACCGGCCGATAACAACGCCTCCGCGCCAGCCTGGATGGTCGAGCCGGTGGTTGCCACATCATCCATCAACAGGACGGATTTACGCTTCACAATCTTCGCATTTGCCTGATACGCATTCGAGACATTTTCTCTCCGCTGGAAGGCATTCAACCCGACTTGCGAACGGGTCTCGCGGATTTTACGCAATCCTTTCGGGAGATAGGGCAATTCAAGTTCATAAGCCAGCGGACGCGCCACCAGCGCAACTTGATTATACCCCCGCTCCTTCAAGCGCTTTTTACTCAACGGCATGGGGATGAGCATATCTACCTGCCATTGCAGAGAACGGACAAAGTCCGCCATCTGACGCGCTAATGCGTCTCCCATTCCCAGGTTGCGACGGTACTTCATCGTATGGAGAGCATTTTGCACAGGGAAATCAAAAACCGCCCAGGAGCGCATCATCCGATAGGCGGGCGGGTCTGTTTTACAACGTTCACATAGGGGGGAGCCGTTTGTAGGAATTCCACACAAATCACAAAACGGCTCGGTGATGTATGGGACGCGCGCTTGACAATCCGGGCACCAGGGTGTGCCTCTCTTCCCGCAGCCTCCGCATTCTGGCGGGAAAAACAAATCAACTCCAACCCACGCCCATTGCCAGATTCGATATGTCCAAGGAATTTTAGCCACAAGCAGAATAAAGTACAACTGCACAGGATTTATGTGAGCAGCGCAAATTGCAAGCAACCTTTGGTGACGTTCGCAAAGCGGCTGCGCTGTGCCGAGGAATTATCCAAGTGAAGACATGATTTGCATGGCAGCAGGCGTCAGAATGATGATCAAAATGGTGGGAAACATCAGGAACGCCATGGGCAGCACCATTTTGACTGGCGCTTTATGTGCTTCTTCTTCCGCTCGCTGGCGGCGTTTGATACGCATCTGGTCAGACTGAATCCGCAAAATTTTTGCCATGCTTACGCCCAATTGCTCGCTCTGAATGATTGCAGCAACAAAACTGGTCATTTCGGGCACGCCAAGGCGGTCTGCCATGTCGCGCATGGCATCGCGCCGCGCTTTTCCAAGTTGAATTTCGCGAATGGTGCGCGCGAACGCGAGAGAAAGCTGGTTATCCCATTTTTCGCTGACCTTGGACATGGCGGCTTCGAACCCCAAGCCTGCTTCCACGCAGATGGTAAGCAGATCGAGAGCATCGGGCATTGCTTTGCGGATTTCCTTTTGGCGGTTTGTAATCTTGCTTGTCAGAATCAACTGCGGAAGATAGAAGCCGCCAAACGTGGCGCCTAAAATATAAAGGGCGTTATCGCTCAGGTTGGGTGAAGGCGAAAGCATCACCAGTGCCGTGACCAAACCACCCAGGACGACAGCCAAAATAAAGCGAACGGCAAGGAAAGTGGCAGCGTCTATGGGCCAGGGGTTGCCCGCCAGTTCCAGCCTGCGGGCAGTATCCAGAATTGCCTTTTGAGGGGTGAAACGAGCGGAGATTTCACCAATTTTTTTGATGACGGGCACGATAACGCGCTCAAAGAACGGCTGAGAAAGTTCGATTTCCTCCAGCGAGGTGACTTCGCCGCTCTGGAGATATTCGGCAAGGCGTGCCTGTAACGGGTCTTCATCCTCTGCATTTTGCCGCAAATTCACCGAAATGACTCCTATAACGATGAACAACACCAGGAGGATACCGCCAACCACCAAAATCAAAGTAAGGTTCATGGCTACACCTCAATATCCGCAATTTTCATCATGACGAAATAACCTGCAACGATCAACCCCACGATCACGGTGACTGCAATGATGCCGCACAGCGGTTGACCCAGCCCAAAAAGGGTCGTGGGAGCAAAAAAGGTGCCGATGTATTCCGGGCTAATAAACCAGAGCGCCAATGCCAATCCTAATGGGAGCAAGGAAAGGATAGTTCCAGAAGCGCGGACACTGGCGGTCATGGTGCGAATCTCACCCTTGATGCGGACACGCTCACGGATAGTAAAAGAGATGGTGTCCAAAATTTCCGAGAGATTGCCACCCACCTCCCGCTGAACGTTGATGGCGGTGACGACAAAATCCAGGTCATCGCTGGGGATACGGCGAAGAAGGTTATCCAGCGCCTTTTCCATGGGGATGCCAATCTGCATTTCCTGGACAACCCTGCGAAATTCATCAGAAATAGGAGAGGGCAGTTCACGACTGACCGCTTCCATCGCCTGCATGGTCGAGTACCCCGCCCGCAACCCATTCACCATCAGGTTCAACATGTCTCCCAGCTGGTCGTCGAATTTTCTGAGGCGGAGAGCTTGTTGGCGCTTAACGTAAAAGCGCGGGATGAAGAAACCTATCACCGCTCCGATGACAAAGGAAATCGGGTGTCCTTGAATGATCCAGGCAAGCAAGCCCACGCCAATGGTTGAAATGAATATTAAGGCGTAATACTCGGCAACCTTGAGTTTCAGGTCTGCCCGCGCCAGTTCACGTGCGATGCGGTCTCCCATAGAGGAACTGGCAACTCTTCGGTTCAACCATTCGGTAACGAGAGACGCAGCGGCTTCCTTTTGGGCTTCCTTTGTCGGTTCCGATTCACCCAGTTGCCCCAAGCGTTCATCTACCAATGAACGTTCACTGGTAATGGTAATGACCACCCCTACGATCAAAAGTAACAGGATCAGCCCGCCGCCAATCAGCAAAAGATTCATACGGTAACCTGTTCGGTATCCTAGTAGCGGCGGCGTTCGCCTATGCCGAAGATAGAGGGCGGCAAGTTGATGCCCGCCGCTTCGATCTTATCCATGAATTTGGGTCTCAACCCTGTGGGACGCAGGCGCCCCACTACTTTGCCAGCCTCCATGCCAGTTTGCTCAAAGACAAAGATGTCGGTCATGGTGATCACGTCGCCTTCCATGCCGCTGACCTCGGTGATGTGGGTTACTTTACGCGTGCCGTCGCGCATGCGTTCCTGATGACAGATCAAGTCAATGGCGCTGGCGGTTTGTTCGCGGATGGCGCGAATGGGAAGATCCATGCCTGCCATCAGGCACATGGTCTCCACACGGGCAAGCGCATCACGCGGGGAGTTGGCGTGCGCTGTGGTCATCGAGCCATCGTGACCGGTGTTCATTGCCTGCAGCATATCCAGGGTTTCGCCGCCGCGGCACTCGCCGACGATAATCCGCTCGGGGCGCATACGCAGGGAGTTGATGACCAGATCGCGGATGGTAATCTCGCCGCGGCCTTCAATGTTGGGCGGGCGCGATTCGAGCGTAACGACATGTTCCTGGCGCAGCTGCAATTCAGCCGCGTTTTCGATGGTAATAATGCGTTCATCGTTGGGAATGAAGCCCGAAAGGATGTTGAGAAGGGTTGTCTTTCCTGAGCCTGTGCCGCCGGAAATAAGGATGTTCAAACGGGCTTCCACGCATGCCTTGAGGAATTGAACCGCCTCGGGGGTGATGGAACCAAATTGAATCAGTTGATCGATGGTGATGGGATTTTTCGAGAATTTACGAATGGTGAGGGTTGGACCCACGAGGGAAATAGGCGGGATAACTGCATTCACGCGTGAGCCATCAGGCAGACGTGCATCCACATACGGGCTGGATTCGTCAATGCGGCGCCCCAAGGGGGCTACGATACGGTCAATCACCCGCATAACGTGGTCGTTATTTTCGAAGGTTACCGGCACGCGATGCAGTTTACCTTTTCTTTCGATATATACATTCTTGGGTCCATTGACCATGATTTCTGTAATGGTATCATCCTCCAGCAAGGGCTGCAAAGGACCAAAACCGAGGATTTCCGCCGCAATTTGCTCAAACAAACGGGCGCGTTCCGGGCGCGAGAGGACGATGTTCTCTTCTGCCAGGATCTGCTCGAACAAGTCCTGGATGGTGCGGCGAACTTCGTCCGTTCGCGTAATATCCATGGTGGGGTCAAGTTCGGAAAGGAGTTTGTTTTGGACGCGGGTTTTCAGGTCGAAGTAAGTGCCCGCCTGAGGCGATGTAATGGGAGCGTTCACCCTTCTGGACTGGATGCTGGATAGGCGTGAACCTTCTCCCTCCTGCCCGGAGGCTTGACCACCTCCAGAAGGAGAACTGCTCTGCCCCTGTTCGATTCGTTTTAAGAGAGACATGCTTTACATCTCCTGTAAATCACACATCCATGGCATCTACTTGCCGTTGGTTTCTTTTTCGGCTAGTTTGTTGCGAACCATCTCTGCCAGCGACGCAACACTGCGGGCAATCGGCTGGGCTTTATTATCCAGTATAAACGGTACGCCGCGATTCACTGCCTTGACCGCAGTAGCTTCGTCGGCGGGAATGACCAGGGCGACTTCCTGTTTGAGGTTTTCGGCAACACGCTCGGGGGTGATGTTGACTTTTTTGTCGAAACGGTTCATGACGAACATGACGCGGTCGCGGCGGATGCCAAGGCTGTTCAAAAGGTCCAGAAAGAGGCGGCTGTTTTTGATGGCGGGAATATCCTGTGTTGTAATCAGTACAATCAGGTCGCTCACATCTATTGTTGCCAGTGTCAGATCGGACAACGCCGGAGCGGTATCTACAATCACAAAGGCGTAGAGATTTGTCAGGAATTCGAGCATTTTGGAGAATTGAGCGCTCGAAACTTTTTCGGCATATTCAGGCCGGGTGGGTGCGGCAAGGATGTGCAAGCCTGATGCCGAATGTTTTACCATGACTTCTTCTACAATTTCAGCATCCAGTTCGTCGGCGCGGGGAGCAAGGTCGAGAACAGTGTTTTTGCCTTGTTCGTTGACAAACACCGCTACATCACCAAACTGCAAGTTGCCATCCACCAATGCTACGCGCGTCTCAGGGGAATTTAACGCCAATGCCATGTTGACTGCCAGGGTGGTGCAGCCAGTGCCGCCTTTAGGACTGTAAACGACGACGATCTTTCCTTTTGGACCGCCGTAGGAAGCAGCCACACCCGGCACGCCCACCAACGGTATGGCTTGCACGCGCGCTGCTTTTGCTTTTTCTGCCTGCGCCATTTCGCCCGCCCGGCGGATAGCAGAGATGAGTTCATCGCCCATCGGCGGTTTGGTGAGGAAGTCTCTTGCGCCCACCAGCATGGCACGGCGCATGTAATTTTGGTCGCTTTGGACCGAAAGGATGACGACCTGAACTGCCTGTTGTTTGGCGCGAATGGCTTCGGTTGCCGCAATGCCGTCCATATCGGGCATGTTGATGTCCATCAGGACGACATCGGGATTCAAGTCCTGGGAAGCCTGGATCGCTTCCTTGCCTGTGCGAGCGACGCCGACGACTTCCACATCAGACTCAAATTGCAAAAGTTTCTTGACGTTCTCGCGCGTTTCGGATACGTCATCTACAATCAATACACGGATTTTTTCACCCGGCATGTAAGAAAACCTCTATTGTTGTGGAGAAATATCGTTCGGTAAAAGCGGAGGCTGGAGGAAGTCAATGCGGGTATTTTGCGCATACGGCAGTTTCGAGGGCAGCGAAATATTATACTGCGTCAAAACACTGTTCAAAGTTGCCGATTGCGCATCCACACGGGAAGTATCGTTTGGGTTGCGCAGCGTCATGGAAAAAACGGCTCCGCTATACACGAAGTAATTCAGGGCGATGGAATCCTGCGGAGAGACCATCAGGGTAATGATGTCTGGCTTGGCTTCGGGCTGAGCCTGAACGCCCGGAGCGTTCGGGGCTTGCGTTGCCGCCGCGGCGGGTTGGGCTTGCGGAAGTGCGAAAGTTCCCAAATTCAGGACCACGACATCCTGTAAAACAATTTGACATACCAGGCGCGGGCGCTGAGTTTCAGAAGGAACCACATAAATAGGTTTTTGGAAGGTGGGGTCTAGTTCGGTGCGCCCCTGGCGGGCAGGAAGTTCCTGGGTTGTAGCGTCAATTGTGATAAAGGGACGACCGCCTTCCGGGAAGAAAATATCCTGCATGGAGGACAGATAATTCGGAAGAGCAGTCTGGAAAGAGGGGTCCACATCCACAAAGGTCATACATACATTGACGTTAATGTGTGCGCCCGTATTAATGGCATACGCCGCTGTGGACAGACGGTCGGTGGGGATGGAAACCGCCACCATGCCGGCAGGCACTTTGTACGACCAGGAAGGCGGGGGCAGTTCGATCTTGCCTCCAACCATCGAGGAAGTGATTAAGGTTCCCTGTTCCAGTGTAAATCGCGAGGTTTGACCAATTAAGTTGGCTTCCTCCCCTTCCGTAAACATGACCTCCACCACATTTTCTGGCGGTATGGAGAAAGTTCCCAGCATTTCACGGGTAATTTCTGTTCCCTGAGGAATGTTTTGAGCAGCGTAATACACGCGCACAGTCGGCGCCTGGGTGGCGATGACCGAAGGTCCGCCACCGCCCAGCAACTGGTTGCCGAACGCAAGGTATAGCATCACCAGGCCGACGATGACTATCAGAACAAGCAGCAGCAGAATTCTTCCGCGACGCATAGGAATTTCTCCTTCCCGAATTTCCGCCTTTCTTTATGGCAGATCAATTGGTTTGAATTATTATAACAGTATACCCCTAAAACTTGCGGCAAAAGTTGGTAAAAAAGTAAGGCTCTGCCTCTTGACAGAGCCAAAATTCAATCAAATTGCAATGCCCCGGCTATGACGAACGGGCGGGGACGGCAAACGTAACACGAGTGCCTCTGCCGATGGCACTATCCACCTCGAAACTGCCGCCCAGCATCTCTGCCCGTTCGCGGATCAACTTCAGCCCGAGGCTGTTTCCTTGTTGAACGGCTTCGGGGTCAAATCCCCGGCCGTTGTCGTCCACGCTGACGCGGATGCGTTCATCTCCCATGTCGAGCATCACTTTGATCTGTGACGCCTGGCTGTGACGGGCTGCATTCCCCAGCAGTTCCTGAATGGCGCGGAAAATCATCACCTCCAGATACGGCTCAAGGCGGCGTTCGTTGCCGGTGATCGTCACGCTCACATCCAGCGACGCTTGTTCTTTGAAAGCATCAGCGTAACGGCGCACGGTCGGCACCAAACCCAGGTCATCGAGCATCATGGGACGCAGTTCAAAAATATAGTTGCGGACTTTCTGAAAAGTCCCCATGGCGGAGGTTTTTAAATTATTCAGTTCTTCGCGCGCCTGGGCAGGGTCCATATCTAAAAGGCGCATGGCGATTTCGGTTTGCAGAATGAAGTTGGAAAGCGCCTGGGCAGGACCATCGTGCATTTGACGGGAGAGCCGCTGACGTTCTGTTTCCTGCGCATTCACCAGCATTTCGACACTTGCCAGCGTGCCGCGCGCGGCGGCAGGAGAAGCCGCCGGGGAGGCTCCAGCCTGAGAGGCTGTCACCCGCTCAAGGACAGATTTGAGGCGCTCGAGATGCGATTTTTCCGCCTGCAGTTTTTCCAGTTGACCGCGCATCACAAAGAGACGCTGCTGGGCGTCCAACGCAGAATCATAGGCGTTGCGAATCTCCTGACGCGAAATTGACTCAAGTTGGCTTTGGATTTGTTGAAGATGAGCGGTAATGGCGGCATTGCGCTGAGAAAGTTTCATCAATTCACCCTGACTTTGCTCGATCATCAGCGTCACTTCGCGCAATGCCCGTGTAATTTCCTCGGTTTCCTTTTGAACGTCCAGCGCATCGGCGGACAGGTTTTCGAATGCCATGGGCTACTCCTGAAATTTTGGCGTTGTGTCCTGCAGTTTGACCCAGCCACGTTTGAGGGCATACACCACTGCCTGTGTGCGGTCTTCCACGCCGAACTTGCGCAGAATGGACGTCACATGATTTTTGACGGTTTGATGGCTGATACCCAGCCGTGTAGCAATTTCTTTGTTGCTCATGCCGCGCACCACGCAAGAGAGCACTTCCATTTCGCGGTCGGAGAGGGGATGAAAGGGTGAGCCTGGCTCGCTGTACGAGCGGCGGGCGCCTTCCATCTGTTCATCAATCCAGGCATCCAGTTCGCGGCGGGAAAAGATGTTGCCGGCAATCGCGTATTTCCCTTCGGCAACGGCTCGAATGGTGCGGGAAAGCACATCAGGCTGAATCTCTTTGGCGCAGTAACCTGCCGCGCCTGCCAGCACAGCATGGATTGCTTGCTCGATGTCGTCGTATCCCGTCAGCAGGACGATACGGGTCGGTAGATGGTCAGAAGTCACACGATGGGTTACCTGTTGACCGTTCATGCCCGGCATATTTACATCAACAATGGCAACCATCGGTTTGAGGGAGCGAATTTGCGCGATTGCATCTTCCCCATTTGAAACTTGAGAAATAATGCGAAAGTCCTTCTCGAGCGACAAGGCATCTACCACGCCCTGACGGAACAGGGGATGGTCGTCTGCAATGAGCAAGGTGATTTCTTTCATGGTTACCTGGTACCTGGAATTGGTCTTGGCAAGAGTATAGCACACTCACAACAGACGGGCAATTTAACGCCAGCGATAGACTCTCATCTCGTCATCGAATTGAAACGGTGCGCTTGCCGCCTGAAAAAGAGCGGTTCTTCCTTCGACCAGTCGCGGGTACCACTCCGAAAATGTGACCAGATATTCTGCCCCGCTGGCATTGATGTACTCCGCCAGCCGGCGCTCATCCCGAATGAACGGAATGACATCCGGCGTGATCAGCCCCGCCAAATCTACCAGTGGGTTGGGGGTGAAGTAGCCGATGGCGCCAATGTCGTGCACAGCCAGGGTTGCCTCTGCCGGCAGGTTTTGGTTGATCCAGTGTGCGGTTTGCACCATTTGGGTTTCGATGAAAGCGACATCGCGGGCGTTTTGCGCCGCCCCCACCCATTGAAAGGCAATGACCAGTATCACTGTCAGCGCCTGCCAGAGAAAGGAGAGGCGCTGATTGACGCGCGGAGAAGTCAGATACGCCGCCATACCCAGCAGACCCCACAGGTAAAGGCTGGGAAACGCCGGCAGGATGTACCGTCCGTGCTGGTAGGCAGGCAGCCGCACCAGGTAGATGCCCACATACCCAAGAAACCAGAGGAGCCCCGCCACACCTCCCCAATGTCGTTCACGGATGGTACGGTACGCCCACAGGAAAAACCCCGGCAAAACCGCGAGAAAGGGACTGGCAAGCATAGGCAGAAGGTACTCCGTTAGCCGCACAGAGAGAGGCAGAGAAAGCCACGCCGAAGCATATTCGGCTTGTTTGGCGTAATAGGTGTTCGGCATGGGCGTGCCGGAAAGCGCCAGGTTGAAAAGCAGATAGAAGACAAATATCCCCCCAAAGCCGAGCAAGACCTTCAACCACGCATTGCCCCGCGCGCGCCAGGTTGGTTCCTGCAGGAAGGCTGTGAAAAGAATCGGTCCGAGCAGAGTCAAGCCGTCGGGGCGTACCCAAATGCTCAGTCCGGCGAGCAAGCCCAGGGTCAGATAACGAGGCGAACGTTCTAACAGGATTCCCATGACGTTCAAGATGAGCAGCCCATGCAGCAGGGTCTCCATCCCTGAAACTGCCGACCAGGTAAGATGCCAGGCGAGGGCTATGAAAAGCCCCACCCAGGGAAGTGATGAACGGTAAGACGGGATGAGGCGGCGGGCAGTATCTTCGGCGCGGATTGCCGTCAGGCTGAGCGCTGCCCAGCCGAGAAAAAACGTCCAGAAGTAGGGCGCAAGGCGCAGGAGAAAGCCAATCGCCAGCAGTCCCGTCCACAGCGGCGAGGTGGAGCCGGCAGAGCCATGCCCCAGCCGAAACGACCACTCGCCGTGCAGGGCAAAGTTGCGTGCGTAGGTGAGGTGAATCCAGGTGTCATCGAGGGGGAAGCCGATGCGGTAGGTCAGCGCGCTGAATGTCAGGAAAAACGCAACCCCCGCAAGCGATGCCAGCGCCAGCAGCAGGCGGCGGTCAGGGTTCCAGAAGGATGCGGTAGATTTTGGCATCGTTGACCTCTCCCACAAAGAAAAACGACGGGTGAGCCTGTGGATGGTCGTACAAATCCCGAATGGCTTCGAACGTGCCATCCTTTTCGAGAACGAGGTAACCCGCACCAAATTTTTGCGCCACCTGCAGGATGACTTCTTCATCGCCATACGGCAGCCCAATGGCAGGACGCCCCGACTGGAGATAATACCCCGGCGGATTGATGACGATCACACCGACCTCGAGGCTGGCTCTGTCTTCGAGGAGCCTTTTCTCCACTTCAGCGTAGAGGCGCGCCTCTGCGCCCCAGGATGTCAGACGCGAAGCAGTCAAATACACCGTCGTCAGCGCCGCCAAAAGGACCAGCATACCCGGAAAGATGACGCGCGCGTTTTCATCGAACATGCCGCGGCGGCGCGCCGCCGCGATGACCACCTCTAACCCCACAGGCGCCGCTGCCCACCAATAAGGCTGGAACGCTGCCCCCGCATGCAAAAAACTGCCGCGCGTGCCGGCAAACGGAAAGACCAGAGTCATGACCAGAAAGAGAATCAACCAGCCGCTCACGGCAATTTTCGTCCGCAACTCTTTGCGCAGTGACCACAGCCCAATCAGGATGAAGGGAAGCAGGAAAATGCCGCCCTGCGGAGCCAGCGTCGTGCCGGCATTCCAGCTCAGCGCCGCGAGGCGGTCTTCCAGCGCGGCAGAAAAACCAGCCTTGAGAAATGCTTCGCGGGTAATGTTTGAAGCAGGGTAACTGAAGGTCTGATTATAGGTCTCCAGCCATAGCAGACGCCCGCCGCCCGGCGGCATGAGAGAGCCGAACATCCTGAAATTGCGATAATGCCAGCCCCCCATGATGAGAAGATAGCCCAGTACGACAAGTACACCCGCGCGGATGACCTGCCCGGCTTCTGCCCGGCTCAACCTGAACGAAGGCGCTGATTTCCACACAACAGCAAGCCCCGCCAGCCCCAGCCAGAGCAGACCGTCGCTGCGGGCAAGGGTCATTGCGCCAGCCAGTGCGCCGAGGGCAAGCGGAATCCATGCCTGGGAGCGCGGGACGAGGAGGAGAAATGCGCCGCCGAGCAGCATGAAAATGGCGTAATTTTCCGGCACAGGCAAGACAGGGGCGTAATACATCGAGAAAACAGCGAGCAGGCCGGAGGTCAGCGCGAGGCGGGGCTGGCGGGAAAGATCGAAGGCGAGAGCCGCCGTCAACACAGGGACAAAAGCAGAAAGGAGAATGAACGGCAGACGTCCGGCGGCATAGGTTGTCTGACCGCTCAGCCACATCCCCACCGCCGAAATGATGGAGGCGAGGGGCATCCAGTAGGTGTGCGAGGGGTGCGGAAGCCCTTGCGGGTCATCGAGGTAATTCCAGATGTACGGCTCGGTAAAGCCCTTGCCTTGAGCCAGCTGCACTCCGCCCGCAAAGTAGTAATCGGCATCCATGTATCCCGGTACACTTTGGAAACGCGAGACGAGAAAGGGAACCAGCAGCCCTGCAAAGAAAAGAAGTATGTAATGACGCCGCTTCATCTCTGACCTTCGAGTTTGTCTGCCCAAATGCGCGGCGCGCGCACCGCCCACCAGCGCATCCAATAAAGACCGAGGAGGGAGGCAACAGGCGGCAGAACAATCAGCAGATCGGCATAAAGACGCCCTGCTCCGCCCCTAAACTGTTCGTACAGCCATAAAGGGGCAAGGAATGCCGCCAACAAGACCAGCAGCGGAAACCAGCCGCGCCACCGCGTCCAGCGTTCCCAGATGAGCATGACGATGAACAGCAGAGAAGGAAGTAAGACCACATGATTGGAAGGAAAGATGGCAAACCCCATCAGCGGAGTGACCGCCAGCGACAGACAGCCTGCCCAAATCAAATGACGGAAGTGCGACTGAACCGCCTGCGTCCATTCCCAAAAGACCAGCAGCCCCAGCAGGATGGCAGTCCACCGCGCGATGGGAAATTGCACATCTGGAAACCAGCGTGAAAGGAAGGCGCCAAAGCGCAGCGTGTCGCTGCGATACCAGTCCGAAAGCACCCCGCGCAGATACGGAAGCCCCCAGCCTGGATAAGAGATGAAAGAGACCGCCAGCAAAACGGTCAGCGCCATGCCAAAGCCATACAACACCCTCCAGCGGCGATTGGCAAACACAAACACAATGACGAAGGGTACAAAAAGACCGCTTACCTCCCACTGATAAAAGGTCAGGCAGAGAAGCGCTCCCGCCAGTTCATCGGCATAAGAGCGCAGGGCGTACAAAATGGCAAAAAACAGCCCCGCCAAAAAGACGGCGGGCGTCCCAGCGCCGAAGGCAATCAGGCTGTAGTATCCGAAGAAACCCACAGCCGCCAAAAGGACAAACAACCCACGCGGCGGCTCCCACTCCAGCGTCCGCACAAGAGAAACCATCAGCCAGAGGAGCGCCGCTTGTGAAAGGAGCATCCAAACCCCGCGCGCCACGGCAAAATCGGAAAACAAAGCCAGCGGAAGGTAAAGCAAAACAATGGGAAAGGGGTCGTTCAAGGCGTAGGGGTATTCACCCATCAGCGCCCGCCGCCCATAGACGAGGTTCTGCGTCCGCTGTGCAATTTCCGAACTATACGGTTCGACATCCCCCAGCAAAAACCCGCGCGCCCCGCTCCAGCGCAGAAAAAACTGCTCCCCACCGGGCAAAGCCCGTGCAAAATAAATATTCAGCGCCAGCAGCCCAGCCAGCGCAATCAGCGCAATTACGAGCAACCCCGCCTCTTCCGCGCTTAACCAGCGGCGTGATTTTCGAATGTCACGAAATGCCATTCGCTTCTTCTATCACAAAACGGAAAATGGGACGCGTCGGCGTGCGGCGCGCCACTTCCACAAAGCCTGCCTCGCGGAAAATGGATGGGGTACCGGTAAAAACGAACGGAGGCGCGGTCTTCTCTTTGACCTCCACAGGATACCCCTCCACGATCTTCCCGCCCCGACTGCGGACATGCTCGACCGCCGCCTTCAACAACCCCAAAGCGATTCCCTGCCGGCGATACTGCTTCCTCACGAAAAAACACGTCACCGACCAGACAGGCTGTTCGTCCAACGGCTGGAGCGTGCGTGAATGTGCCAGCCGTTCGTAAGCGGCGCGCGGCTCTACCGCCACCCATCCAACTACCTCACCATCGAGATAAGCAAGCAGCCCGGTCACCGTTCCCGCATCGACAATGGATTTGTGCATCTGACGTGTGCCGAATCCTTTCGCCTCATCGAACGCCTTGCCGCGCAGTTTCCAATACATGCACCAGCAGCCGCCGCAAGCGCCGTTCAGCCCAAAGAGCTCTTCGAGGTCAGTCCACAGATTTCGCTTGATGGGTTTGAAAGTGAGTTCTTCGATAGTCATATCAGGGGACGAGGATGTTCAATTTGGCGGGAAAAATTTCATATTCGAGGCGTTGCACCTGTTCGGGGAGCAGTTCGCCGTCGGTGTGGGCATAGGATGGTCTGTCGAGATGGATGGATACGCGGGTCGAGTGAACCTCGTGCACCTCTTCCAATTCCACATAACTGCCCTTATCTTCATTGAATGCTTTCGGCAAAGCCAGCAGCAACTTCAAGCGGGTGGGAAGGTAGCCAAAGGCAATTGTCAACTTCCCATCAAAAGGATCGGCGTGAGGCGTCATAAAAAATCCGCCTGTACGCCGCCCGTTCCCAACCGAAACGAGGGTTAACAATCCCTCGTATGAACCGTCGTCCCAAACGACTTTGCCGCGCCATTCGGGCTTATCCATGATTGCCCAAATTGCCGCCACAAGGTAACGCGTTATCCCCTTGATCCAGGTGATGCGCTCATGCTTGGTGGTGATATACGGCTCCAGACCGCACGCCGAATTATTGATGAAATAGCGGTCATTGCATTTGCACAGGTCAATTGCTTTCAACTTACCGCCCGCAATAACTTTTGCCGCCTCGTTCAAATCGGTGGGAAGACCGATGTTGAACGCCAGATCATTCGCCGAACCCAGTGGAATGACCCCCAGCGGGATAGATAACTTCTCCAGTGAACCCGCCGCTCGCAGCAAACCGTTCACCATCTCGCCGATGGTGCCATCGCCGCCCGCCGCAATGATAGGCGAAAAACCCGCGCGGGCTGCCTCTTCTGCAAGCCCGGTCACTGCGCCTTTCTTCTCCGAAACGACCACGTCAAAATCTACGCCGGCGGCTTTGAGCGCAGCCTCTGCCTGAGGCCAGCGTTTTTGTGCGTTCCAACGGTTCGAATGCGGGTTGAGAATAACTCTGGCGGTCATCTTCCCTCCACGAGGTGCTCTCGGTCAATTGTACTCGAATAACTCTTCAATTGAGAAAGCCCTACAGCAAAGAAAATCAAAAGACAACCGAAAATCTGAACGCCGTTCAACCGTTCGTTCAGCGCCAACCATCCCGCCAGCACTGCAAACACCGACTCAAGACTCAAAATCAATGCTGCATCGGCGGGCGGGGTATGTCGCTGCGCCCACACCTGGAGGGTGTAACAGAGTCCCAGCGAAAGAACCGCCGTATAGACCGCCGCCCCAGCCCAGGTCCAGGAAAAGACCGGCGGCTCCACAAAAAGACCAAGCGTCAGGTTCAGGATGCCGCACACGAGCAGTTGTCCCACCGAAAAGGACATCGGTTCAAAGCGGGATGCGAACTTGCCCAGCACAACGACATGCAAAGCCCAAAACAACGCGCCAGCGAGTTCGAGCGCATCGCCTTTCTGGACCTCGAACCTGCCGCCCGTCGAAAGGAGGTACGCCCCCACCCCGGCCATTCCCACCGCAATGATCGAGAGCCAGTGGGGTCTTTCGCGCCATCCAAAGAACAACACCAGCGGAACAAGCACAACGTAGAGGCTGGTGATAAAGCCTGCGTTGCCTGCCGTGGTGAACTGCATCCCCGCCTGTTGAAATGCTGCGGCAATGAACAACAACAAGCCGGCGATGAACATCCATTTGTATTGGTCAGCGGGCATGTGGGTTGGGTTTTCAATTCCGCCCGTTTGGTTAAGCCCTCGCAACGCCTGCCAGGCAAATGGCAGCACCACCAACCCCGCCAGGATATACCGCACCCCATTGAACAGGTAGACACTCCCCAACTGTCCTGCCAGGCGCTGCGCAACGAAAGCCGAACCCCAAATAACGGCGATGAGGAAGAGAGTGAGGTCTGCTTTGAGGCGCATAAGATTTTTATGAGGGGTAAGAAAACGGCTGGCTGATTGTACTGCAAAATAATACATTTGATGGGTTTGTAGAAACTCTTTCGGCTTGATATACTGTACCAATGAATTTCGAATTCAGCGGGAAGATCTTCCACTGGCGCGGACCTGCCCCTTATCTCTTCGTCACAGTGCCGCCGGCACAAAGTGGGGAAATCCGGGCGGTCTCGAGGCTGGTTACCTATGGTTGGGGTGTGATTCCGGTCCGCGTGCGGGTTGGTCATACCGAATGGAAGACATCTCTGTTTCCCAAGGACGGCTGCTATCTTGTACCAATTCGCATGAGCGCTCAGAAAGCGGAAAATCTCAAAGAAGGCGATACCATCAGGATACAGCTGGAAATTGACTTTTGAGCGTTTTTCCCGAATACGAGAGAAACGGCAGTGTTTACTGGAATTCGAGCAGAGAACGAGGAGCAGCATGACAAATTTTTTTGAATCCCCTCCCAGCGTCAAAGCGGAATTGAACAAACAGAAATACATCGCCTCCGATGAAATTGCGACGATTGTGTATCTCGCCCAGAAACTGGGCAAACCGCTTCTCACAGAGGGTCCCGCAGGCGTGGGCAAGACCGAACTCGCCAAAGCCATCGCCGGCGCGGCAGGACGCGACCTCATCCGCTTGCAGTGCTATGAAGGGCTGGATGAGTCGAAGGCGTTGTACGAGTGGGAATACTCCAAGCAGCTGCTCTACACCCAACTCCTGCGCGACAAGTTGAACGACACGCTCGGTAAAGCCGAAACCCTCGCCGAAGCCGCAGACAGGCTGGCAAAAGAGGAGGATGTCTTCTTCTCCGAGCGATTCCTGTTGCAGCGCCCGCTGCTGAAAGCCATCTTGAGCGAAAAGCCAACCGTGCTTCTGATTGACGAAATTGACCGCGCCGACGCCGAATTCGAAGCCTTCCTGCTCGAAGTGCTGAGCGACTTTCAGGTTTCGGTGCCTGAATTGGGAACACTGGGCGCAAAACACAAACCGTTCGTTGTCCTGACCTCGAACAACACGCGCGAACTCTCCGAAGCGCTGAAGCGGCGCTGCCTGTACCTGTTCATTGATTACCCGACGCTGGAGGAGGAACTGGCGGTGGTGCGGCTCAAAGTCCCAGACCTGAACCCAAAACTCGCCCGGCAAGCCGTGGAATTCGTCCAAAAACTCCGCAAAGCCGACATGCGCAAGTCCCCCTCCATCAGCGAGACGCTGGACTGGGCGAACGCGCTTGTGGCGCTGAACGCCAAAAACCTGGACAAGGACACCCTGGAAGAAACGATTTCGGTGCTGCTGAAGCACGAAGCCGACTTGCAAAAGGCGAAGCGGCAATTGATCAATCCGCCGCCGCCCCGCCAAAAACCTGATGAGTATGACAGGTTTTCTGGGAATTAGCGATTGCAAGCAGGTTTATAATTGCCTCGAGGTGAAGCATGACAATTACAGACATTCTCAATTCAGTAAAATTCGTTGTTGAACCTGACGGTCATCAGTCCGCGGTTGTAGTTGATATGAAAGTTTGGGAGCAGATTATCGCCATCCTCGAAGATGCTGAAGATGCGGAAGAAATTAAACGCGCTCGATCGGTAAAAGAAGAGACGATTCCCTGGAGGACAGCAAAGAAGGATTTGAAACTGGGGGAATAAACATGTATCAAATTGACTTGCGTCGTCAGGCGTATAAAGACCTTGAGTCCATCTCTTCCGACTATGCCCGTCTGATCGCCAGTCACATTGACTCGCTTGAATCGAACCCGCGCCCCAATGATTCAAAGAAACTCAAAGGCAACGCAGGTTACTCGTTACGAGTTGGAACATACCGCATTTTGTACGATATTGATGACAAAACCAAACTCGTGACCATTTACCGCATCAAACATCGCCGCGAGGCTTATCGGTAAACCAGGTTTTGATTCCGATAAAGGACCAATTTATGGAATCCCGTATCTTACAGTTAATTGCCGCACTGCGCGCCAGCGGGGTGCGCGTCTCTCTGGCGGAATCGGCAGAGGCGTTCTCGGCGGTGGATTTGATGGGGATTCAAGACCGCGAGCAGTTTCGCCTGTCCCTGCGCGCCACGCTCATCAAAGACGTGAAAGACCTTCCGACATTCGACAAACTATTCCCGCTCTTCTTCGGTGCGGCACAGCCGCCGCCGATGGGCGGAAACCCCATGGACGATATGACGCCCGAAGAAGCGCAGATGCTTGCCGAGGCGCTGCGTCAGTTCGCGCAGAATCTGCGTCAGCGGATGGAAAGGCTGATGAACGGCGAGCCGCTTTCGAGGTCCGAACTGGAGGCGCTGGCGCAGTTGGTGGGTCTCAATCAGGCAGACGATCTCCGCTATCAAAACTGGATGGCGCAGCGCATGATGCGCGCCCTGGCGTTCCCCGAAGTGCGCGAGGCGTTGAAGGAGTTGATGGAGCAACTCCAGCAAATGGGCATGAGCCGCGACCGAGTTGAACAGATGCGTGAGATGATTCAGCAGAATATGGACGGCATGCGCGAACAGATCGAGCGGTTCGCGGGCGAACGCATTGCCGAGAACCTGAGCGAAAAGCCGCGCGGCGAGAGCGTAGACAATCTGCTCAACCGCCCTTTCCATGCGCTTTCGGATGAGGACAAAAAGATTTTACAGCGCGAGGTCAGGCGTCTCGCCGCCATGCTGCGCACGCGCATTGCCCTGCGGCAGAAGCGCGCCAAAAGCGGACAACTCGACCCGAAGGCGACCCTCCGCGCCAATCTCAAATATCACGGCGTGCCGATGGAGATTCGCCATAAAGACCGCGTGCGCAAACCAAAAATCGTGGTCATTTGCGACATCAGCACTTCGATGCGCTTCTGCTCCGAGTTGATGTTGAGTTTTCTCTTCGCTCTGCAGGGGCAGGTGCGCAAGACGCACGCCTTCGCCTTCATTGACCACCTGGAATATATTTCGGAGGACTTCAACGGTTCGAACGTGGACGAGGCAATTGCCTCCGTGCTATGGCGTATGCCCAGCGGACACTACAACACTGACCTGGGCTGGTCGCTGCAAAATTTTCAGGACGACTACATGGACACGCTCAACGGCGGGACGACGCTCATCATCGTGGGCGACGGACGCAACAATTACTATGACCCGCGCCTCGACATTTTCTCCACGATGACCCGCCGCGCCGCGCGGACCATCTGGCTGAATCCCGAACCCCCAGCCTTGTGGCACGGCGACAGCGACATGCCGAAGTATGCGCCGCTGTGCGATAACGTGCTGAAGGTCAGCAATTTGAGGGAACTGGCAGAGGCGGTGAACACGCTGATGGTAGAGTAAAATCAGGCAATACCTTTACCATGGAGCAGGCAGCAGCATGACAAAAATCATGGTCATTGACGACGATGAAGATTTCACCAATTTGTACAAGGCGGCGCTCAAAGCGGCGGGGTTCGACGCAACGGGAGTCACCCAAAGTACAGCGGCGCTCGAAATGGCATATCTTGTCAAGCCGGATATATTCGTAATAGACCTGATGATGCCCGATCTTGACGGCTTTCAATTATGCCGCCTGATCCGGGCAGACCCGGTGCTCAAAGATACCCCCATCATCATTGTCTCTGCGCTCACCGATCTGGACAGCAGGCTGGTTGCCATGGGCGCTGGCGCCAATGACTACCTGACCAAACCGTTTCAGGTGGATGACTTGAAAAAGCGCATTAACAGCCTGCTGGGGGCATCGTAGCGATGGGCAGTTACCGGCTTATGAAAAACCATGACAGTCGCTTTTAATTAACTCACCTTACGCAAAACGTCCCGAAGGCTCACGTAAATCAGGCTTGGATTTTGCCCAAACTTTCGGGACGGTGCGTAACATCAATAATTAAGTAAGCGACTGTTGCTTTTTTGAAGGAGGAATACACCGTGAGTTCTACCGTCCTTTTCCAACAACAGGGAGACATTCTTGAAATCATCCTCAACCGCCCGGAGGCGTATAATGCGTTTGACCTGGAAATGGTGACCGGTTTGAGCGATGCTCTGGCGGGCGCGGCAACCGACAAGTCTATCCGCGGGGTGTTGCTCACCGGCGCAGGCAGGGCGTTTTGCGCGGGCGGCGACCTGAAGTGGATGAGTCAGGAGCTGGAAACCGCCGGTGCTGTAGTGTATCGCCTGGCACCGCAATTTCATATTGCCATCAGTGAGATTCGGCGGATGCCGAAGCCGGTGGTGGCGGCAATCAATGGAGTGGCAGCAGGCGGTGGATTTTCCCTTGCGCTGGCATGTGATTTTCGCGTCATGGCTGATACTGCAGTGTTGAAACAGGGGTATACCTCCAACGGTTTGAGCATTGACGGCGGCGGGACGTTCGCGCTCCCGCGCCTGGTTGGGCTGGCGCGTGCGTTGGAGATTGCCGCTTTTGATGAGCCGATTTCGGCAGAGAAAGCCCGGGAGTGGGGATTGGTTACGAAGGTGGCACCCGAGTCAGAGGTCAGAAAAGAGGCGCTGAAGATGCTCGAAGGACTGTCACGGACGGCGCTGCATTCGTTTGCGTGGTCGAAACGGCTGTTTCTGGAGTCGTTTCATAATACGCTGGAAACCCAACTGGAATTGGAACGGCAGGGCATCAGCGATTGCGCCGCTCATCCAAATGGGCAGGAGGGGTTGCGCGCTTTTATGGAGAAACGCAAGCCGGTTTTTTAGCAGAGGATTCAATTTTTCTATTCTTGTCATATTTGATTATTGCCTGTAAGATAGCATCTGCTGCGGAGGCACAGAAGCTGGCATGGCAAAAATTTTGATTGTTGATGATGATGTCACCATCACTGAGTTGATGAAGGCGCTGGTCATCATGGATGGTCACGAGCCGACGATTGTCAATGACAGCCTGTTGGCGGTGGAAACTGCCCGTTCGGTAAACCCAGATTTGATTACGCTGGATTTGATGATGCCGGGGCTGAATGGCTTTGAGTTGTGCAGACTTTTACGGGATGACCCTGCATTTGTCGAGACGCCGATTATGATTATCAGCGCCAAGGACGATCTATACAGTCGGGAAAAAGCCTTTGCCGCTGGCGCAAGGGAGTATCTGGTCAAGCCGTTTGACGTGGACGAGTTTCTGGAGAAGGTCAAAATCTTTGTGAAGGCGTAAATGCGCCTAAAATTTCAATGCTTCCGAAAGAAAAAGCCGGTCGGTTCTGGCGTATAATTAGAAAAACCACGCCATCCATGCGAACTCACTGGAGAAAAACCATCACTGCCCGGAACAGGTTATGACAAAGATCATGGTCGTTGATGACGACAAAGACGCTACTACCCTTTTTGAGGAGGTTCTCAAAGCAGAAGGGTATGAGCCGATTACGATAAACGACAGCTCTACAGCGGTGGCGATTGCCAAGCGGGAAATGCCAGATTTGTTTGTACTGGATTTAATGATGCCCGAACCAGATGGCTTTAAGTTGTGCCGTATGCTCCGCAAGGAACCGGAGTTCCGTTTTACCCCTATCATTATTGTCACGGCGCTCAACGATACCGACAGCCGCATTGTGGCAATTGGCGCCGGCGCCAATGATTACCTGACCAAGCCTTTCCGTTTGGACGAATTGTATTCGAGCATTCGGGAGCAGCTCAACAACCGCTGATCCCCCACAAAAAAAGATGACCGCCGTTACGGGCGGTCATCTCGTTTTTCCTTGTTACTGCACTGAAAATTCAACTGTGCTTACCAAGGCGTCGTTGAAATAGATTTCCACTTTGTATGACCCCAGGGGCCAGCCGCCCTCAGGCGCGGGGTAATAAAAGTAGACGTTCCCGTTGAATGTGGCATCCTCGATGGTGATGTCGGCTTCGTCGAACATCAGATTCGCATCGAGTCCCTCGACATTCACCGCGTACCACCTGGAGGTGACCACATTTCCCTGCTTGCCGTTCGACAGGTCACTGACCACGTAGATAGTATCCGACGTTGAAAACACGGAGGCAGGCTGGTTACCGTCCTTGTCCTTCGCCGTGCGGACATTGCCCAGGGTCGGGTCGCCAAAAGAGCAAGCCAGGCTTGAAACAACCAGAGCCAGGACAGCCAAGAATACAGCCCATTTGTTTTTCATTTGCATTCTCCCGTATATTTGGAATTTAGTCGCAGTATATCTTATTTTGGGTTGAAAACAGGGTCACACCAAATGCCCCTTTTCTCTTATTTTGACCCGGCACGATTGGCTTGCTCTCACCATTCCAAAGGTTCAAACAGGCTTCGAGACGTTTTACGCATACAAGTGTTGTAATGTAAAATCAACCTGCAAGGCTGGCAAGATTGGAGGCTACATGCAATCCCCCGTCATCGTGATTGACGGCAAGACCTATAAAAGCGTAAGCGAAATGCCGCCAGAGGTCCGCGCACGATATGAGCAGGCAATAAGCGCAATTCCCCCTGCACAGGGAACAAACGAAACGCCGTTGCCCCCATTCAATGCCCTCATCACCAGCAGCACAAAATTCATCGTGGATGGCAAAGAATACAACAGCCTGGAAGAACTGCCTCCCGAAGCGCGCGCTACATACGAGCAGGTCATGGGAACCATGGACACAAACCGCAACGGTATGCCAGACCTTCTGGAAGGCATGCTGGGATTGCCACCGCAAGCGCCTGCTCACACGGCGGCTACCCCCTCAATTCAGCGCCCCGCTTCACCCTCGCCGACGCCTGCCTCTCCCGCCATAACTCCCGACACCACCAGCGGCTGGATGCTGGTCTTCCTGGGCGGGTTTCTGGCAGTGTCATGCCTCTTGCTTGCTGCGGGGATATGGTACTTTGTCCTGCGCTGAGGCGACAAGAAGAAGTGCGAATTGTCTAACAAATATTAGTGTTTGATTAGAAATCACTCGCCTGCTTGACTTTGATTTCAAATTTCTGTATAGTAATTCCGAGCACCATCTGGCACGGATTGCCCCCCGGCAGGCGTGCCTTTTGTTTCGCATATTACCTATATCCCAAGATTGAGGAGAACTCATGATCCAGGTCAATGGTTTGATCAAAGACTATGGAGCCCGCCGCGCCCTCGACAGCATCACCTTCGATGCCAGGCAAGGCGAAATCGTCGGCTTCCTTGGTCCCAACGGCGCAGGCAAAACCACCACCATGCGCATCCTGACCGGCTACATGCCTCCCACCGCCGGCGAAGCCATCGTGGCAGGGTATGACGTGGTAGAAGAATCGCTCGAAGTCCGCAAACGCGTCGGCTACCTGCCAGAAACCGTCCCACTGTATAACGACATGACAGCGCTGGAATACCTCAAGTTCATGGCAGAACTGCGACGGCTGCCCAATGCAGAAGACCGCGCCTGGGAAACACTCGAATTGGTTGACCTCGACGAACGCGCCAACAGTTACATTGGAAACTTCTCCAAAGGAATGCGCCAACGTGTTGGCCTGGCGCAGGCGCTTCTGCACCGTCCCGAAGTCATCATCCTGGACGAACCGACCATTGGACTGGACCCGGCGCAGGTGGTTGAAGTCCGCAGCCTGATTCGAGAAATCGGCAAAGACCGCACCGTCCTGTTCTCCACACACATCCTCTCCGAGGCGCAGCAAATCTGCGACCGCGTGCTCATCATCAACAAAGGCAAAATCGTCGCCGAAGATACTCCCGAAAACCTGCAATCCCGCGTGCTGGGCGCTGAGCGCATCCTCCTGCGTGTGCGCGGCGATGCCGACGGGCTGGACAGGATCATCAAAGAAGTCAAAGGAACGCGCAAAGTAGCCGTCAAAGACGAAACGGCAGTCGAGTTCGAACTCTCCGCCGGGCAAGACGTTCGCCCGCAGGTGGCGAAAGCCGTCGTCGAGGCAGGTTACGAACTGCTCGAAATGCGTCCCGTTGGAATGAGCCTCGAGGAAATCTTCCTCGAACTGACCGAAGAAAAACCAGGCGGCAAACGTTCGTGAGGTAAACCATGCGAAACATCTGGACAATAGCAAAACGCGAATACGACCAATACTTCATCAGCCCGGTTGCTTATGTGGTGGCATTTGTCATCCTGCTGACCACCGGTGTACTGTTTGCAATCAACCTCTTCTACTACACCCAGAATGCCTTTCAGGCTTTTGGAGGCACACCAGATTTCACCCCCATTGCAGGAACTTTCGTTTTCCTGCTCGTGCTCTCGGCTCCCGCCCTGACCATGAGATTGATCTCCGACGAAGCGAGGATGGGCACGCTGGAACTGCTCCTCACGGCTCCCATCCGTGACTATGAACTTGTCATCGGCAAATGGCTGGGCGCCATGCTTTACATCCTCTCCCTGCTGATCATCACCCTGGTCTACCCCATTGTCACCAGCCGCTTTGTCACACCGGGCATTGACTGGAATGTGGTGCTGACTTCTTACCTTGGCATGATTTTGGTGGCGGCTGTTTTCCTTGCGCTCGGCACAGCAGTCTCCGCCATGTTTGCCAACCAGGTCACGGCATTCTTCGTGACGCTGGCATTATTTATCACCTTGTGGTGGCTGATCGGCTTTCCTGCCAACGTCATCGTTGGAGAAAGCGCCCGGCTCTTTGAATATCTGGATATGAAAACACACTTCTACGGCGCCCTGGACTCCGGCATCATCAACCTGTCCGATATCGTCTATTATCTCAGCCTGATCGCCCTGGGTTTATTCACAGGGACCGCCGCTGTGGAAATGAGGAGATGGAAATAATGGCAAAGAAACAACAACCCGCCTGGCACCGCTATACCTTCATCGCCCTGATCGTCGCCGGGCTCGCATTCCTGAGCACATTGCTGTTCCTCATCACCAGAGGGCTGCTCAACATCGGCATGTTCAGCGGCGCCACTACCGACACGCTGAACCGCGGCACCTACATCAGCCTGGCAGTGACTGTCCTTGCGCTGGCGCTCTACGCCATGCTCGAACCCGACAAAATTCGGCAGGTGTTTACCGGACGGCAGGCGCGCTATGGCAGCAACATTGCCATCACATCCCTGGCATTTGTGGGCATTCTGTTCGTCGTCAACTGGTTTGTCTATAACAATCCCAAAAACTGGGACGTAACAAAAGATAAATCGAACACCCTCGCCCCCGAAACCCTTCAGGCGCTCGAAACCCTGCCGCAGCCCGTCGAAGCAATTGCCTTCTACGCCAGCATCTCGCCTCAAAGCGCTACCGAACTGCTGGATAAATTCAAAGCCAACAGCAAAGGCAAATTCACCTATCGCTTCGTCAACCCCGATACCGACCCCCTCGCCGCCCGCGAAGCCGGCATTACCGGTGACGGCAAGATTCTGCTGAAAATGGGCGACCGCAAAGAGATTGCCAACTTCGCATCCGAAACCGAGCTGACCCGCGCGCTCATCAAACTCGTCAACCCCGAACCACGCGCCGTATACTTCCTCACCGGTCACGGAGAACCCTCTCTCGAAGCCAGCGGCAACGTCAGTTTCTCCACCGCCAAGCGCACCCTCGAAAACAAAAACTACACGGTCAACAGCCTGAACCTGCTGGCAGAAAACAAAATCCCCCAGGACGCCCTCGCCATCATCATCGCCGGTCCTGTCAAACAGGTTTCGGAATACGAAGTCGAACTCTTGAAACAATACGTGGACGCCGGCGGTTCGCTGATCGTCATGGAAGACCCGCTCCTGCTGACCGAATTTGGCAACTCGCCCGATCCCCTCGCCAACTATCTTGCCACAGACTGGGGCATCCTGCTCAATAATGACATCATCATTGACCTGAACAGCCAACAGGTTCTCAATGCCATTTCCGCTTCTGCCAGCGAACACCCAATCACCAGGAACCTCAGCGCCAATTACCTGATCATCATGCCTCAGGCGCGTTCCATCACCCTCAACACCCCGCCGGCAAATGTTACCCAAACCGCCCTGCTCTTCACCTCCCCCAACTCTTGGGGAGAAACAAAATTCACCAATGCCCAGGGCGAACAACTTTCGTTTGACCCCGAAGACCTGCCCGGACCGCTCACCATGGCGGCATCTGCCGAAAACTCGACAACCAAAGGACGCGTAGTAGTTTTTGGTAATTCATTCTTCGCTTCCGATGAACTGTTCGACGTGTACGGCAACGGGAACTTCTTCATCAACTCGGTGGATTGGGCGGCAGAGCAAGAGAATCTCATCAATATCACGCCCAATACACCCACCCAGCGCACCTTTATCCCACCCAATCAAATTCAACTGCTGATCATTCTGCTGGGATCCGTGCTGTTCATTCCGGGGCTGGTGGTGTTTGCGGGTATTTCCTCCTGGCTGGCACGCAGGCGGCAAGGATAACCCCTATGCGTCGTTCGACCATCCTCACCCTCGTTCTGTTTGGCATTGTCCTGGCGGCAGGCATCTACTTCAACAATCGCGCCAAAAATGCCGAAGTAGAAGCCACCCCCGCGGCAACTCTGCCTCCCGTCGAATACCTGTTCCCGCCGGCAGAGGGCTTCCCCACGCGCATTCGCATCGAGTCGAAGACGGGAGAGGTCGTCGAGGTGGCGCGAAATGAGGAAAATGCCTGGGCGTTGATCCTGCCCGAAAAGGCAGAGGCAGATCAGGCGTCGTCTGAAGCGGCGGCAACGCAAGTCACCACAATGCGGATTGTGGAGCGCGTCCCCAACCTGCCTCCGGAAGCGGTCGGGTTGGATGTTCCCGAATATACGTTCACGTTTCAGTTTCCCAATGGGGAACGGAAGGTTGAGGTAGGCGTTCTGACCCCCACTGAGAGCGGCTATTACGTCCGCGGCGATGATGGCAGCCTGGTAATCATCAGCCGAAGCGCTGTGGATGCGCTGCTGGGGCTTCTGACCACGCCGCCTTACGCGCCGACCGCCACACCAACGGAAACGACGGCGGCAGAGACGCCGGCCCCTCCCGCACCATAGAAAGCGGCTCAAAAACACGCTAAATGAGTGAAAAACGTAACATTTTTCACGATGAAACGTCTATAAAGAGCAATGAGTCTACTGCAAAAAGGTGAAAAATCGAACCATGGAGACACGAGTATAAAAATGAAGGGAAACTCTGTGACTCCGTGTCTTCGTGGTGAAACTTCAGGTTTTTTGCAGTAGAGCCAGTAATGCAAAGGTATTGCATTTCAAACCAAAAAAGCGTATTCTGATAAAAAAAAGAAAGTGGCTGAGTATAGAATGGATGTAGATAAGATTTTGATGGCAGACGAAGAAGATGAATTCCCTGCAATTGCCCGGCTGGTGGAATTGGGGAGGCAAAAGGGCTATATCACGCTGGATGACATCATTCACTTCTTCCCCGAAGCCGAACAGGATGTCGAACAGTTGGAGGAGGCTTTTTCTGCGCTGTTGAGCGCCGGCATCCCCTTTGTGGAGGACGCCAACCTTGCCGAGCCCAGCGAAGATGAACTGGTGGCAGTGGAGGCAATTGAGGAAGCCGAACCCGAAATTGACCCCTCGCTGGACGATTATCTCGCCAACATAGATACAGACGATACAATTGGGCTGTATCTCAAAGAGGTCAGCCGAGTCCCTCTGCTGACCGCCGAAGAAGAAGTGACGCTTGCCCAGCGCATCGAACGCGGACGCATGGCGCGCGAGGAGCTGGCAAAAGGCAACGTCAGCCCGCGCCGCCGCGCCGAGCTGCGTAAACTCATCGAAGACGGCTGGGCGGCACGCGAACATCTCATCACGGCAAACTCGCGCCTGGTCATCTCGGTCGCCAAGAAATACATGGGGCGCGGCGTACCGTTTCTCGATTTGATTCAGGAAGGCAACATCGGTCTCATCCGCGCCACGAAGAAGTTCGACTACCGCCGCGGACACAAGTTCTCGACCTACGCCACCTGGTGGATCCGCCAGGCGGTCACCCGCGCTATCGCCGATCAGGGACGCACCATCCGCGTGCCGGTTCACATGGGTGACCAAATCAATAAACTCCTGCGCGTGCAGCACCAGTTAACCCAGCGCCTCGGGCGTGAACCCAGCGTGGAAGAACTGGCAGAAGCGCTGGACGTGCCGCCTAAGAAAGTGGAAAACATGATCCAGGTGGCACGCCGTCCGCTTTCGCTCGAAACCCCTACCGACGACGAAGAAGACTCCGTCCTCGGTGATTTCATCGAAGACGACGAGGCTCCCCCGCCCGACGACACCGCCACCTACAACCTGCTGAAGGAACACCTCGGCGAGGTGCTGAACAGTTTGCCGCCGCGCGAGGTGCGCATCCTGCAATTGCGCTACGGTCTGCTCGATGGGCAGGCATATACCCTCGAGGAGGTCGGGCGCAAGATGGGCGTAACGCGCGAACGCGTGAGACAAATCGAAGCGCAGGCGCTCAGTCGTCTGCGTCACCCCACCATCCGCAGAAAACTGCGGGATTATTTGGGAGAATAAATTCAAGCGGCATCGAAAGATGCCGCTTATAATACCTGCATGAGGCTGAAAAACTTCCTGCTGCCACGGCTGGAATATATTTTCTTTGCAGCAATAGTTTTGGGTATCGCCGCCAATGGACCCAGGCTGTTGAACTTTGACGGCGATTTGCCGCGTCATCTCCTCATGGGACGGCTTATTCTACAAACACAAAGCGTCCCCACCGTTGATGTTTTTTCCTTCCGCACAACAGGCTTTCCCGCCATCCCGCATGAATGGCTGTCTCAAGTAATGCTGGCTGGCATTTACGAATGGCTGGGGCTCAACGGCATTGTCCTGTTTAGCGCCGTCCTGATGATGGCAGTGTGGATACTCGTCTTCCGCGAAGCGGAAAACCGTTCGCGCAGTTTACTGATTTCACTGCTTCTCGTCATACTGGCAGCAGGAGCCGCTCAACTTCATGTCTTGCCGCGCCCACATCTTTTCACATATCTCCTGAGCGGCATCTGGGTTGCCTTACTCGAGCAAATCAAAAAAACATCCTCCAAAAAGTGGTGGTTTTTACCGCTTATTATGCTGGTTTGGGTAAACCTGCATGGCATGTTTGTGCTTGGCATCCTGCTTTGGGGCATCTACCTGGCTGGAGATTTTCTCGATCGCCCATCCAAAGCCTGGTTTACAGAAGCGAAAACAAAGGCAATGACTCTGGGCGGGGTATTTTCTTTGCTGGCAACGCTCTTTTCACCGTCGGGCATTCACATTTGGGAAACGATCATTTCGCTGGGAAGCAATTCCTACATCACATCAAAAATCACAGAATATCAATCGGCAAACTTCCACCTTCCTGAAACCTGGCTTTTCCTGGCACTTTTGCTGCTTGTCATCACAGGTTTTGCCCGCTCAAGGCAAATTGGCTGGACGCCCCTCCTGCTGACAATCACATTTACGTTTCTGGCTCTCTATACAAGCAGGATGATTCCGTTGTTTGCCATTTTGATTACACCTGTCACCGCAAAAGCGCTCGCCGACTGGGTACGAGAGGATTACCCCGCCAGCCGCCTGATAAAGTTTGAAGAACGGCTCATGCTGACCAACTCATCGGTCAACGGCTGGATTTGGATCGTTGTCGTCGTTTTTGGAATTGCCATCCTGTTTCAGCAGGGTATCGCTTTGGACACTGAAAGGAAAGGCAATGTCTTCGATGAACATTTTTTCCCGGTCCGCGCGGTAGACTGGCTCGAATCAAATTCTCAGGAAGGGCATATGCTCAATGAGTTTGATTGGGGCGGCTACATCCTCCTCCGCCTGTGGCCTCGGGAGCAGATCTTCATGGACGGTCACACGCACATCTACGGAGAAGCGCTTACGCGTGAGTATGAAACTGTGGTGCTGCTTGGAGAAGGTTGGGAAGATGTTCTAAAAAAATACCAGATTCAATGGGCAATTGTCCGCGCCCATGCGCCAATTGCACAAAAATTGAAAGCAAATGGCTGGGAAATCCTCTATCAGGATGAAACAGCCGTCATTCTGCGCAAGCCTTGATACTTCAGTTTGGAAATAACTATGAGCCGACGTTCTCTAACGTCTGTTCATTTTCTAGCTACCTGACACTTTTCAAAATCGTGAGTCCTTCGCCTGGTCTTGCCGCCATCGCCAGCGGATAAATCCGCTGGCTACGCCTACAAAGTCGGCTAAGGGTTCGTAAAAATATAACTTCCCTCAGTGGAGGTAACCACGAGGATAAATGGTGTAATTCCATTGCGGGCAGACATTGTGATAGGTGATATTCAAGGTTGCCATCTGTTCGTCCGAGATTTT